>JAEEGL010194534.1_pt1 | contig 20171 bp, 9 predicted proteins | sample 9134231 | NCBI WGS metagenome assembly JAEEGL01 (sample SAMN16246548, study PRJNA631951) | gut metagenome | biome: gut microbiome; feature: rumen; material: fiber-attached | host: Bos | place: Iran: Karaj | collected 2018-10
CCCGCGAATTCCGTTACTTAGCCCCTTGCGGCGTTCCTGCTCAAAGTCGCGGAAAGTCTTGCGGCGACCATCGCCATGGTACATTTTCGGATTCTTTTTCGGCGTTTTGCCCTTGACCTTGAAAAATACAAGGGCCAGCAACAGAACAATGCCGATAAGAGTCGAAAAAGTCATGCCGCAAGTATAGTAAATTCAGAATCATTCCAATTTGGAGTATCAATAACGGGCTGTTTTTGGCGAAATTTGCTCGTTTGTGGGCCGGGAATATTCCAACTTGGAATATCGTAGTGTAATTTAAAATAAGATTTTTGCCATATATTGTATATATTACGGATATGGTTCACTCATTTTCACATATCTTAGTCGCGTTCCTGTTTCTTGCGTTGCCGGTGTTTGCGACGCACGTGGCGGTGCTTGAGACAACCGCTGCGAAGGGCGTGATTACGCTCGAAGAAAAACAGTACATTACCGACGTATTGCGCTCTGAGGCGGTCAAGGCGCTCCCTGCCGAGCAGAACTTTACCATTATGACCCGTGAAAATATCAGCGCGATGCTTCCGCCGGGTAAGGCAGTCGAAGATTGTGAAGGCAGCTGCCTTGTAGAGACGGGTAAGAACATTGCCGCCGACTATGTGGCGCAGGGGCATATCGGGCGGTTTGCGAACAACCTTACCATTACCGTGGAACTCTACGAAACTGCCGGCAATAAGCTTATGGGAAGTTTCAGTTCAAAGGCCCCTGATATCGAGTCGCTAGAAGTTGAAATTCGCCAGACGGCGGGCGGGCTTTTTTCGAGGATTGTGGCGAGTTCACTCGGCAAGGTGGACCTGCAGCCGGTTCTTGTGGACAAGGTGGGCCACGAAGATGAACTTGTTATTAAGATGGATGGCGAGTCCAAGAAGAATGGCCGCAAGTATGTGCGCGGAACGTGGGATATTGCTCCCGGTGTACATGAGGTGGAGTTCAGCCACCGTTGCTATGAATCGCAAAAGTTCAAGGTGAATGTGCAGAGCGGAAAGACCGTGACGGTGAACAACTCGCTAGATGCGCTGATGTTACGGTTCATGCTAATGACAAACTATAATGGAAAATTTCGCGAGGTTCCCGTATTCGTGAACGGCGCAATGGCGGGGCGTACCCCCTTTACGGGACGCATTCCCGTTTGCGCGAAAGTCGAGGTGGGTGAAGATGAATACCGCGAAACGGTGGTGCTGGAATGGAACGGTCAGGAAAAACTCGACATTACACATAACTTAAGGAATGCAAAACCCACCGCCGACGAACTCCGCGCGGATTCCATTGCGTCTGCAGAACGTATGGCCGAACAGATGGCCGCCGAAGAGGCCGCCCGTGATGCCGCCGCTAGGGAAAAGCGTTCGGCAATTGCGAAACCGGTTTCTGTCGCGTTATTCGTGCTGGGACTTGCGAGCGTCAGCATGGGCATTTACGAGAACAGTGTCGGAAACGATGAACGCAAAAAATACGATGACGCCACTTACGACAACAAGAAAGATTTTGACGATCAATGGGACAAGGTGAAGACGGCCAAGACGATGCGTAACATTTTTTATGGAATCGGCGGCGGCCTGATGGGTGCAGGCGCAATTGTGTTCTTTGTGTTCTAGGGGGAGTGAGATGAAATTAGAATTTGTGAAATTGAAATTCCAAACGGTTCTTCGTATGTTGCGTAGACCGATTCGTATGTCATTGCGAGGACCGATAGGGCTTTTTTGTCATCCTGAGCGGAGCACCATTGGGGGCGAAGTCGAAGGATCTAGACCATTATTGTCATTTCCGACTTGGTCGGGAATCTCCTTTGTTTTAATTGCGCTATTCTTTGCAGCCTGTAGCGACTTCGGTGAACGTGACAATCCGCTAGATCCCGGAGCCGACAACTATGTGGCTCAAATTGACGAACCGGAATCATCTTCTGATAACAAAGACCCAGAACTTGCCGAAGGATCATCGAGCAGTAAGAATGTTAAATCTTCCAGTTCTGCGGTTAAAGAATCCTCAAGCAGCGGAGGCGTGTCCTCGAACAGTAGCAAGGTCCCTGAGCCAGCCGAAGGGTCCTCGAGTAGTAAGAATGTTAAATCTTCCAGTTCTGTGGTTAAAGAATTCTCTAGCAGCGGGGGCATGTCTTCGAGTAGTAGCAAGGTCCCTGAGCCTACCGAAGAATCGTCGAGCAGTAGCATGGTCGCTGAGCCTGCCGAAGAATCGTCGAGCAGTATCAAAGTCGCTGAGCCTGCCGAAGGGTCCTCTTCTTCAAGTCATTGCGAGGGAGGAGCCGAAGGCTGCGACGAAGCAATCTCTAGCAGCACATCCTCTTGGACGTGTGGCAACTCCACCGTGACGCGTGGTGACCGCGAGTATAAAACGGTAGTCATCAAGGAACAGTGCTGGATAAAGGAAAATTTGCGCTACTTGCCAAGTTCTGGCAACACGATGTGTTACGGCAACGACGAATCAAATTGCGATACGTACGGGCTTCTCTACGATTACGAGGCCGCATCACTTGCCTGCCCCACGGGGTGGCGACTCCCCACAAGCGATGAATATATCGCGTTGGCGGAATATTCCATGGAAGGGGCAACGTTGTACGATGCTGGAGCACACTTTAAGGCTACCGAAGGTTGGTCTCCCGAAAACGGCGATGATTTCCTCGAGTTTACAGCGCTTCCCGGCGGAAAGTGTGACGAAACGAAAAATTGCAAGAATGTTGGAACGCTAGGTTATTGGTGGACCTCGACCGAAAAGGTCAAGAATACGAGTCACCTTGTTTTATCTCTCAACGGCGACACCGATTCCTATTCTGCTACTGCAAAAATGGACAATGACCAGTTCATTTCTGTTCGCTGTGTCAAGAAATAAAGTTTAAAAGGAGGATTACCATGAAAAACATGAATTCAAAGTTCTCCCAAGACGTCGTTTCGTGCAGGCTGAACGCCACCGCTCAGGCGTGTCATCCTGAGCGAAGTGCCGTAAGACGCGTAGTCGAAGGATCTCTAGCCACGTCATCCTGGAACGTAGTGACTGGATCCAGTGCATTCCTTGCAGCATTCCTCGTTGCCCTCCTTCTTACTTCCTGTAGCGATGACTCCGCAACAGACAATGCGGTGCAGACGATTCCCTCGAATATGGATGTTGTCGCCGAGATCGGCGATCTTCCGGCCTGTAAAAAGTCTAACGAAGGCGAATTGGTATGGATCAAGGGCGAATCAGCCGCTCGCGTATGCGTTGATGGCAAGTGGTATGCAACGAAGGACAATGCAGAATGCGAAACGCAATCTCTGTCAGATAAATCGGGCGTGAAAATTGTCTGTGGCGGCGATTCCGTAGGCGTTGTACTCAATGGCGAAAATGGCTCCAACGGGAAAAATGGTACTGATGGTAAAGACGGAAAGAACGGCACCGATGGGAAAAATGGTGAAAACGGTGTAAATGGAAAAGATGGAACCAATGGTAAGGATGGTGTAAACGGTACAAACGGAAAAGATGGCCAAAATGGCGTCGACGGAAAAGACGGTAAAAATGGCGCTGATGGAAGAGACGGCGTGGACGGTGTCAACGGAAAGGATGGTGTTGATGGAAAGGACGGAACGAATGGCCGCGACGGTGTAGATGGAAAAGATGGTGTCAACGGAAAAGACGGAGAAAATGGTAAGGATGGCCGCGATGGCATTGATGGCAAGGATGGAACGAACGGTCGCGATGGCATTGATGGAAAGGACGGAACGAATGGCCGCGATGGTGTTGACGGTAAGGACGGCTCCGATGGTAAAGATGGTGTAAATGGTAAGGATGGCCGAGATGGAATTGACGGCAAGGATGGGACCAATGGTCGCGATGGGGTAGACGGCAAGGATGGAACAAATGGCCGCGACGGTGTAGATGGCAAGGACGGTGCGAGCTGTACTGCCGTAACGCTTGCGGATAACAGTGGCCTTAAAATTCTTTGTGGCGGAGATTCTGTGGGCGTTGTTTATAACGGTCGCAACGGCGTCGATGGCAAGGATGGCCGTGATGGGGTTGACGGAAAAGATGGAACCAATGGCCGCGACGGCGTTGATGGCAAGGATGGCACGAATGGTCGCGATGGAATTGATGGTAAGGATGGGACCAATGGCCGCGATGGTGTGGATGGAAAAGATGGAACGAATGGCACCGATGGCGCAAAGGGAGATGGCTGCGCAATTCTTTCTAAAGACTGTATTTTGCATGTGGCTTGCGGTAAAGATACTGTTTCGCTGGATTTGTATTCTACAGAAGACGCCTGTCGCGAAATTGTGGAAATTGATTCCGAGAAGGTTGCAATTTCGTTGAACGAACTTTCCGGTGTAACACAGAAGGGACCTTTCCTTAGTGGCTCCAAGGTCCTTGTGCGTGAAATGGAAGATGGACGTACGCTGACTCAGACGGGTAACAGTTTCAACGGCAAAATCCTAAACGATAACGGTGAGTTCAAGATAAACGCCCGCATGCTCGTGAGTCAGTATGTAATGCTAGAAGCTTCTGGTTATTATCGCAATGAGGTGACTGGCGAAAATTCAAATTCTGAACTCACGTTGTTTGCGATTACAGATGTGAATGAACGCAATACGGTGAATGTGAACTTGCTTACTCATCTGGAGTATGAACGTGTGATTTATTTGGTGACGCAAAAGAAAATGAAAGTCAAAGACGCCAAAAAGCAAGCGCAAAAGGAAGTTTTCGGACTGCTCAATATAGATGCAACGAATTTCAGTAATTCTGAAGACCTGAATATTGCCGGAGCGAGCGATGAAGATGCTGCTTTGCTTGCATTCTCCATTATTTTGCAGGGTGACCGCAGTGTGTCACAATTGTCAGAACTTTTGACTAAAATTGCAATAGACATGGAAAAAGATGGAACATGGGATGATGCTTCTAAGCGAAGTGCGTTAGCGGATTTTGCCGCAAAAATTGATAGTAGTAATCGAATTCAAAAAATTCGTGCGAACGTTGAAAATTGGAAACTTTCTAGCCTCGTTCCGAATTTTGAAAAACACGTGCGTAGATTCTGGACCAAGGAATTTGGAATGGGCGAATGTAAAGATGCCAATTTTGGCGAAGTTGTTGCCGCGAATAAGGGCGTTGCAACTAGGCGGTACATTTGTCGTAAAGATAGCCTGTGGCATGTTGCGACCGATTATGAAAAGGATACTTATTTATGGAATGATACGACCGATGGAGCTATTAAGGCGGGTAATATTACTAAGAGAAAGTACGTATTTGATTCTACGGGAATTGCCAGTGGCAAGAAGGGGTGGCGCGAAGCTGCTTATCTTGAAGGCCTGTATGGTGGCTGTAGTAAACCTCTTTATGACGCATATCGTTGCAATTCACAATATGGTGGTTGTTATCAGTGTCAAAAAACAGCTCACAACTGGGTTCTTGTAAATAATACCCTGCTTGTTGATACTCAGTTATGGAAGGACGGAGAGGATGGTTTTGCCAAGTTGGGCGATTCTATTGGTGTAGTGACGAATGAAAGTCGAATTTGCTATGTATTTGATACAAGTACAACATACAATGGTTGGCGTATTGGTAATGAAAATGATTGTTCTTTAGGGTTGATGGGATGTACGGCAGGACGCGCTAGCCGTATGTTAAGGTCCTCCGTTGATGGAGAATATTATAACTGCGCAAATAATACATGGACTAAGGTGATTGATCGTGTGCGTATTAACACTGAAGGCTGGGCTTGCCTTGATAGCAATGATGGTGAAATGAAAATTGGCTTGGTAAATAACGCTTACTTTGTGTGTGAAGATGATGCATGGCGTGAAGCCACCAATATAGAAGAAATAGATTGCCGTGATAATGGTATTTGTAGATTGAATAAGTGTACAGAGTAAAAATGGGGAAAGTTTGAAGATCGAGACGGAGTTTTGTATGTGTGCGATTATTGGATGGGTGGTAGTCGCTTCTATTATTCATGGCGTAAAACGAATTGTGCTGAAAGTAAACTTCGTTCGTTGTGCATTATTGGTGACAGCTCTGTGGTATGGAACTGCGAAGAAAGTAATGGCAGGAAGAATAATTATATCTGTTCAAAACGCCGAACAGGAACAGAAATGCGGTGGCATGTTGTTGAAATTCCGTATAACTATAAATTGGAGGACTGGAGTAAGATAAAAGAAGAATCCATCAATCCCAAGGCAATCTACGGAGAAAATTTGGTAGATGAACGTGACGGCAATGTCTATAAAACCGTTTTTGTTGGAGGAAAATGGTGGATGGCTGAAAATCTACGATACCTCGATTCTATACAAAGTTTAAATTTAAAAAATAATGTATGGTGTTATGCCAATAGTTCTAGGAATTGTGAAATTGGTGGAGCATATTATACATGGACTGCAGCGATGGATGTTGATGATAAATGGTCACAAGAAAACTTAGCACAATCGCTAATTTCTACACCCCATCAAGGAATTTGCCCCAAAGGTTGGCATATTCCAACCTTAGAGGAATGGGAGTTTTCACGCCTTGGGTTCTGTAATGATGATGATTGTCATTCGCTTTCTAATGACGATCTTGATACCAATGGATTGGCTCTTTTACATATTGGTTCTTGTAATATTGATTGGTGTGATGGTCGTGATGGTAGTGTAGGTAGCTCGGATTGCTTTTGGATTGCAAATGAGCAATCTGATGGAACATGGGCTTGGTGTATGGGATATAACAGTTATACAGGAGACGGTGTTCCTGTTCGTTGTGTTAAGGATGATGAGTAACAAATCCTGCTAAAACCTTTTCTTTTCGGAGTGTAACTATGAAAAACACGATAGCTTCAAAACTCTCCCAAAATGTCATTGCGAGCGGACAGAAAGCCGTTGCTCAGGCGTGTCATCCTGAGCGAAACGCTGTAAGGCGCGTAGTCGAAGAATCTCTAGCCACGTCATCCTGGAACGTAGTGACGGGATCCAGTGCATTCCTTGCAGCATTCCTCGTTGCCCTCCTTCTTACTTCCTGCAGCGACGACTCTGCAAGTGATAACGCGGTGCAGACAATGCCCTCGAATATGGATGTTGTCGCCGAGATCGGCGATCTTCCGGCCTGTAAAAAGTCCAACGAAGGCGAACAGGTATGGGTCAGGGGCGAATCAGCCGCCCGCGTATGTGTTGACGGCAAGTGGTATGCTTTGGCGAGTGGTAATGCAGAATGTGAAACGCAGTCTTTGTCGGACAAATCGGGCGTGAAAATTATCTGCGGCGGCGATTCCGTAGGCGTTGTGCTCAATGGTGATGGCGGCTCCAACGGAAAAAATGGTACTGATGGTAAAGACGGAAAGAATGGTGCCGATGGTAAGGATGGCGTAAACGGCACGGATGGGAAGGATGGCGTTGATGGTATAAATGGTTCCGATGGAAAAGATGGCGCCGATGGCAAAGATGGAACAAATGGTCGCGATGGGGTAGACGGCAAGGATGGAACAAATGGCCGCGACGGTGTAGATGGCAAGGACGGCGCGAGCTGTACTGCCGTAACGCTTGCGGATAATAGCGGCCTTAAGATTCTTTGCGGTGGAGACTCTGTGGGTGTGGTCTATAACGGTCACGATGGAAAGAATGGCGAAAATGGTAAGGATGGAACAAATGGTTCTGATGGAAAAAATGGTTCTGATGGCGCAAATGGCAATGGATGCTCGGTTATTTCGAAGGATTGCATTCTGCATGTGGCATGCGGTGCTGATACGGCGTCTTTGGATGTGATTTCGTCCGAGGATGCCTGCCGCGAGATTGTAGAAATTGACTCCGAAAAGATCGCGGTTTCTCTGAACGAAGTTTCTGGCGTAACTCAGAAAGGCCCCTTCCTGATGGGCTCCAAAATCCTGGTGCGTGAAATGGAAGATGGACGTACGCTTTCGCAGACGGGTAACAGCTTCAATGGCAAAATTCTGAACGATAACGGTGAATTTAAGATAAACGCCCGCATGTTGGTAAGCCAGTATGTAATGCTCGAAGCGAACGGTTACTACCGCAACGAGGTGACTGGTGAAAATTCAAGCTCTGAACTTACGTTGTTTGCTATAACCGATGTAAATGAACGAAATACGGTGAACGTAAACTTGCTTACTCATCTGGAATATGAACGCGTAATTTACTTGGTTACGCAAAAGAAGATGAAAGTCCATGCCGCCAAGAAACAGGCGCAGAAAGAAGTATTCGGCCTGCTCGACATTGACGCAACCGATTTCAGCAACTCCGAAGATTTGAACATTGCGGGCTCTAGTGATGAAGATGGCGCGCTTCTCGCGTTCTCCTTGATGTTCCAAGGCGACCGCTCTGTAGCTGACCTCACCACGCTTTTGCAGACGATTGCAAACGATATGGAAACGGATGGCTCATGGGACGATGCCGCGACCCGTATGAAGATTGCTGAATGGAGTGCCGATGCGGACAGCGCAGGCCGACTTGCAAAAATCCGTGGCAATGTTGCGGGCTGGGGCCTGTCTTCAAAGGTTCCGAACTTTGAACAATATGTGCGCAATTTCTGGTACAAGGAATATGGTCTTGATAGTTGCACGGCGAAAAAAGTCGGAAATGTCAAGGCTGCGACCGCTGGCAAACGCAAGGGAACCAATACACGCTACATTTGTAAGGACGTTGACGGCCTGGGCAATATGCGCTGGGTAATCGCAAGCGACATTGAAAAGGATACATACGGTTGGAAAAACTTAACCGATGGCACTCTTAAGAACGGTGACGTGACTGGCAAGGTGTATGTGTTCGATGAAACCGGTTCTTTCAACGGAACTGCTGGTTGGCGTGAAGCCGAATCCATCGAAAAACAGTATGGCGGTTGCCGCGAAGCGTTATTTGATTCCATCCGCACTGACAAGGTTTATGCATACTATTACACCTGTAAAAAGTCAACCCACACTTGGGAGCGCGAGGTGGATTACTTGCTAATCGATACGCAGCACTGGCCGGATTCTACAGATGGTAAGGTCCGGTGGGGCGATTCTATCGGTGTGGCAACTCAAGGCAGTCGTATCTGCTACGTATGGGATGCGTCTAAACCGTATAAAGGTTGGCGTACGGGTAACACGAGCGATTGCACATTAGGCTTGTTGGGTTGTACGGCAAAGCGCGGTGGCGAAATGCGTAGAGCCGCGAGCGGCCGCTATTACAGTTGCTCTGAAAATAGCTGGACCGAGGTCGCAGACGAAGTGTATATCAATACTTATCTGTACCGCTGTACTATAGATGGGGAAGGCGATAAGGTTTATAAGGATGGTGATCTCGTTTATGGTATCGAAATGACAACGACTCGCTATGCCTGCGAAAATGAACAGTGGCGCAGTACCAAGACTGGTGAGGAACAGGCTGGCAAGGCATGTACGGCTAGGCTGCAGGGTGCAATTCAAGGTGATACCATTACTTGCGATAATGGTAATTGGCGCACAACGATTGTCTATGACTATCCGGTAGGCAAAAAATGGTTCAATGAAAATCTGGATTATGGAACCCTTGAAGATGATCGTGATCATCGTACCTATAGGACGATCAAAATTGGCAACCAGGTTTGGATGGCGGAAAACCTTGCTTATAGCGATAGTATTCAAAGCCCTTATTTGAAAGGTCAGTCTTGGTGCTATAATGATGATTCACTAAATTGCCTAAAAGGTGGCCGTTATTATAGTTGGACTGCTGCGATGAATATTCATTATAAGTGGCTAGATGACTCTCCATATGCAGTGGAGGGATTGATTGGCGAACCTCATCAAGGAATTTGTCCTAATGGTTGGCACGTTCCGACAGGGGATGAATGGAATGAAATGTATGATGCTATTGGAACGACTCCGTATGCAATGCAAGCGAAAGGACAACGTTTATGGCCTGATGCAAAAAACAAGAGCGGATTCTCAGCGCTCCCTGCTGGCTACTACTATTACGGCGACTTTAGAGAAATTGGTTATAATTCCAAATTTAGTGGCTCTACTGAATTAGGAAAACGCTACGGCGATACATGGTCTTTAGACGCAAGCCTTGCTGTTCTCAATAAGTTTAGCGATGGCAAGAGTTTTGGCTTCTCCGTTCGTTGCGTCCAAGACACCCCCGCCGAATAGCCCACCCCGCCAAGCACTTACTCTAACCTTCGGCGATATTCCATTCGCCGAGGGTACGCTTTTCGGCGTCGAAACTCGCGCCAATTTTGAACAGCTTTTTCGGTGTTCCGTCATTGGCTAGGCTTGACGTATAGGGGATTAGATATCCCTTGTTGTCGATCTGTTTCAATGCGTCGTCTGCGGAGCCGTTCTTGTCTAGCTTGAACTCGAACATGTAAACGGCATCGGCTGTTTCGACAACGGCATCGCTGCGGCCAGCGGCGCTGCATTCTTCGGTACGCACAACATAAGGTGTACACAGCTTGAAAATCAGAAACAGGACGGTTTTGTAGTGGTTCTCATCCTGGTGTTCGGCATTGTACGGAATGCCACTCATGAAAGCCTTGATTAGAACGAGTGCGTCGTCCAATTTGCGTTCGCGAAGTAGCTTCGTAAACCTAAGAACAAATGAATCGTTGTCAACCACGTCATCCATGGCATAATAAGGCATCAACGCTTTCAAGAATCCGAGTCTCACTTCATTGTTCGGGAAACTCAGTGTATAGGAAAACCCGTCAAAATTCTGGATGGTTAGGTATCCGCTCTGGTACAGCATAGGAATAGGGCTCTTGGCCGTCTCCGTTGGTGCGTCGAACATGTCCTGCGTAGCCTCGAACCCGCTGTCGAAGGGCTTCGGATCTACCTTGTATTTGCGCATGAGCCGCGTCAAGATGGTCGGTGTTCCCGTGGAAAACCAGTAGTTGGCAAGTTCCTTGTCGCTCAGAGCATTTATGAGACTGAACGGATTGAAAATATCGGGTGAGTTCTTGCTGAAGTGGTAGCCGTCGTATTGCTTTTTCAGCGCATCGCATGCCTCGTCGTAGGTGAGCCCGTTCTTGTCGGCGAGCGCCTGGATTTCAGGCAGCATCTGTGTCAGCAATTCTTCCTTGGTGATACCACAGATTGCTGCATATTCGTCATTCATCGTGATGACTTTTAGATTGTTGAGCTCACTGAAGATGCTGAGCTGGCTAAACTTGCTAATGCCCGTGAGGAACACGAACCTAAGAATGCCACCCAGTGCCTTGAGCGGGCTGTAAAGACTACGCACCTGAAGGCGAATGTCTTCGAAAGATTCTATGCCGAAGGTGTCGAGCATAGGGGCGTCATATTCATCAACAAGAACCACGACTTGCTCGCCGGTCTGTTCGTGTGCGGCTTCAATAATCCGAGCTAGGCGGACTCCCCAGGTATGGTTCGTCGGCTCCGATTGAACATTGAACCTTTTTTCCTGAGTTTCAAGAATTTTGTTAAGTGAATCGGCGAGAGAATCTTTGCCGGAATACTTCACAATGCTCATGTCAAGCCGAATGACGGGGTATTTTTTCCACTCGGTTTCGAGCTTTTCCATCGCAAGTCCGGTGAACAGGTCCTTGCGACCTTCGAAGTAATACTGTAGAGTGCTTACGAGCAGGGATTTTCCGAAACGACGCGGACGGGACAGAAAATAGTATAGGTCTGTATGGGTCAGCTTATAGACAAGATCAGTCTTGTCTACATAATACATGCCGTTGTCGCGGATGACCGCGAAATCCTGCACGCCGATGGGAAATCTCTTTAACGCCATATTCTTAATATAGTAAAAGTTTTTTTAATAACCGGTGTGATTTTGCTGCCCCATCCTTAGACTATTCCATGTTGGAATATCATTTTGGGGCTTTCCGACAGATTTTTGTAAAAATTTATTATAGATTAAGTTTGTATTGCTATAAAATGCCGGAGGGACAAGATGAATACGCAAAATCAAAACGTCATTGCGAGCGGGCTGGAAGCCGTTGCTCAGACTCTCGTCACGTCATCCTGGAGCCGTAAGGCGACGGGATCCATAGCGGCATCTCTTGTTGCCGTCCTCCTCACTTCTTGTAGCGATGACTCCGCAAATGACAATGCGGTGCAAACGATGCCTTCGAATATGGAGGTTGTCTCCTCTGTTGAAGAACTTCCTGCGTGTACCCGCTCTAACGAGGGCGAACAGGTGTGGGTCAGGGGCGAACCCGCTGCCCGCGTGTGCGTGGATGGCAAGTGGTATGCGACGAGGGGCAATGCAGAATGCGAAACGCAATCTCTCTCGGACAAATCGGGCGTGAAAATTGTTTGTGGCGGCGATTCTGTAGGTGTTGTACTCAATGGAGAAAATGGCTCCAATGGAAAAAATGGTGAAAACGGTATAAATGGTAAAGATGGAACCAATGGTAAGGATGGTGTAAACGGCACAAATGGTAAAGATGGCCAGAATGGCGTTGACGGAGTCAATGGTGCCGATGGTAAAGACGGTAAAAATGGCGCTGATGGAAGAGACGGCGTGGATGGTGTTAACGGAAAGGATGGCGTTGATGGCAAAGACGGAACAAATGGTCGTGATGGTGTTGACGGCAAAGATGGAACGAATGGACGTGATGGAATAGACGGTAAGGATGGCGCTAGCTGTACTGCAGTAACGCTTGCGGATAACAGTGGATTGAAAATTCTCTGTGGCGGAGATTCTGTGGGCGTTGTTTATAACGGTCGCAACGGCATCGATGGCAAAGACGGTCGAGACGGCGTTGACGGCAAGGATGGGACCAATGGTCGCGACGGTGTTGATGGCAAGGATGGGACCAATGGTCGCGACGGTGTAGATGGTAAGGATGGGACCAATGGTACTGACGGCAAGGATGGAACCAATGGCCGCGACGGTGTCGATGGTAAGGATGGAACGAATGGCTCCGATGGCGCGAAAGGCGATGGCTGCGCTATTCTTTCGAAGGACTGTATTTTGCATGTGGCATGCGGTAAAGATACGGTTTCTCTAGATCTGTATTCTACGGAAGACGCCTGCCGTACAATCGTGGAAATCGATTCCGAAAAAATCGCAGTCTCATTGAACGAAGTTTCTGGCGTAACTCAGAAAGGTCCCTTCCTGATGGGCTCCAAAATCCTGGTGCGTGAAATGGAAGATGGACGTACACTTTCGCAGACGGGTAACAGCTTCAACGGCAAAATTTTAAACGATAACGGTGAATTTAAGATAAACGCCCGCATGTTGGTAAGCCAGTATGTAATGCTCGAAGCGAACGGTTACTACCGCAACGAGGTGACGGGTGAAAATTCCAGTTCTGAACTTACGTTGTTTGCTATAACCGATGTAAACGAACGAAATACGGTGAACGTAAACTTGCTTACTCATCTGGAATATGAACGCGTAATTTACTTGGTTACGCAAAAGAAGATGAAGGTTCATGCAGCCAAGAAACAAGCGCAGAAAGAAGTTTTCGGCCTGCTCGACATTGACGCAACCGATTTCAGCAACTCCGAAGATTTGAACATTGCTGGTAGTTCCGATGAAGATGGAGCTTTGCTCGCGTTCTCCTTGATGTTCCAGGGCGACCGCTCTGTAGCTGACCTCACCACGCTTTTGCAGACGATTGCAAATGACATGGAAAAGGATGGAACATGGGATGACTCGAAAACTCGTATGAAGATTGCCGAATGGAGCGCCGATGCCGATAGTGCCGGCCGGCTTGCAACAATCCGCAATAACGTAGCAGGCTGGGGCCTGTCTTCGAAGGTCCCGAATTTTGAACAATATGTGCGCAACTTCTGGTACAAGGAATATGGCCTTGACAGTTGCAAGACTGAAGGCGTGGTGAAGGCTGCGACGGCAGGCAAACGCAAAGGATCCAAAACGCGTTATGTCTGCAAGGATGTTGACGGCCTGGGTGATATGCGTTGGGTAATCGCAAGCGACATTGAAAAGGATACATACGGCTGGAAAAACTCAACTGATGGAGCTCTTAAGAACGGTGACGTGACCGGCAAGGTGTATGTGTTTGATGAAACGGGTTCCTTTAACGGAACGGCGGGCTGGCGTGAAGCTGAATCCATCGAAAAACAGTATGGCGGTTGCCGCGAGGCTTTGTACGATTCCATTCGCACAGACAAGGTGTATGCTTACTATTACACCTGTAAAAAATCAACTCATACGTGGGTTCGTGAGGTGGATTACTTGCTGATCGATACGCAGCATTGGCCGGATTCTACAGATGGCAAGGTCCGGTGGGGCGACTCGATAGGAGTGGCTACTGAAGGCGACCGAATCTGCTATGTGTGGGATGATGCAAAACTGTATAAAGGTTGGCGTACGGGTAACACGAGCGATTGTACATTAGGCTTGTTGGGTTGTACGGCAAAGCGCGGTGGCGAAATGCGTAGGGCTTCGAGCGGTCGCTATTACAGTTGCTCTGAAAATAGCTGGACCGAGGTTGCAGACGAAGTTTACATTAATACTTATCTGTACCGCTGTACTATAGATGGGGAAGGCGATAAGGTTTATAAGGATGGTGATCTCGTTTATGGTATCGAAATGACAACGACTCGCTACGCTTGTGAAAACGAACAGTGGCGCAGCACCAAGACCGGCGAAGAACAGGCGGGTAAGGCTTGCACTGCTTTGCTGCAGGGGACAATCTTGGGTGATACCATTACATGCGATACGCTAAACTGGCGCACAACCATTGTTTACGACTACCCGGTGGGCAAAAAATGGTTCAATGAAGATTTGGAATATGGAACTCTTAAGGATAAGCGAGATGGTCGTACTTATAAGACTATTAAGATTGGTAACCAAGTCTGGATGGCTGAAAACTTAGCTTATAGCGATAGTATTCAAAGTCCTTATTTAAAAGGTCAGTCTTGGTGCTATAACAATGATTCGTTGAATTGCCTAAAGGGTGGCCGCTATTATACATGGACTGCCGCGATGAATATTCACTATAAGTGGAAAAGTGCTTCTCCGTATGAAGTTGAAGGACTGATTCATGAGCCTCATCAGGGAATTTGTCCGGATGGTTGGCACGTTCCGACATGGAATGAATGGAATGAAATGTATGATGCTATAGGAACAACTCCGTATGCAATGCAGGCGAAAGGACAACGTTTGTGGCCTGATGCGACTAACGTAAGTGGATTTTCTGCTATTCCTGTTGGTAGAAAAAATAGGAATGAAAAAATGGGAGAAGAAGCATTATTTTGGGGATCGGATCAACTTCAAAAAGATGGAGAAAATTGGCTATCTTTTGCGTACGCGTGGAATTTAAATGTTAATCTAGTGCTTGATTGTGGCAATGGTTGCCGGTGGTTTGAAAAAAATAACATGATATCAGTCCGTTGTGTCCAAGATTCAGCTGAATAACAAGTCCTGCCAAAAACTTTCTCTACTGGAGTGTAACCATGAAAACCGCAAATACATTGAAACTCTCCAAAAATGTCATTGTGAGCAGGCTGAAAACCGTTGCTCAAACGTGTCATCCTGAGCGAAGCGCTGTAAGGCGCGTAGTCGAAGGATCTCTAGTTTCGTTGGCGTTTCTCCTTACGTCTTGTAGCGACGACTCTGCAAGTGACAATGCGGTTCAGATGATGCCCTCGAATATGGATGTCGTTGCCGAACTTGATGATCTTCCGGCCTGTAAAAAGTCTAACGAAGGCGAACAGGTGTGGGTCAAGGGTGAATCTGCCGCCCGCGTGTGCGTAGATGGCAAGTGGTATGCTTTGGCGAGTGGCAATGCAGAATGCGAGACGCAGTCTCTGTCTGATAAATCGGGCGTGAAAATTGTTTGTGGCGGCGATTCTGTAGGTATTGTACTCAATGGAGAAAATGGCTCAAATGGAAAAAATGGTGTCGATGGGAAAAATGGTGAAAACGGTATAAATGGTAAAGATGGAACCAATGGTAAGGATGGTGTAAACGGCACAAATGGCAAAGATGGCCAGAATGGCGTTGACGGAGTCAATGGTGCCGATGGTAAAGACGGTAAAGATGGAACGAATGGTCGCGACGGTGTAGACGGTAAAGACGGCTCCGATGGAAAGGATGGTGCTAACGGAAAGGACGGTGAAAATGGTAAAGATGGTCGTGATGGAATTGACGGTAAAGATGGAACGAATGGTCGAGATGGTGTAGACGGCAAAGACGGTGCAAATGGTCGCGACGGTGTTGATGGCAAGGACGGTAAGGACGGTAAGGACGGTGCGAGCTGTACTGCTGTAACGCTTGCGGATAACAGTGGATTGAAAATTCTCTGTGGTGGAGACTCTGTGGGTGTTGTTTATAATGGTCGTGACGGCGTTGATGGTAAGGATGGCCGCGATGGAATTGACGGTAAAGATGGAACCAATGGCCGCGATGGCGTTGATGGCAAGGATGGTCGTGATGGTGTTGACGGAAAGGATGGAACAAATGGTCGCGATGGTGTCGATGGTAAAGATGGAACGAATGGCATCAATGGCAGTGACGGAACAAATGGTACTGATGGCAAAAATGGCAGTGGCTGTTCGGTGATTTCGAAAGACTGCATCTTGCATGTTGCGTGCGGCGTTGATACAGTATCTCTAGATGTGATTTCTTCGGACGATGCTTGTCGTGACATTGTGAAAATCGACTCCGAAAAGGTGGCCGTGTCTCTGAATGAAGTTTCCGGTGTGTCGCAAAAGGGCCCGTTCCTTTCGGGTACAAGGGTCCTTGTTCGTGAAATGGAAGATGGCCGTACGCTTACGCAGACGGGTAACAGCTTTAACGGAAAAATTTTAAACGACAAAGGCGAATTCAAAATCAAGGCTCGCATGTTGGTAAGCCAATATGTTATGTTAGAGGCGTCGGGATATTATCGCAACGAAATTACGGGCGAAAATTCATCTTCGACACTTGATTTGTTCGCTATTACGGATGTCAATGAACGTAATACGGTGAATATAAACTTGCTTACGCACCTGGAGTATGAACGTGTGATTTACCTAGTCACGCAAAAGAGAATGAAGGTGAGTGCAGCCAAGAAACAGGCTCAGAAAGAGGTCTTTGCAATACTCCATATTGATGCGACGGATTTTAGCAATTCCGAAGATCTGAATATTGCCGGTGCAAGCGACGAAGATGGTGCGCTGCTCGCATTTTCGGTTGTTTTGCAGGGTAATCGGAGTGTTTCTCAGCTTTCGGAACTCTTGACAAAGATTGCAACAGATATGGAAGAAGATGGTACTTGGAATAACGACTCTACTCGAACCTCCTTGGCGGATTGGGCCTCGCAAAAGGAACTCGGTGGCCTTATGGATACGGTCCGAAAAAATGTGACTAATTGGCAGCTTTCTTCGGTTGTTCCTAATTTCGAAAAATTTGTCCATCAGTTCTGGACAACTGAATTTGGGTTAGGACGTTGTACGGACGAAAGGGATGGCGAGGTGTTGCAAAACTTAAATAAACGTAGCAAAACGAAAGGAACGTATTTTATTTGTAAAACGGGTAAATGGAGAAAGGCCTCTACTATAGAATTTGATACTTATCAATGGGAAAATGGAGCTGATGGCGATGTTCGTTTAGGTGATGTTAACTCGAAAAACTGTTATGTCTATGAAAATAAGGCTTGGCGCAGTGGGAATACAAGCGACTGCTCACTGGGATTGCGTGGATGCACTGCGTTGCGGCAAGATACTGTGGGCAAGGGCAGTGACAAGGTGTGGCACATTTGCGATACGCAGAGCTGGCGTAATGCGACCACCTACGAGAAGGATACCTTCGGCTGGAAGGATTCTACCGATGGTGCAATCAAGAAAGGTAACGTGACCGATAGCATTTACGTGTTTGACAAGACGGTATGGCGTGCGACGAGCAATGTTGAAGCGAAACTTGGCGGTTGCGTGTCGGCCATTGCGGATTCTGTCGGAAAAGTTGGTTCAACTTATTACATCTGTAAATCAAACAAGTGGGTAGAGGCGTCCGCTATTGAATACGACACATACCGTTGGGCTACGGGAAAGGACGGGGATAGCAAACCTGGCTCCGTGAATACGAATAATTGCTATGTCTATGAGAATAGTGCGTGGCGCAAAGGAAACGCAAACGACTGCTCACTTAGACTGCGCGGATGCACTGCATTGCGGCAGGATACAGTTGGGAAGGGTTCCGATAAAGTGTGGTATATCTGTGACGTCCAAAGCTGGCGGAATGCAACTACTTACGAGAAGGACACCTTCGGCTGGAAGGATTCGACAGACGGTGCGATTAAGAAGGGCGATGTGACTGATTCCGTCTACGTGTTCGATAAGACCGCTTGGCGGGTGACGAGTAATGTTGAAGCGAAACTTGGCGGTTGCGTGTCGGCCATTGCTGATTCAGTCGGTAAGGTTGGCGGCACATATTATATCTGCAAGTCGAATGAGTGGGTAGAGGCAAACGCCATTGAGTATGATACTTACCATTGGACAACTGGCAAGGATGGCGATAGCAAGTGGGGCAATGTGAATACAAGCAGTTGCTACGTATTTGAACACAGTGTGTGGCGCAGCGGGAACACGACTGACTGCTCACTCGGATTGCGTGGATGCACTGCATTGCGACAGGATACAGTTGGGAAGGGCAGTGATAACGTATGGTACAAGTGCGATGCCCAGGCGTGGCGTACAGCTACAGACATAGAAAAGGATACGGCCACCTGGGGCGCTGGAGAATTTGATGGCGAAATTCGCACAGGGCAGGTGAATAAGACGATTTACTATATCTATGAGACAAGTAGTAATGCCTGGCGCAATGCAACCACAATAGAGAAAGACACATACGATTATGCGAACAATTCAAATTGGGCGAATGGCACCGATGGCGAAATCAGAAAAGGCTCTGTGACGGATGCAATTTATGTATTCGATGCGACTGCGTGGCGTGTAGCTGATGATATTGAAAAAGTGTTAGGTGAATGTGTTGCTTCTATACAAGATTCCGTGGGTAAAGTTGACAACACTTATTACATCTGTAAGCCTCGCAACTGGGTCGTGGCGACAACATTACAATACGATACATATAAACAGGAATGTTCAAGATTTGGGCAGATTATTCATGGGAATGTAAATACCGACTACGCCTATTTCTGTTATGGTGAAGAATGGAAACGATTCTATGGGAACGAATCTATTACATATGAAAAACTTGTAGATGAACGTGATGGTCATATTTATCGAACTGTTCAAATAGGAACGCAAACTTGGATGGCTGAAAATTTGAACTATGCAGATGAAAAAAATTACCCTAGTATGATAGGACGAAATTGGTGTATGAGCGATAAGGATAGCTGTGAAAAATACGGGCGACTTTACACTTGGAGCGCTTCCATAGATTCCGTATTTTGGTCTAGTCAAGGGATGACATGTGGTTTCGATCTCGATCCTGAAGAATTACAGTGCAATCTGCCAGATACAATTCTTGGCATTTGCCCTAGTGGATGGCACATTCCTTCTATTGCCGAATGGAACACGCTCTACACATCTTTGGGGAGTGATTACAAGGCCATGCAAGCAAAGGGGGTTGCAGAATGGGTTAAAGCTACGGATGCGTTCGGTTTTACAGCTCTTCCTGCTGGTTTTTATCATGAAGGCTCAAATTATGAATTTTTCCATGATGTTGGTTCATATGCTGATTTTTGGAGCTCTGGAGAATATGATAATGAAAGGGCAACAAGTTGGATATTGATTAATTATAGAGCAGGATTCAGTTATACATTTTGGTATTACGGCAAAGAGTATGGAACATCTGTCCGTTGCGTCAAGGACGAAGAATAACGCATAAGTAGATAAGTCGTTGAGCGAACATTCGTCTGGCGAAGCCCGAGACCATGTGAGCGATATGAGCTTATCTTCTGAAACCAATATTGCGTTAGGCATCTAGCCTCTTGCGGTTTTACGGCTTAGTGGCTATGGTCCCCTTTAGGGGGATTCTTCCCCCTTTTAAACAGGTCGAGATTTTTCTAAATTTAACCCCAAGGTGAAAAAGATGCGAAAATTCCTCCTCCCAATCCTCATCGCGCTTTATGCGCTCGCCTTGGTGTCTTGCGATAGCAAGCAGGCGGTAATCCCCAATAAAGTCCACTGCGTTAATGATCTTGGCCACAAGAAGGTGGGCGTGCAGATCGGCAACACCGCCGATATTTACGCGTCTGATTTTGGCGGCGATACCGCGAAAATCGATGTGGACCGCTACACGAAACTCGCTGATGCCATTCAGGCGCTCAAGCAAGGGAAAATC
>JAEEGL012095365.1_pt1 | contig 20171 bp, 18 predicted proteins | sample 9134231 | NCBI WGS metagenome assembly JAEEGL01 (sample SAMN16246548, study PRJNA631951) | gut metagenome | biome: gut microbiome; feature: rumen; material: fiber-attached | host: Bos | place: Iran: Karaj | collected 2018-10
CTGATGATGAAAATGCATATTCCCCAATCGATGTAACGCTATCAGGTATATATATATCTATAATTGAACATCCAGCGAAAGCCTTGTTGCCTATACTAGTAACCCCATCCTTTATTACAACATAATTAACATAAGCTTTTGGGCCAACATAAGGACTCATAGGATTATCATAGCGAAATTCAATGTCAGATAAATCTTCATACATTGGACCGATTCCTTCAATTGTAAGTCTGCCATTATAAAGATCAATTAGTTCAAGTGTGAATGTTACATTCTCACCACATTTTCCACTAAGCCATTCCCTGGGATATTCAACTGCTTCGGCTTTAGTCTCAAACAGTGAAAGTTTTGGCAAATGAATATCGGGAAATTTAATTCCAACAAATCCATTTAAAGGTGCTATTCCCAATAAAACAATAATACATAATACGATGGATAATGATCTTTTCAAAGTAATCTCCTCCAGACATAAATACGCAACATCTGCCAAACTCTCCGTTAGTACTCCGGATTATGAATAAACTGTGAAACCCCCTCAAAACGGTTAAGCTTGCTTTTCAGTTGCGTTGTTTGATAATTTTATCATATTAAAAGAATATTTTCAAGATAGATAAAAGGCATATCAGTTTTTCTCCAGTTTTAAGCATTAACATTCTTCTTTCATCCCGCAGACAAATTCCCCGCCGGCTGTCGCCGGCGGGGAAAACTTTACTGTTGTCTTAAATTTTTTTCTAAATCATCCGATATTTTTCTTCATTCTCACGCATTCAAATGTGCCGTTCGGGAAACTGCCGTCACCGTCCGGAGCGTAGCCGGATTTGAGGTAAAAGCCGACGGCTTCTGTCCTGCTTTCAATTTCAATGACCTTATAGCCGAGCTCCGATATCCATTTCTCCGCTTCATCGACTGTCTTTGCTCCGAGATGCCGTCCGCGGTATTCGGGCAGGACCACAACCCGGCCGAGCATCACGCGGCTGCTGTCAAGCTCATAAAAGCGGCAGGTCGCGACCGGATATCCGTCATCGAGAAGAACGATATATTTTGACGCTTCTCCGTCATGGCTGTCAAATTCCTCGCGCAGCGGTATATGATACTGCCTGTTCATTCCCTGTATTCTGACAGAGTAAGCTCCGGCTCTTTTCCATTCCGTATCGGCGCGCAGGACCTCAATATTTTCAATCATAGTTCACCGTTTATCTCTTTTTATACATTATAAGCTCGGGATTTTTTCCGTCCTCCTCGTATGTGCAGACCAGGATAAAATCCATACAGGCAAGCACTCCGAAGCATATTCCCGGATTAATCTCAGACTCAAGCTGATTGCCGAGATATGTCGTTGCATCATTCAGGAATTTCGCCTTCATCCCCGATGGCAGAGGGTATTCGAGGTTGACAAAGCTGCCGACAAGGGCGTTGAGACTTTTAACCTCGGGCATTCCGTCAATTCCGAGCCCGTTTATTTCCTCGATAAGCTGTTTTTTGAATTTGTCAAACTCGCCGTTGTCGCTGAGCTCGTCATATCTTTTCCAGTAATCAAGTGTCGGCAGACGCTGTTTCATATATTCGCGCGCCTGCTCCTCGGTAAAGTTTTCGTTTGCCATGTGTTTGACACAGACATCAATAAGCTCATCCATATCGCTGTAAGTGTAGGTTCCGTCGGCATAACACCATTTGCAGTAGTTTTCATTGAAGGAACCGTCTTTGTTTTTGCCGGTTATCTCATCCTCAAGCGGCATTCCGCAGCACTGGCAGAAAAGCGTATGCTCCGAACCGAGCAGAGTGTTTATCGTAACATTGAAAAGCTTTGAAAGCAGCTTCAGCGTTTCGGTGTTCGGCACGGTTTCTCCGTTTTCCCAGCGTGAAACCGCCTGACGGGTGACAAATACCTTTTCGGCAAGGTCATCCTGCGACAGACCGTTCTCGGTCCTTAATTTCAATAATACGTCTTTAGTGTTCATAAAGGCACCCCCCCTTGACTTGATTATATTACAAACGCGCGTTCAAATCAAGCAACCGGCTGTTGCTGTTTACACCGTCTTATCCATTCGTCAAGAAATTTCATCTGTTCTTCGGTGTGAAACCAGTGCTCTCCGTCTTGCATAACGGTAAGCGTCGCTCCTGTTTTTTCGGCAAAAGCGGACACATCGCCGTACTGAACAAGGCGGTCCGCCGAGCCGTATAAAATATGTGTCCGAGCTATCCGCCGGGCGGGATGTTCCCTGACATAACAAAGATATTTCCACGAAAGAAGCTCTCCTGATTCCGTTAAGATTTCTCCTCTTTCCTTAAGTTCATCCTCACTCACGCCGGAACGGAGCATCATACCTTCAATCAGCTTTTCGAAATTCACGACAGGCGAAATGAAAAACGCTTTTTCAATTCTTTTGTCCGCAAGTGAAATCATCGCGAAATAAGCGCCGATGCTGTTCGCGATAAGCGAAACAGAGCCGTAATCGCGGAATATCTTTTCGGTTAAAACGGGAAATTCCTCCGCTGCCTCCCACGGCGTCTGCGCTTTGTAATCAAGCCCGGTAACGTCGCAGTCCGGGAAAAGTGGGATGTAATGCGCGGCTTCTTTCGCGCTGCCGCCCCTGCCGTGAATATATATCACTGCTTTTTTCATATATACTCCTGTGTTTTGAGTTATATTTCCGCTTCGGCAAATCCTATGCACTCGCGCCCGCTCAACGCGGCGGCTGTGTTTCTGGCGTTGAAATAAAGGCGGAGTTTTCCGTCGAAAAAGACCAGATGACTCGCATAGACAAACTTCCTCATCCAGCTTCCGTCTTTTCCGTCGGGCTCAATCAGAACCCGGTTAAATTCAAATTTCAGGCCGTCTTCGGATGTGAGCAGAAGAATCGCGGAACGGCTTCCGCCGTCTTTGAGATATATTCCGTTCTGTATTCCGATATATCCGTCACTCAGGCGGTAAACCTTAAGACATCCCGAGCAGAGGTTGAGATATGGGTTTTCGCTGTCCGGTGAAATCAGCGGCTTGTCCGCGACTGTGAATCCTCCCTCGGGCGATTCACTCACGGCGTAACTTATATGCGTCGGCTCGCAGAAGCCGCAGTCTTTAATATATGTCAGACCGCAGGAATAGTAAAGGCGGAAGGTATCTCCTTCACGGAGCAGAAACGGATTTGAAAGAGAAACTCCGCGCTCGCTTTCCTCAAACGGTTTTGTATGCTCAAGCACACTTTCCGGCGGCGACCAGTGAATCAGGTCATCGCTCTGCGTCAGATAAATTGAGGAGCGCCACGGCGTCAGATTAAGCATATTCAGACCGTTTGCCGCGAGTGACCTTGTCCGCTCATAATAAAGGTAATAGCGGTTTCCGATGCGGTTGATATCGGGCCGCATGGCGCGCGGCACAATCCTGCCGGCTCTGCTGAAATGTATTCCGTCTTCGCTGACAAACTGCCATACGCCGGTAAGGGTATGGCAAAACAGATGCCACAGTCCGTCGGGGCTTTCCGACGGAGTCAGCAGCGACGGGTCGGCAACCATAGGAGAGCCGCCGAACGGAAAAATTACGGGATTGCCGGAAAACAGTCTGAATTCAGCCGAGCATATTCCGGCGACAGTCATTTCTCCTAAATCCGTTATTCTGTTTGCGGCGGATTCTTTCATCCGTGTTCCTCCCTGCTGTCTCTTTATTCCGTTTCTCCCCTGTCCCGTAGGGGCAGGGGAGAAGCAGTGATAATATTCAAATATGCAACAATCTGCCCTGCAATTTACAGTGTATCATAGGCAGAACGCATTTTCAATATATCCGGTTCATTTTTGTGCTTTTTCGCGCAACAATAAAATATCCTTCGCCCGTTGAACACACCCCTGCCATGTAAAAAGCCCAAATGTTGACACGTTTATATAAATATGGTATGATTTTTTTAATAAATGCCGTGCTTTTCGGCAGATTAAAATGGAAGGTGATTCTTATGAAACGTTTTCTCTGTGTGCTGCTTTCCGTGCTGTTCTTTACGGGCTGCTTTGCTGCATGTACCAATCCGACCGACAACGAAACGTCGGTTGCCGATGACGACGTGACAACCGAAGCGGCTGACGACTATCTTGAGCCGACGGAAGAAGAATTAGAAAAACTGGTATGGATGACCTACGGCACCGCAGGTGTCTTTGACTGCGAGGCAGAGGACGCAGTTGAACGCGCCTATGCCATTGCCCTGCGCTATGACGGGCTTTATCAGCAATACACCGACGGCAAGGCGTTTGCAAAGAGTGAATTCATCGATTCGGACGAAGCAGATCCGCGGGATCTGTTCTTTGACGGCAAAGAAAATCCCGCCTATGCCTATCTGAAAACACCGGCGGATTCCGTGGACCGATTCATGCGTGAGATTATGAATGTTGAGCCCGATCATGAAATCGAACTCAATCTGGATTGGGATTTTCCCGTAATTTACTATGATAACGGCTACTATTACACGCGATTTGATATCTACGGTCACGGCTTTGAGCTTGACGTTTATAAACACAGCGTTGATGCCGACGGATGGGATGAAGTTGTCGGCGGCGTGTTCAATTTTGCAACAGACGAAAACGGTGAATATCTGCATGATGAAAACGGAAAAGCCGTACTCCTTGAAGAACCCGATTACACCTGGCCGATCCTTGCAAAAATCGTTTTGATCGACGGCGAACGCTACTGGTCGTTTAAGCATATCGGCTGATTGCGTTTCGCAGCAAAACCGTTTCAATTGATTAAAAATCGGACAGAGATTTTCCGCACGGCGTGACCCGTGCCGGGAATTTCTGTCCGATCTTTTTTTGACATTTTTGCACAGTGATAATATTACATGGTTGTCATCATTTCAATTATATCGGGCAAGCCGAGAGGGCCGAGCACCTTCATAATCAGCTCATATACTCCCATTGCGGGGTAAAGAAGCGGCATGCCGAACAGCAAAAATATTTTCCACATAAACCATTCTCCTTTCAATGAATGAATTCTGTTATACATATTACCTGTATCCGTATCCACAGGCGTAACCCGCGGGCTCAAAATTATTTTATTATGCGAACGGTAATTTGTCAATCGCTTTTGCGCGGCAAATTCAAAAAGTCAGACCGTAAAATCCGTTTTATTCAATCTCAAAGTTTTCCGTTTTAAGATCGCGGTAATACCTTCCGCGCGAAGCGGTAAACCTCAGCACGCAGTAATCCGGGTCGGTGACTCCCTGCTTATAGAAAACCGTGTCGCCCCGTTTCCATATCATCTTTTTGGTTTCGCTGTCAGTCAGCACTTCCATCTTTCCCGTCAGCATAACGCCGGTGTATTTAATCAGCCCTTTATGAAAGAAATATACGCAGGCGTTGGGGTTTTCAAGATACTGCTTCACTCTCATCGAAGATGTGTTGGTCGAAAAATAAAAAGTCTTTAAACCGTTATGTTTTCTCGGTCTGAGCATCGCTTTCACGTTTGGATAGTTTTCACCGTCAACGGAGCAGATAAAGCTGACCTTCTGCCTGCAGATAAATTTTTCAATTTCCTTGAGATCCACAGTAATTCCCCTTTCCGCAAACCGGGTCTTACCCCGAAGGCTTCCGGCTCTATTATACCACTTCGAAACATAAAAATAAAGTCTCTGCGGCAGAAAATACATTCCGCTGCAGAGACTCTGTAAGTTAAGTTGTTTTTTGTTTTTCCCTGACCGCAATCCAGATTTCACCGTAATAATCCGGAACATCTGTTTTATCCGACGGATAAACCTCAAACTCCACGCCGCCGGCGTATTCGTAACGGCTGCTCCCGGGGAAAAACTCGCTGACAATCTTTCTGTAAGTTTCAATGAAAACATCGGGCATCCTGCCCCTGAACGGAAACACCGCGTAGGTGTATTCCGGCAGTTCAATCACCTCGAGCCCGTCTTCGACCGGAGCTCCGTCATATTCCGCGCCGATTCCGTACGGCAGCTCGGCTCCGTCGGTTTCAAGCGAGAAGCTGATTCCGAGAAGACCGCCGAGCAGCGGCTTTTCGGGAATATGACCGATGATTTTCCGTATCGTTCCGTCCTGACCGCATTTCGCCCAGAATCCGGTGATATCGGGCGTGCCGGCTCCGGTTTCGGGTTTGTGAACCCTCTCCCTTTTGCAGATAACCTTTATCGCTCCGGGCTTTTCAATCCGGTAATCCATTTTGTTTCCTCCTGTCAGAATAAGTTTTACAGACAGTGCGGAAAAAGATTTGACCGTGCCTCCGTTTCTGGCTTCCGTCGGCGTGACGCCGTGAAAGCGCGAAAAGGCGCGCGTGAAACTCTCGGGCGTTTCATAACCGTATTTCAGAGCGATGTCAATTACCCTGTCATCGCTGTTGATAAGCTCGTCAGCCGCAAGCGACAGCCGCCTCATACGGATATAGTCGCCGAGCGTGAAACCGCACATAATGCTGAACACTCTCTGAAAATGAAACGATGACGAACAGGCCTCCTTCGCCACCGCGTCATAATCAATTTCCTCCGTCAGATGCGCTTCGGTATAGTCGATAGCTCTCTGTATGCATTTTATCCAGTCCAAATTCGTTCCTCCTGTCCTGCGGCTTTATTATAGCGGAAACTTTCTCCTGTTTCCCGACTTTTAATGCCGAGAGGTGTCAATAACGGCACGCATAACGGCACGGATGAATCCGTGCCCTGCATTAATCAATACAAGGATGTCCGTGAGGACGGTAGGGGCGATTATCAATCGCCCGCAGAAAAACAAACCGTAGGGCAAGCATTCTTGCTTGCCGGAAACGTTTACCGCAAATGATAATACCGCAATCATGACAGCCATATCGTCGGTGCGGTTGAATCACAAAACCCGGCGACCAGTTTTTTATTCTTCTTTTGTCAAAACTTTCTTTTGCCGGCTCCGCTTCCCGCATTCCGGGCATTTCATGTATCTTGTCCTGCCCATGTGCATAGCGAGATTCGTCTGCCGGTATGTAGGAACATATCTGTGGTGGCAATTCCGGCATTCATAGTATCCTGCCTTCTGCTCAATGCCCACGGCGATAAAAGCGACCGTAAAAACCATTATGAGAGCAAACACGATAAGTGCAATTCGCAGCCGGACCGGCATCTCTATAAATGAAGCCACAAACACCATGACCAGTCCGGAAATGACGGCAGGAAACGCGATCAGGTATTCCGTCTTAAGCATCTGTCTGTTCTTTTCCTCAACCTCTCGCCTCATTGCCAGCAGGTTTTCTTCTGCCCGTTTGTCATATACTTCTGCCATAATTCTTTCGCCCGACAGGAGTTCGTTGATAAATATCTTTATCATGGCAACAACCCCCTGTTATTCCTGTTTGTTTCTTAAAGCCCTTAACTCCGAGACGGTATATACGCCGTCTTTTTTGCTGTGCAGCGCCGTATGACAATTGGGACAGACCGGAATCAAATCCTTGACGGGATCCACCACGTATTCTTCGCCGATCTCGCTGAGCGGAACGATATGGTGCACTTCTATTTTTCCGGCGAACGCCTGCCCGTAGGTTTTTCCGAAATCCATGCCGCATACGGCGCAGGCCGTTCCGTGGTACGCAAGGCAGGCTGCTCGCGCCTTGGGATTACGTTCATATTTGTTTGAGGTTACAGACGTTTCTTCACCTTCCGTGAGGCCCTGTTCCTCAGAAGTCTCTTCAAGTTTTTCCCTGAGCTCCTGTTCAAAAAAAGGAATTCCCTTTTTCAGCAGCCGGTCAAAGTCTTCCATTGTTTGATTTGCGTCGCCGTCCGCGCGGGTCAGATCCCATTTTTTCAAAACGACTTCATTGGTTGAAACAGACGGAGTAAGACCACAGGATTTTATCAGATTCCTGGCGGCGGCAAATTTCTCTTTCGGCAAGGCAGAAAAACTCAGCACGCATTGAACCGTAAGATTGTCAGTACCGTTATTCACTTCATACATAACGTGGTCGCCGGTTTTCCACTTGCCTGCGCCTTCCGGCAGTACGCCGAGAAGCACTCTGAAAAACGGTGAAGTAAACCGGATCACGCGCTCCTGGGTACACCAGGCGTCACGAAAAATAAGGTGTTCGCTGTTGGAACACTTATCCTTCATGATATTGGCGAAAAGCTGTCTTTGTATCTGTTGCTTAAACTTATCCATTTCACTTACACCTGCAAAGATAATACCGCGCCGTAGGGTTCTTTGACAGACAGATGTCTTGCGTCTCCGAGCACCACCCACATGTTGCGGTAAGTACGGGGGCGCGGGATCTCCCGTTCGCCGTAGCCGTCTGTAAAATAGATCATCAGGGCGTCTCTGAAATAACGGTCACTGTTGATATACTCGATTACCGGTGTAAAACAGGTCCCGCCGCGGCCTGTCACTTTCATTTTGATATCCGCCGGCGTACGGGCGCGATAGGCCCTGCCGATTTTGGCGTCGCACTCGATGACGGTAATCTCGTGCCTGCGTTTAGCAAGAATCGCAAAGATTTCATTGAAAACCTTTGCAATTGTTTTATTGTCCATGGAACCGGAAGTGTCAATCGCCACGACGATTTTGAGCACCTTGTCATCCATTCTGCCCGAAAGGTCAAAGCGCTCGGGCTGCCTTCGGTTCAAACGGGTGCGGGTTTTCTTTTTGTTTGCCGTGATTGTGCCGACATATTTTTTCAGGATTGCCTGCCAGGAAAGCACAGGAGGCGTGTTGAGCTTTTCCACCTGGTCCATAAATCTGCCGGGCATCAGTCCGCGCTTTTCACTGTTCATCATGTCAACGGCGGCGTTGACCAGTTCACGTGCGGCGGCTGTTGCGTCCTCGGCGTCGTCGCCGGCTTCCCACTGATGGTCTTTGAGGTTGCCGCAGTTTGTTGCGGTGACTGTACGTTCCCCTTTACCCGCATTATCCGAGTTGCCTTGCGTGTTCTGCGTATCTGAATCTCCGTCATTCGCATCTCCGCCTGCGCTTTGTCGGATGCCATCTTTCCGGTTTTGCTGCTGCATCATAGAGCTCTGCCCGTTTTGCTGAGCGCCGTTCTGCTTGCCTTTTTCTTTGCTGCGAATCAACTCAAAGTAATAGGCGTAGTTTTCCCTTCGGCGTATTCCGCGTAACCCGAACTGTTTTTCCAGAGTGTCAGGCATAATTGCGCCCGCCGGCATAGAGAGAAAAGCGTGCCCTTCGGCGTCAATTTCGTGCTGAATGCCGTCATTGACGGCAGCGTCCGCCGCGAGATTAAAGCGATAGAATGTATCGGGATCGTTATCAGGATTGGTCTTGACCATCTCCGACGGATGGTTGAACACCATATGATCAATCTCGTGACAGATGATGAACAAAATTTCCCGAAGGGTGAATTTGCACAGCAGCAGCGGATTTGCCTCGAGCACGGGCGGAAAGGTGTTGAGCTTTATGCCGGCGATACAGTCGGCGGCAAAGTCGACACCAAACTGCATATTCATAAGTATATAGCCGTAGTAAGTGTCTCGCTCGGAGATAAGAAACAGCTTGAGCAGCTCCATAAGGGCGAGGTAATCCGCACGCACTTCTTCGAGCAAAGACGCGTCGGTGTTACCTGCTTCAGCGGCACGTATATTCATTTGTATGCGGTTGAGAAGTTCAGAAATATCGTTTGTCATACTGGTTTTTCCCGTTGTGTTTTTTCGGCTGTGTTCTTTCGGGAAGCCGGCAATTCTTCCGCCGGAAATCACCCGAAATATTTCTGCATTAAAATGTCAAATAAGAGTTGTGCTTCATCGAGTGCTTTCTGCACTACAACTTTTGATTTGTCGATTTGGTTTACAAACTCCTGAAATGCTCTTTGTTCATTGAGCGGAGGAACCGGAACCTGTAAAGAACCATACTTCTTTGCATTTATTCCGGGTTGAGCTGCACCGCTTTGGTTTAAAAGCACCCAGTCCCAATACTCTTTCAATCTTGTATACGCGAAAAGATACTCGGGCGTAATTCTTTCAAGATTGAGTTTATAACGAATCAAGTATCCTGCATATATTTGATTTCCGTTCTTATATGCATAGGTCTTACCCACCGTAGCGCCCATACGTGCAAAGAGGAAATCTCCGTAACTAAGTTTGTATTGCACATCATCATTGATATTTGAAGATGAAACCACATCATCGTTTAACGTTCCGTCGTCATTGATATCAGTAATTCTAATATAACGAGGTCTGCTTGCATCATATTCTGCTGATGCAGACTGTGCACCATATTCACCCTTGCCTAATGACAAGTCATCGATCTTCATCAAAGGATAATTTTTGCCGACAAACATCTCGACAAATCGGGCTTTGATTAGGTCATCAAGTGTTGATAGTTCTTGTCTGCGTAATTTTATGATATTTCTAACAGAATCAAGTTTCTCAACCACATCATCCTGTTCTGATATTGTAGGGATATTAATTTCAATTGCAGATACTTCCCCTAAATAGATTCCTTTCTGTGCAACACCCTTCGCATTTTTTTCTATATAAGTACGTTTTCCCTGTAAAGCATACATCAGGAAGCGGCTATTGCAGACCTCTTTTTTGGGATGTAAAACAGCAACGCTTCTTTGCAAAGTAAAGCACGGCATTTCGTCTGTTACAACTGCGGTCCGCCCAACGGTACCTACAATTGTTAAAAGAACATCGCCGGGTTTAATATTTGTTCTCTTGTTTTCTTCCTTAAACGCTTCTTCACTTAAAAACCTTGGTTCTTCAAAAGTGATTTCATTATCGAAAACATTTTTCGAACTAAGCATTAAATATTCGCTGTATTCGATGCCCTGTGGCGGGTTATGACTGCCATCGGTAAGTGAAGTACATATGTCTCTGACTTGCATCCTATCATCCCCACAAATCCAAATTTGTTTTATAATAAGGGTATTTATATCTGCCCTGCGGTTCAGCTTTCCGCAATCAGCTTGCGCGTTTTATCCGAGAGATCAAGCATCTGAATCAGATCGCCTTCAAAGATGTCAAACAGCAGTTCTATCATACTGCTGCCGTCGTCTGTCGTCGCGGCGGTAATATTCTGTGCAAACAGCAGTCTTGTTGAGGAATCCAGCGCACGAACAAAGACGGTGAGCTGCTTTCGGACCTTCTCAAATTTCAATCTGTCCAACATCATAAATTCGATATTCTCTTTAAGATATACGAGAAGCAAATCACAGGTCTGCACTTTTTTCGCCGCGGAGAGCTGCGTGATTACCGGCAGAGTTGCGGTCAGTGCCTCGTCATCGGCAAACAGTTCCTCCGGCGTAAGCGCGCGCACCTGCGAAACAAGGCTGGCAAAGAACATTGTTGCCACGGAGGCACCGAGCTTTGCGGTGACAAGGTTTTTCATATCTTTTTCTACGGTCCTGGGGTCGTTTTCACGTTCGGTAAAAAAGCCGCGAAGCTGCGGTTCCGATTTGAGAAGCGTGTCCACCATATCCCAGCCACGGGGCGAGGGCGTGGGCTTTTCCTCGTCTTCAAGGTCTTTACTGTCGCTCGAAAGGCACTTCGGATGCTCTTTGATGAAACTGAGAATGCTCGGCGAAACCCCGGTTTCGCTGCCGAATTTAAGCCATTCAGGCGTGCTGTCGCCTACCTTTATTTTAATAAAACGGTCGAGCTGCGCCGGGTCCATCTCATTGGTGGCATATATACTGTTCTGAGTGCTCGGGTTCATAGCGCCCACGAAAAGCACCCACCACGGGAACTGATAACCGTTGACGCTTCGCGTGAGCAGAATATTCATAAGTTCCTTGTAAACGGTGTTTTCGGTGCGGTTAATCTCATCAATGAAAATGATGACAGGGTGAACTGTGCCGGAGCGGACAGCGTCAATTTTTTTCAGTGCGGGGAGGTCGTTTTGCGCGTAACGGTTTTCGTCGCCGCTGAGCGCGTCCGTATTATCGGCTTTGCCACCGGCAAGCGTAAACAAACGCTTTTCCTCATTCTGAATGCGCTCCACAGCGTAATAGGGCAGAAAACGGAATTTTATTTTGCCGTCCTCTTCTTTATACTGATACGGAAGCCCTGTGATTTCGCCCTCCTTGAGCGTGCCGCCTTCAATGGTGATGCAAACGCCGCCCAGCTCCGCCGCTATGCTTTTAATCATGGCGGATTTGCCGATGCCGTGTTTACCAGACACAAGCGGGGTGAGCGCAAGATTCGGTTTGTCGTTGACTATATTCGCCAGCAGAACGCGCTTTATCAAACGCTTTGCTTCGTTGATATTGACCATGGGTCAGACCTCCTTGTATTAGTCCTGGATTCCTTTCAGCCTTAAAAAAACGCTGAGAGTAGACGAACGGTTTTCTTTCAGACGCCAGTCGTTAACTCCCTTTTTCAGCACATTGATATAGTTCAGCGACTGAAAGTGCTTCATAAAAAAGCTTTCTGAGAAATGCTGATGGCAGGCAATAACGGCGGGATCCAGCGAGTCAAAATACTGCTCAAGAAAATCCTCGCCCATATCATAGCGCATCAAAAGCTGATTGAGTTCCCGCGGTTCAAACTGCGTGGCTTGTTTGCGTATAAAATCCGCCGTTATGAACGGTGCGTTTTCAATCAGAGAACGGAATTTTTCGTTCCATGCCCTGGAAAGGGAGTTGCGTGTCGCAACCACATCGGCAAAAAACAAGCGGTCGCGTTCATCCTCCGTCTGCGGCGCGGATTCCGCAAACGGATTAAGGTCAGACAGTTTCATATATACTGAGCCGGACTCCGGCGCGGCCGTAACAACGGAAGACGGTCTGTTCGACGCGCGCAGCTCGGCAATGCGGTCCTTACATTTTTTTACATAAATATAATCATATTGATCGCCGGTTTCCAGCTCGGTTTCAAAATAGAGCAGGTCTTCGGGAAGGAGCGAATCCGTTTTCTTCAGTATATGAAGAATATCGACGCCTTCGATTTTACTGCCGAAAGCTTCGCTTTTCAGCCCGCAACGCGTAAGGTCAATGCCGTAGTAATCTCTGAACACCTCAACGACCTGTTCTGTTTCAAAGGTAAGCATCCCGCTTTCGTTTACGGTTACCGCGTTCTGACAAACATCAAAGATAACCAGCATAGGATTCGTCGGCTCTTCCTGTTTCAAAAATGCAAACAATGTTTCAAAACTGCCGACAACAGTTGCTTTTACATCCGGCGGTGCGTTTACGTGAAGTTTGTTTTGCTGCTGATTGCTGCCGAGCAGCACCATGTAAGAGGCAAACACGCGCTTCGCGTTTTCAAGCAAATGTTGCTTTTCACTGTAATAATAATTGACTTCTGCGGGCAGTTCACCGACTGTTGAATATGTCAGTGTCAGGCCGTTGAAATACGGACCGCGGTATTTTCTGCCGGTTTGCTGATGAGTCTTGTCCTGCTCGGAGTCATCCTCCTCTTCATTGCCCTGCGGCACAGCCAGCTCATTAACATAAGCAGAAAGATAAATCAGCCAGTAGGTGTCAAGCGTCGTGCGCGGTTTATGTAAAGCAAGTTGACCGGTAAGGTGCTTCATTTCAATAAGTTTATATTTTTCGGCAAAAATTCTGGAAAGATATTGTTTATACAGAAACAGTTTACTCATAATTACTCCATAACCGGTTTATGAATTCCGTCAAGCAACTGCTTGACCAGACCGAATTTTTCGCCGAAAAGCGCGCTTATATCTATGTCGCAGAAGGGGCTGACCGTCATAAGATCTTTGGCTGTGATGTCGCCGTTCTGACGTGCATAGTCCACCATCTGCCGCATAAAAGCAGCCTGATGCGGCGTGAGGGATGAGTCGTTGAGAACAGCGCCGAGTTTTGTCGTGACAGCGCTGTCGGTTATGCCGACACGCGAGCGGACATAGACAAGCATCGGCTTGCCTTGCGACAGCTTTGCAAAATCTGCGTCTGTACCGAGTTTTACGGTCAGCTTCTCGCGAAGCGTTGCTTTTTCAGCATCTGCAAGCGGATCTAGGTTGCTGATTTTTGCGAGAACGGGATTGGCGGAAACAAAAAATTCCTGAACCTTATCTGTGTAGGATTTTTCGTGCGAAAGAACTCCGCCGCCGTTTTCAGTGAACAGCACATCGGTTGCTTCGATAATGTGATACTGTTTTTTATCGGGAATGAAATGCATCAGTTCCCGCAGTTCTTTGCGCACGGATTCGCATTTTTCCAGTGTGAACGGATCAAAAAGAATTGCGCCGCCCTTCATAGCGTTCAGCAACTGCTCTTTGGCAACAATCTGCGGAATTGTTTTGAGCTTAAGAAGTTCGTTGAGCATGGAGTCTATTTTATTGAAAACGTTGCCGAAACCGTGGCGGACTTTCATCGGGTCTTTAAATTCCAGCATACGCACCGGAACATCGCGCTCAATTACATACATCATCAGGTCAAAGTTTTTGCTTTTTACATTTCCGTCTATTGGCGGAAACAGCGGCAGAATATGTTTTTCGATTTCCGCCAGCGCCTTTCGGGGCAGATTGTTCCAGTTTTCCGCTGTGCGGTATTTTGAAACATACGCCATATCCAGCTGCACGCCGATATCGTCGTTGCAAAGCGACTGCGTGGTGTTAACAAACAGAGCTTTCAACTCGTCCCGATACTGCGTATCATAAGCTGAAAGCACCGGCTCGTTCGCAAGACGCTGATAGATTTCGAGCATAGTCTGATGAATCAATACGCTCTGCGGCGTGCCGCTCAGCGATCCACCCCAGCCGGCGACCCCGTTGGAACGCGAATCAACCGTAGACCAGGTGTTGTGAGCGCGGAAGAAATTGAAATTGTCATAATAATCGAAAATTACGAATCCGCGTTTATCTATGCCGGGACCAAAGACATCAGGGCACAGACGGGTGCCTCTGCCCACCATCTGCAAAAATTTAATTTTGGCCTGCACTTTTTTGAAAAAGACAAGGTTAAGCACCTCCGGCACGTCTATACCGGTATCCATCATATCCACTGAAACGGCAATCTGAGGATATTTGTCTTTTTCGCCGAAGCTGTCAATCAGCGCCTGATTCCCGGCAATGTGGCTATCAATCAGTTTGCAGAAATCCGTGCCGAGATTGGCATAGAGCGCATAGAAACGTTCCACAATCACCTCGGCCTCAACATGGCTCGAGGCGAAAATGATTGTTTTGCCGAGTTTATCGCCCGCGTTCACCTTCAGGCCGTTTTTCATCAGGTCGTTGAGCATCACGTCGATCGTGCCCGTGTTGATGATCTTTCGCGTGCGAACGGTACTGGCCTCGATTACAGTGCCGCGATAGTTAATTCTCTCCTCGTCCTCTCCATATTTTCCGAATGAGTCCTCAAACTTCACCTTTTGCTCGGCGGTCAGTTCGTCGTAATGAATCCCGCGGCGCATAGCCTTTGTGGTTTTATCCTGCACATTGAAGCCGACCAGATATCCTTCCGCAATCGCCTGTTCCAGCTCATATGCGTAATCGGGGCAGGCGTTCGGCAGACCGAAAATATCATAGGTGCTCTTATTCTCGTCGCCGCGCGGGGTAGCCGTCAGACCTATCATTAGCGAATCAAAATATTCGAATAAAACGCTGTATCGGTTGAAAATGGAGCGATGCGCCTCGTCAATCACAATCAGATCAAATCTGCCTATACCGAATTCACGAGTGTCGTCGTTGATAAGATTAATCATTGTCTGATAGGTCGAGAAGATTATTCTCGCGTTGGCGTCACGGTCGAAAGCGTTGCCCGCATAGACCGAAGTTGTAACAGAGGGAAGCAGTTTGGTGTAGTTTTTGTGCGCCTGCCGCACAAGCGAGGTGCGGTCCGCAAGGAACAGAACGTTTTTAATCCAGCCGGCCTTCATCAGCACATCCACGAGCGAAATGGAAATACGGGTTTTGCCCGTGCCGGTAGCCATTACAAGCAGGCTTCTGCGGCGCATATCAGTGAACGCTTTGCAGGTTGAGCGGATCGCTTCCTTCTGATAAGCGCGGTTTGTGATGTTGTCGTCGATGGCGGGGTTGAAGATGTCCTGCCGCATACCTTTGCGCGCCTTGAGCAGTTCCAGCTCGTCAATTGAGTGAAACTGAAACACGCGGCGGGGCGGATAACCAAGCTGATCGATGACTGTAATTATATAGCCGTTGGTGTAATATACCACGGGCGCATAGCCGAATTTGTTTTTAAGCGTTTCCGCAGCTTTGAGAGCCTTCGTTCTGCCGGCAACGGGATTTTTCGCGGTTTCGGTATATTCCACAATTGCAAGGGGCTTGTTGTCGCGCCCGTAGAGGATATAATCAACATCGCTTCCGTCATCAAGCAGCATGTGAATTCCCGCACTTGCGGGCAGCGGCTGGTTGGGTGTGTTAACCACAGGCCAGCCGGCTTCACGCAGGCAGGCCTCCAGATAAAGCTTTTTATTTTCAGCTTCGTTGCGCTGATATCTGACATCAAACTTCACTTTGCGCATGCGCGGTCCGAATTCCGCGATCAGCTCCGGCGTGACCTCGACCTTCTTCTCGGGCTCCGCAGGCTTGGACGGCACGGGCGCAGGCGTCGACGTACCCGGCGCTTCAAATTCCGGATAATCCTCAATCAACCCGAGCAGAATGCAGAATTCCCCCACAAGGAAATGCAGCTCTTCCAGTATTTTCATCGCGTCGTCCTTGTTCAGCCCGCCGTCGTGCACCGCCACGTTGCCCATCTTACGGATAAAGTGGATGGAATTGATCAGCGTGGAATCGTCCACGTACCCCACAAACCGCGCGTCGGTCACCATCTCGAACACCGTGAAGCCGTAATCCTCCCGCACCACCGAGGCGTAGATCATCTTGACGATAAACTCCATCGCCTTGCGCGCGGAGGTGGCGCTGATGTTGGGCTTAGAAAGAGCGAATTCCTCCGCTTCTTCGCAGTATTCGTATAACTTCCTCAAATCGGAGAAAGGCTTTAAAAAATCGAAGTTCATAACGTCACCGCCTGACTTGCTTTTTTAATATAGTGCTCCCGGTTGATAAACTATTCGCCCATCTTTTAAGTTTTCAGCGAACAAACAGTATTTCTCTGTTGACGGTTTAACAATCCAAAGCTGAATCGATTCCGGATTGTCTCTTCGTTAGTTAAGACTTATTTTTTGAATTGCACGTCCATAAAATGCTTTGTAATCTTCTTTGTTATGTATCATAACGTTCAAGTCGTCAAGAACAACCTGATATGTATCCAAAAGGAAATCTCTGCATTTTTTACCATCGATAAAAGCTTGAACATTGGGGCAATCGGTTGCCATGTCCGCTATGCAGTTGTTTCTCGCTTCATGTTTCGGTTCAAAATAGAAGGTTTTTCCGCAAAAAACCGAATTGTTTGCCTTATAATCAACCAACCACCAAAGATCTGCTTCGGAAAAATCCATACCGAGTCCCAAAATATAAACGTTGCCTAAAACAAAGGCATCAATCCAACTGCCGATTTTTTGAGGCCGTTTCATTTTGATATTTCGTTTGAACTCTTGCTCTTTCCCTGTCGGTGTTCTTTTGTTCTCCGTTTTTTCACGGCTGCCCGATAACGGACCGTCAATGCGTTCAACACACCGTCTGAGCAGTTTTCCGTAATATGCACTTCCAATAATCATACTGTCCGGTTTTCGTGCTTCACCATGTATATGCCATATTGGTGTTGAATCTACCAAATTGAAGGTGTTAATAAGGAACTGCGTCTGTGCATGATTTATCTCATGATAATTCATCAGCTTGGCAATCTTCTCCGGTGTGAGATCATCCGTATCCAACAAAGACATTTCAATTTCATAGCTGTAATTGGTTGTTAATATATAATCGAATTGACGGACGATCTTTTGAATTTGTTGACGCATAGCTGCATTTGTCTTTGTAAAACACTGCCAGGTTATCTTTTCATCATCATCCTTTTCATGTGAATCGCCGACTTTTACAATATCACGCATTTTTGTTGCAAGACTGTTATTTGACAGCATGGCAGCCTTCAACGGCATCGGCATAATATACTTCTCTGCATCAAAAGGATAAGCTTCTTTATCTTTTATATAATTAAGCATATGATACTTGTTCCAGATGCGACTATACTAAAGTTATTGATGATAACGAAAATGTTCAGAAAGACGGGAATGGCAAGGACTTGACAGGTACGGTTGAAATAAAAGCTAAATCCGGCTTCTTTGACAAATTTATAGCATTTTTTAAGAGATTATTCAAAGCACTTCCGGCAGTTACGGTTGAACCCAAATAATAATCACAAAATTCCCAAAAGCAGCTCGCCGAAACGAGCTGCTTTTTCACGCCTTTTAGGCATAAAGGAGGACGACAATTTGACAAATGAAGAATTAAACAAAGCTGTATATGATAAATGTGACAGAGAATATGATGCGTTCCTTGATGAAGTATATCAGGCATTATTGATAAAGGAATGGTGTGTTTTCTTTTCATTCTTCATCCCATTTCACCTCAATCCAGAGTATAGCAAAAAAGCAACCATTGGCGGCTGCTTTTGCACAATAGGTTTTTATAAATATTTACAACTTAAATCATAGCATAATTTCAGCCGGTCATTCAAGGCAAAATGCAAAAGTGACAATCATATAAAAAATATGTGTTTTTCTCTTCCAAATATAATTATACGGATAACTCTCTGAAAAAACGGATATGTTGCAAAAATGCAACATAAACTTTTTTAAAATCTGAAAAGTTGCAAAAATAAAACAAAAAAGGAAAACCCCAACCGCGGCAATAAAGCATCAGTTGGGGTTATTAAATTAATCAATCATTTTGAAGTATTTAAGGGCATTGATAATTGCTTTTTCTTTCTCTGGTGGGCATTGAGGTTGGTGGGAGTTTTCAGATTTTGGTTTGTTATATGCCTCTGTTACTTTTAATCCGAATTTGCGTTTAACCTGTGAAATATAAAGAGATGATACTTTTAAACCGTGGTGAGAAAGAACATATTTCTTGATTTCGTCATATGTGGCATCACCGTCATGAATAGATACCGGTAATTCCGACACATCCGGCTTAACCTTGATCACATCATCAGGCGGAAGTTTGACTAACAAAACCACTGTCTCTATATGGTGAGTATGCGGAAACATATCGACGGGAGTGATTTTTTGGACCTTGTATTTTTTTGTTATCAGCCGCAGGTCGCGGGCGAGGGTTTCCGGATTGCAGCTTATATAAACGACTTTTTCCGGCGCCATATTGAGAAGCGAGTCAATGAATTTCCTGCTGCTGCCCGAACGGGGAGGATCCATAAACACGACATCGGCTCTTTCGCCCTGCGTCACCATATCATCCATAAAATCTCCGGCGTCGGCGCAGTAAAAACGGATGTTTTTCATACTGTTGCGCTTCGCGTTTGATATCGCGTCATGCACGGCGTCGCGGTTGAGCTCGACCCCGATGACCTGCCCCGCCGTTTTTGCGGCGGCAAGGCCGATTGTTCCGATTCCGCAATAAGCGTCAATAACCGTGGTGTCTTTGTCAAGCGCGGCGTACTCAATCGCCTTCGCGTAAAGTTTTTCCGTCTGAACGGGATTTATTTGATAAAAGGATTTGGGAGAAATCGCGAAACGCAATCCGCAGAGTTCATCCTCGATATACCCTTTGCCGTAAAGGACTTCCTCCCTGTCTCCGAGAACGAGATTTGTGTCCTTCGGATTGATATTCAGCACAATGGTCGTTATCTCGGGATGGCGTTCGAGCAGGGCGGCGGTGAATTTTTTCTTCATCGGGAAATAACTGTCCGCCGCGACAAGCACCGCCATCACCTCGCCGGTCGTGAATCCCCTTCTTATAAGAACATGGCGCAGAAAACCGGTGCGTTTATCCTCGTCATAGGTCATAATTCTGAAAGCGGGAAGCATATTTCTGATGTCAACCGTGATGCTGTCCGCCGTTTCATCCTCAATCATACACGAATCGACATTCACGATGCGGTGCGTTCCGCTCTGGTAAACGCCGGAGATATATTTGCCGCCCTTCGTTCTGCCGAAGGCGGCCTGCACCTTGTTGCGGTAGTGATAAGGATTATCCATACCGATTATCTTCCCGACCCTGCCGAATCTGCCGAGCAGAATCTCCTCTCTCGCCTGCTTCCATTTAAGCTGGCGTTCGTATGTCATATTCTGAAGCTGGCAGCCGCCGCATTTTTTCGCGAGCGGACACGCATCCGGGTTTGTCCTGAAAGTTGACTTTGACATAATTCCTCCGTCTGACGGTTTATATTGATATATTATATCCTGTCGGGAAAAAAATCAAGTTTTTCGTGC
>JAEEGL013916056.1_pt1 | contig 20171 bp, 18 predicted proteins | sample 9134231 | NCBI WGS metagenome assembly JAEEGL01 (sample SAMN16246548, study PRJNA631951) | gut metagenome | biome: gut microbiome; feature: rumen; material: fiber-attached | host: Bos | place: Iran: Karaj | collected 2018-10
CCCCGGCGTGGGCGAGATCATCGGCGGCAGCCAGCGTGAGGAGCGCTACGACGTGCTGAAGAAGAAGATCGAGGATCTTCACATGGATATGCGCTATTACGAGTGGTATCTCGATCTGCGCAAGTACGGCGGAGTCAAGCACGCAGGCTTCGGCATGGGCTTCGAGCGCATACTGATGTATATCACCGGCATGCAGAACATTAGGGACGTCCTCCCCTTCCCCCGCACCACCGGAAGCATGGAGCTGTGATCCGGAGCGACGGACGCGATAAATAAAATAAGCTTGGTTTCAATGAAGACCGCTTCAGAGAAACCAAGCTTTTTTTCATTTACAGATCCGCCAATGGATCATTTACGGAAGAATCCCTTTTTCTTCGTCGGAGCGCCGACGTTCGAATCGCCCATCTCGGACGCGAGCTCGCGCACGAGCTCCTTCTGCTTATCGTTGAGCCTCTTGGGTATGTCCACGGTCACATTGACGTACATATCGCCCTTCTCAGAGCTGCTGAGCTTCACTATGCCCGCGCCCTTCACGCGGAAGGTCTTCTGCGCGGGAGTGCCCTCGGGGATCGTGAGCTTGATATCCTTGTCGAGCGTGGGAACGTCGACCGAGCCGCCGAGGATGGCGGTCGTGACGGGTATGGAGATGTTCTGGTGTATGTCCGCGCCGTCCCTGATGAAGCGCTTATGGGGCTTCACGCGGATGACGACGTGCATATCGCCGGTGGGGCCTCCCCTGCGGCCGTCGTCGCCGCCGCCGGAGATCCTGATGGTCTGCCCGTCGTCTATGCCGGCGGGAACGCGGAACTTGCGCTTTTCGATTATCCTGACGCGTCCTGAACCCGAACAGCTCTTGCAGGGATCCTTTATTACGCGGCCCGTGCCTCCGCAGTTGGAGCAGGGGACCGTGGACTGCATCATGCCGAGAATGGTGTTCTGCGTCCTCGTGACAGTGCCCCTGCCTCCGCAGATGGGGCAGGTCTGGGGCTGGGAGCCGGGCGCTGCGCCCGTGCCGCCGCAGGAGGCGCAGTTCTGCTCGCGCCTGTACTGTATCTCCTTTTCGGCGCCGAATGCCGCCTCCTCGAACGAGATGGTCAGCGTCTGGCGGAGATTCTCGCCGCGTACGGGGCCGGTGCTGTTCTGGCGCGCGGAGCGTCCGCCGCCGAACAGGTCGCCGAAAATGTCGCCGAAGCCGCCGAAGCCCGTGAAGGGCGAGCCGGAATAGCTCGCGCCGCCTGCGGGGTCGAAAGCCGCGTGACCGAACTGATCGTACTTCGCGCGCTTGTCCGGATCGGAAAGCACCTCGTACGCCTCGTTCGCCTCCTTGAACTTCGCCTCGGCGTCCTTATCGTCGGGATGCAGATCGGGGTGGTACTGCTTGGCCACCCTGCGGAATGCGGATTTTATCTCGTCCTCGTTCGCCGTCTTCGGCACTCCGAGTATTTCGTAATAATCTCTCTTGTTCTCTGCCATTATCCTCACTCCTCCGATCCGCTACGCACCGCGGCGGAGGGAGTTTCCCTCCTCCCGGCGCAGCATTGTGATTGAGAGGTCATCAGTTCTTCTTATCGTCGTCGACCACTTCGTAATCGGCGTCGACAACGTTGTCGTCGTTGTTCCCGTTCGGGGTCTCGTAGCCGTAATTGCCGCTGCCGGCTGCGTTCTGAGCGTTCTGCTGCTCCTGCGCCTGCTGCTGATAGACCTTGCCGAATACGTCGTAGGAGACCTCGGTGAGCTTCTCGACCGCGGCCTTGGTCGCGTCGACGTCGTCGTTGTTCATGACGTTCTTGACGTTTTCGAGCTCGGCGTTGATGCGGGCCTTGTCGGCGTCGTTGATCTTGTCGCCCATCTCGCGCATGGACTTCTCGGTCGCGGCGATCATGGAGTCGGCATGGTTCCTGACCTCGACCTGCTCCTTGCGCTTCTTATCCTCCGCCGCGAACTCCTCGGCCTCGCGGACGGCCTTCTTGATGTCGTCCTCGGAGAGGTTGGAGGAAGCGGTGATGGTGACCTTCTGCTCGTTGCCGGTGCCGAGATCCTTCGCGGATACGTTGACTATGCCGTTGCCGTCGATATCGAAGGTGACTTCGATCTGCGGGATCCCGCGGGGCGCGGGCGCAATGCCGGTGAGCTGGAAGCGTCCGAGGGTCTTGTTGTACTGAGCCATCTCGCGCTCGCCCTGGAGGACGTGTACCTCAACGGAGGTCTGGCCGTCCGCGGCGGTGGAGAAGATCTGCTTCTTCTGCACGGGGATGGTGGTGTTCCTGTCGATGAGCCTGGTGAAAACGCCGCCTAGGGTCTCGATGCCGAGGGACAGAGGCGTTACGTCGAGCAGGAGGATATCCTTTACCTCGCCGCCGAGTATGCCGCCCTGGATGGCAGCGCCGACGGCGACGCACTCATCGGGGTTGATGCCCTTGAAAGGCTCCTTACCGGTGACCTTCCTGACGAGATCCTGCACGGCGGGGATACGGGACGAACCGCCGACGAGAATGACCTTGTCGATCTGGTTTGTCTTGAGACCGGCGTCCCTGAGCGCCTGCTCCATGCAGACGCGGGTCTTGTCGATAAGATCGTCGATGAGCGAATTGAACTGCGCCCTGGTGATATCCATATTGATATGCCTGGGCTCGCCGTTGACGACGGTTATGAAGGGCAGGTTGACGTTGGTGGAAGGAGTCGAGGAAAGCTCGATCTTGGCCTTCTCAGCCGCGTCGAGGAGCCTCTGCTTCGCCATACGGTCGTTCCTGAGGTCTATGCCGTTCTCCTTCTTGAAGTCCTCGGCGATGAAGTCCATGAGCCTCTTATCGAAGTCGTCGCCGCCGAGACGGTTGTTGCCGTTGGTCGCGAGCACTTCGAAAACGCCGTCGCCGATGTCGAGGATCGAAACGTCGAACGTGCCGCCGCCGAGATCGTAGACGAGGATCTTCTGACGGTGCTCCTTGTCGACGCCGTATGCGAGCGAAGCCGCCGTCGGCTCGTTGATTATACGCTTGACGTCGAGGCCTGCGATACGGCCCGCGTCCTTGGTCGCCTGACGCTGGCTGTCGGTGAAGTAGGCGGGAACGGTAATGACCGCCTCGGTGACTTTTTCGCCGAGATAGCTCTCCGCGTCCTGCTTGAGCTTGGAGAGGATCATGGCCGAGATCTCCTGCGGAGTGTAGGCCTTTCCCTCGATGGTGCGCTTGTAGTTGGAGCCCATCTCGCGCTTGATGGACGAAACGGTGTTGTCGGGATTGGTGATGGCCTGACGCTTTGCGATCTGGCCCACCATGCGCTCGCCGTTCTTGAAAGCCACGACGGAAGGAGTGGTCCTCGCGCCTTCCGCGTTTGTGATGACAACGGGCTGACCGCCTTCGAGCACTGCTACGCAGGAATTGGTCGTACCCAGATCGATACCGATTATCTTAGACATAATATTTTAACCTCCGTTTATTATTCGTTTTTATAAGATCCTTTTGGGAAGATCATATCGTATTCATTCGCTCACCTTGACCATCGCGAAGCGGACTATCCTGCCCTTCACGCGGTAGCCCTTCTGGAAGACCTCGATTATCTTCCCGGGCTCCACGCCTTCCTTCTGATCCTTCATCACCGCGTCGTGCAGATTGGGATCGAAATCGCCCTCGGCGGGGATCTCCTCCATGCCGCATTTCGTAAGCGCGGTCACGAGCTGCTTCTCGATGTTCCTCATGCCGTCCGCAAAGGCCTCGCCCTCCGGTGCGGTGAGGAGCGCCCTCTCGAAGCTGTCGAGCACCGGCAGGAGCTGCTTTACCGTTTCGCGCACGCCGTCGTCACGGCTGTCCTGACTAAGCGAAGCGTTGCGTTTCCTGTAATTCTCGAACTCCGCCTGAAGCCTCTGCGCCTGCCTGACGGCGTCGGCCCTGTCGGCCTCGAGCTTGTCGAGCTTTTCCTTGAGAGCCTTGACCTCCTCGGCGGTGAGCGTCATCGCCTCGTACTTCGGCTCCTCCTTCGGCTCCTCGGGCTTTTCGGCGGCGGGAGCCTCGGTCTCCTCCGCTTCGGGGAGCTCCTGCTCCTCGACGGCGGGCTCTTCGTTCATTTCGGCTGCTTTTTTCTTTTCTTCGGCCATTTTCAAACTCTTCCTTTTGCCTTTTCTCGACATCTTTATCAGTCCTTTTTATCATTGATGAGCTTGCTCAGGATATCGCTCAGGCTGCTCGACAGGTATTTGAGCACCGCCATTACCTTGCCGTAATCCATTCGGGTCGGCCCGACGACGCCCATCGTGCCTATCGGCTTGCCTCCGGCTTTGTAGGTCACGGTGATGACCGAGCAGTCGCGCATATCGGGGTTGTCGTTCTCGGTGCCTATCCTGACGCTCATCTCAACGTCCGAAGCGTCGGTAAGCACCTTCTGCAGATAGCTGCCCGTCTCCACCTCGGCGAGGAAGCTCCTCGCCTTCTGCGCGTCGGAATACTCGGGATAATCGAGTATGTTGGATGCTCCGACGACCTCGACGTCCGTCTCCGCCATGCTCCTTTCTATGGCTTCGAGCATCTCGCAGACGGCGTCGGCCTGCTCGCCTATCTCCGCCTTTATGGAGGGGAGCACCGATTCTATCGCCTCGGTCAGCCTGTGACCGTCGAGCTTTTGGGTGATGAGCCGCGATATCTTATCAACGTCGTCGGGAGTAAGGCTCTCGGGGATATTGATCATGGCGTTCTTCGTGACGCCGGTATTGGTCACGACCACCGCCATCGCCGTACCGTCCGAGACGGGTATGAGCGATATCCTCTTCACCTTCATGGTGTTCATCTGCGGGATAAGCACCATGGAGGTGTAATTGGTCATGTCGGAAAGCACCTTGGCGGTCTGCCTTATCACCTCGCCGACCTCGTGCTTCCTCGTGTCGAGATGCCTTTTTATGTACTCCGTCTCCTCGTCGGTGAGCTGCGCGGAGTCCATAAGATGATTGACGTAGAGCCTGTAAGCCTTCTCGGACGGTATGCGCCCGGCAGAGGTGTGCGGCTGCTCAAGGAACCCGAGCTCGGTAAGATCGCTCATCTCGTTCCTGATGGTCGCCGGAGAAAGGTCGATATCGCTCCTCTTCGAAACGGTCCTCGACCCCACGGGCGCGGCTGTCATGATATAATCGTCCACAATGGCCTGCAGTATCCTCATCTTGCGGATATCAAGAAGCCCCGTACTGTCCGACATCTGACCGTCACTCCCTTTCCGGTGTTGTTAGCACTCGACCCTTTCGAGTGCTAACAGTATAATAACACCACACCCGTATTATGTCAACGGGTGCGGCGTGAAATTCAAAATATATTTTTATTTCGAGGCGTATTCCTGCGCGCCGAGCCTCCTCAGCTTATCCAATATCCGCTTTTCGGCTCTCGAAACGTAAGGCTGCGATACGTTCATAAGGCGGGCGGTCTCCTTCTGTGTGAGCGAGCGGAAGAAGCGGAGCTCTATGAGCCTTCTCTCGTTTCCGTCGAGCGTGCTCATGAGCTCCGAGATCTCCGCTCTGTTTATCGCCTCCTCCTCTGTATCGTCGTTCGAAGGTATGAGCTCGGCGCAGGCATCGCTTCCTGCGGCGTTTTCGCGCGAGCTCCTTAAAAAATGCATTATCTCCCCCGCTATCGCCGGGAAAGCATAGGTCGAGAACCGCGTGCCGAATGCAGGATCGTATGCGTGCGCGGCCTTTATCAGCCCTATCGCGCCGACCTGGAAAAGGTCGTCGGGCTCGGCCAGACCGGCGAACCTCGCCGCCACGGATCTCACGAGTGCGAGGTTTTCCTCGATAAGGCGGTCATCCATCACCGGAGAGCCTTTTGCGCATGATCACGGTCGTTCCCGCGCCCTTTTGGGACTCGACCTCCACCTCGTCCATGAACGCCTCCATTACGGCGAAGCCCATGCCGGAGCGCTCCGCTCCGGGCATGGTGGTGAAGAACGGCTGCCTTGCGAGCCCGACGTCCTCGATGCCCTTTCCGTCGTCCGAGACCGTGACGGTGATAACTCCCGCGTCGTACTCAAGCTCCATGCGAACCGTTCCGTCGGGGTGTCCGTAGCCGTGTATTACCGCGTTCGTGACGGCCTCGGAGACCGCCGTCCTGATATCCGAAAGCTCCTCGAGCGTCGGATCGAAGAGAGCCGCGAACTGCGCGGCAATGCCCCTCGCCAGCGCCTCGTTGCGCGTCAGGCTCAAAAAGCTCGTCCTCAGTTCGTTCCTCATTTCGCGCTCCTTTCCGTGACGAGCGTGTAGACTCCCGACATCCTCAGCACCTTTTCAACGCTGCCTCCGGCGTTCTTCACGTCCATGCTCCCTCCCCTTGCGGCGAGCGTTTTGTATCTTCCGAGTATAACGCCTATGCCGGCGCTGTCCATGAACGTCACGCCCCCGAGATCGAATTCCATCCTGATTATACCCGCGTCGCGCAGGAGCTCGTCGAGCTCGTCACGCACCTGCTCGGCGGAGTGCTGATCCAGCTCTCCGAAGAGAGCCGCCCTGACCGTCCTGCCCTGTCTCTGTATTTTCAGTTTCAATGATCACGCCTCCCCGCACGTTTTATCCACATTCCTTTTTCCATCGGCGCGGCTGAAATCCTGCATCGAAAAAAAGCTTGTTTTGTCGATTGCAATTATTCGTGCTATGAGTTATATTATTGACAGTATCCGACGGAGATATGCAAATTATGGAAAAGACAGTTTTCGATCTGAGCAGAAAGACGGAGGCGTATATCGCCAACGGAGCGATATCGCAGCTCGGCGCGCTCGCCGCGGAAAGGTTCCGCGGCGGAAAGGCCGCGCTCGTTTACGACGACAAGCTCCCGGACGCGGCCGTGAAAAGGGCCGTCTCATCCCTTGAGGCTGCGGACTTCGCCGTGTTCACGCTCGCCTTCAAAGCCGAAGAAGCGCTGAAAAGCCTCGCCGCTGTCGAGCGTATCTACGGTTTCCTCTACGATTCGGGGGTAACGAGGAGCGACTTTCTCGTCGGCCTCGGCGGAGGCGTCACAGGCGATGCGGCGGGATTTGCCGCGGCGACATACCTTCGCGGGATAGGGCTCGCGCTCGTGCCGACGACGATCATATCCCAGACCGACAGCGCCTACGGCGGCAAGACAGGCGTCGACTTCCGCAAGGGCAAGAACCACGTTGGGTGCTTCTATCCCGCGGATATCGTCGTGACCGATCCGGAGCTTCTGCGTTCCCTGCCCGAAAGGGAGCGCAAAGGCGGGATGGGCGAGGTCATCAAATACGGCGCGATAGCCGACCCCGGCCTGCTCGGCGCCGTCTCGAAAGGAACGCCGTCGGAGGCCGTAATAAGAAGGTGCGTCGGCATCAAGCGCAGCTTCGTCGAGGGCGACGAGCTCGACATGGGCAGGCGCCGCGCGCTCAATTTCGGACACACCTTCGGACATGCTATAGAGGAGCTTACCGACTACGCCGTGCCTCACGGGCAGGCGGTCGCCTACGGCATGCTCGCCGCCGCACGCATAGGCGAGCGGCTCTCGATAACCGACCCCTCGGTATTCCCCGCTCTCGAGAGGGCGATGAACGCCGCCGGGCTCGATACCGACCGATGGAATATCGCCGCGGAAGCCGCGCCGCTGATCTCGAGGGACAAGAAGGCAGACGGTCAAAGCGTGACCTTCGTGATATTAAAAAGCCTCGGCGAGCCTGAGCTCGTGAGGCTTGACGTAAAAGATACGGTCTCTATTCTATAACGACGTCCAGAAGCCCGTTCTCCTTCTGCGAATCGTAGAACACGCGCCAGAGGGAGTCGGAATAGCGTCCGAGCTTATGTACCGCCGCGCTCCAGTTGTATATACGGAGCGTGGTTTTTTCGCATATGCTCGTAAGACAGTCGTGCAGTGCGTCGAGATTGCTGCCGTAATAATTCTCGCTCCCGAGTACCGCCCGGAGCGCCGCGTGCGCCGCAGTCCTCGACGTGAATTCGCGTCCGTCGACGCTCAGATATGCGTTCGTCATACTATCCCTCCCCGCCGTAGAGCAGAGTGAAATGCTCGTAATGATCGTCCGTGTAGTAGATCAGGACGTCGTTCGAGAACACGATGCGCTTCGCGCCGCGCGACCTCGCTCCCATGGTGTCGATATCGCACTCGTAATAGACGCGGCCCTTCTTCTTCGGGAGTATGCCTTCGTAGTTGCCGAAGCGGTCGCCGCCTATGCAGCATCCCGGAGCGTAGGGCTCGAGGCTTCCGCCCGTCCAGCCGAGGGCTTTCGCCTCGTCCTTGGTGATGTAGTTCGGAGGCAGCTCGCCGTAGAGCAGTATGTAGAGCGCTACCTCCTCCTTGGAATCGTAGCTCTCGCCGTAAACGGGATCGTCGTCCGGCTCGTCGGCAGGCGTTGATATCGGATCGTCCGGCGCGTCTGTGACCTCCCACAGATCGGGATCGCCGGTATTGAAACCGGTCTTGGGATCGTCCGTCAAACCGCCGGGATTCTGCTCGGGGATCACCATGTAGCAGCCCGCGAACGCCGCCGCGGCGAATATCACCGCGAGCAGCAGCGCCGAGAATCTGAAAAGGCGTTTCATCCTTGCTCCTTTCAATGCGTCAATAGCCAAGGCTCTTCAGAACGTTTACGATATACGTGCGGGTCCTCGTGTCGCATACGCCGGTCTGGGAAAGGCCGTACGACTTCTGGAACCATTTGACGCCGTCCTTCGTGTTGTCGCCGTAATAGCCGGTCACGTTAAAGCTCATGCCCATCGCGCGGAGCGCGGCCTGGAGCCACTTCACATCGTTTCCCGTGCAGCCCTTTTTGAGTTCCCTCGTCGGGACGGGATAGCTTCGCGGATCGTTCGCGCCGTAAGCCGGATCGGGATCCGTATTCTGCTGCGAGGACGAACCTCCGTTCCCGGCGCAGGCAACGAGATAAGCCCTCGTGCGCTCCTCGACCTTGCCGGTCTGCGACAGCCCGCAGAGCTTCTGGAAGCTCTTCACCGCGCTCTTGGTCGCGCTTCCGAAATAGCCGGTCACGCCGACGTTATAGCCGAGTTTCTTCAGTATCGACTGCACCCACTTGACGTCCTCGCCCTGCATGCCCTTCTTGAGCGTGCGGGTGGGGACGGGATAGCCGCCCGATGCGGGAGGCGCGGGAGAAGGATCGGGCGCGGTCCCCGAAAGGCCGAGATAGTTGAGGAGCTTTGTCCTCGTAACGCTGCCGAAGGTGCCGGTCTGCGTGACGCCGAGCTTCCTCTGGAGCTGCTTGACGGCGGCCTCAGTGGTCGCTCCGTAATAACCGGTGACGCTGTTCATGAAGCCGAGCCTCTTGAGCGCGGCCTGCAGCCAGCAGACATCCTCGCCCATGGAGCCGCGGGTCAGAGTCCTGTCGGGCACGGGATAATCGGCTGTCCCGCCTCCGCTGCCGCCCGTTCCGCCGGTCGTTCCTCCGGAATAACCTGCCGGGAAGAGCGCAAGGAGCCTCGCGCGGGTGGTGGAGCCTACGGTACCGGTCTGCGAAATACCCTGATCCTTCTGGAACTTTTTGACCATACGCTCGGTCTGGGAGGCGAACCTGCCGTCGACCGGCGTGGAATAGCCGAGGCGCAGCAGCGCGGCCTGCACCCACGAGACCTGCGAGCCGGTGGAGCCCTTCTTGAGGTTCTTGTCGGGCCTCGTGTAGCTCGCGATATCGAGCGCGGAGGCAGCCGCAGCGGAGGGATAATCGGGCACGCCGTAGCCCCTGATGGTGCTGTCGTTCACGGCGTGGCGCATGACTATTACGCGCTTGCTGTAATTGCCCTCGATCGTCCAGACTACGCCGCCCTCGACGAACAGGACTATGCCGACGTGGTTCCAGCCCGTGCCGGTGCCGGTGTAATCATAGAATATGAGATCGCCCGTCTTCGGGGAATAGATCGCCGAGGAGCGATATGGCACGTGGAAATAGCAGGGATTCGACCCGACGTGCGCGTAGGCTGAGGTGTTCAAAACGTATTCCGGCATACGCGCCTGACGCGCCGCCCAGGAAACGAACATGGCGCACCACGGGGTGTAGAACGGATCCGTGCCGAGCATCTCCTCGCCGTACCAGCGGCCGTACTCGGTATAATCCTGATAGCCGCCGGGATTCGAGCCATCGATATCGCCCGGGGAGTTTCCCTCGTGATAGCCCACCTGCGTGAGGCAGACGTTCACGAGATCGAGCCTCTGATTCCCGGTGAATATCAGCTCCCTCAGATTTCGGTAATAGATGCTCGAAATGTACTTCGCCGAAGGATCGTAGCTCGACTCTATCGCGTGCACGTTCATCATCGGAAGGAGTATGAGCACCGCGGCGATGACCGCCGTTATTCTCTTGGCCGTGCTTTTCAAAATAATCACCTCAAATTGAAAAGTTTAGTCGCAGCATAATGCCGTATAAAAAGAACGCTCGTTGTCATATGGGCTTTCACCGATCATCGTCGGGACAAAAGCTCAGTATATTTTACCATAGTTTTGTCGATCGCGAAAGACCCTTTTTTCAAAAAAACGAGTGTTTTTGAAGATTTTTTTGCCAAAATCATCAAAAGATCACATTTCGATTGACAAGGGACCGTCCCACAGTATATAATAAAAAGAAATAAAGACGATCGGAGATATGCCGATGAAAAGTATTTGCAGCGGTTGGGAATTCGTAAAATCGCCCTCTTCGGGCTTCTTTCGCGGCGAGCCGGCGGAGACTGAGACCGTCCGCATCCCGCATACCGTCGCCCTCTCCCCTCTCCATTACGCCGACCCCGCGGACTATGCGGGCGTCTTCGGTTACAGAAGGACCGTAAACATAAGCGGCGCAGGGAAGCGCTTCTTCATACAGTTCGACGGCGCGGCGCACGTTCTCACGCTCTACGTCAACGGCGTTGACGCCGGCAGGCATTACTGCGGCTACACGGCCTTCCGCACGGAGATCACGGGGCTCGTGCACGAGGGTGAGAACCTTATCGCGGTCGAGCTCGACACGACCGAGCGCCCGGACGTGCCGCCCTTCGGTTTCGTTATCGACTATCTCTGCTTCGGCGGGCTTTACCGCGAGGTATGGCTCGACGAGAAGGAGCGGGAGCATATTGAGGACGTTTACGTCAATGCCTCTCACGACGGTTCTTTGAAGATCTCCGTGACGGCGGACGGGAGCGACCGCGATCTCAGGCTGACCGTGCTCGACGGAGACGAGACGATCAAGACTTTCTTCGGAAGGGAGCGCGTGTTCACGGGCAGGCTCGGCAGCGTCGTCCCCTGGTCGCCCGAAACTCCGAAGCTCTATACCCTCAGGACGGAGCTCGTCGGCGCGGACGGAAGCGTTTCCGACGCGCGTATCGACCGTTTCGGCTTCCGCACGGCGGATTTCAGGAGCGACGGGCTCTATCTCAACGGCAAAAAGTATTTCATGCGCGGGCTTAACCGCCACCAGTGCTGGCCTTATATCGGCTATGCCGCTCCCGCGTCCCTCCAGTACGAGGACGCGCGAATACTCAAGGAGGAGCTCTGCGTCAACGCCGTGAGGACGAGCCATTATCCGCAGAGCCAACACTTCATCGACGCGTGCGACGAGCTGGGGCTTTTGGTCTTCACCGAGCTTCCGGGCTGGCAGCATATAGGCGACGAGGCATGGAAGCAGCGCTCGATCGACAACGTGCGCGAGATGATCATGCAGTACCGCAATCATCCCTCCATCGTCCTCTGGGGCGTCCGAATAAACGAAAGCATGGACGACGACGGGTTCTACGAGCGCACGAACGCTCTCGCTCACGAGCTGGACTACCGCGCGACGAGCGGCGTCCGCTATATCGAAAAGAGCAGTCTCCTCGAGGACGTTTACGCCTTCAATGATTTCTCGCACGACGGGAAGACCCCCGGCTGCAGAAAGAAAAAGGACGTCACTTCCGATATGGGAAAGGCGTTCCTCATATCCGAGCACAATGGGCATATGTTCCCGACAAAGCCCTTCGATCACGCCGAAAAGCGTCAGGAGCAGGCGCTCCGCCACGCCCGCGTTCTGGACGCGGCCTATGCCGACGGCGAGCATGCGGGATGCTTCGGCTGGTGCATGTTCGACTACGCGACGCATAAGGATTTCGGCTCGGGCGACCGCATCTGCTATCACGGCGTGCTGGATTCGTTCAGGAATCCCAAGCTCGCCGCGGCGACTTACCGCAGTCAGGGAGAAGAGCCCTTCCTCGAGGTCGGCTCCTCCATGGACATAGGCGATTACGCCGCCGGCAATATCGGCGACGTGTGGCTGTTCACGAACGCCGACGAGGTCGAGCTGTACAAGAACGGCAATTTCGTCACGAGCTTCAGGCCTGAGAGTTCCGGTCTCCCCCATCCGCCCATAAAGGTGACGGACACCGTGGGCGAGCTTCTGAAGTCCCAGGAGGGCATATCGGGGCGGCAGGAAAAGCTCATGCACGACGTTCTGCTCGCCGCAGGCAAATACGGCCTTGCAAACCTGCCCGTCCGATACAAGCTCGAAATGGGCGTGCTTATGACGAAATACAAGCTCACCTACGAGGACGGCGTGCGGCTCTACGGCAAGTACATAGGCAACTGGGGCGGCGCGGTGACGAGCTGGCGCTTCGACGCGAAGAAGGACGGCAGGGTCGTCGCTTCGGTCACGAAAAAACCCTCGCGCCTTTTGCATATCGAGGCAAGGGCTTCGAAGACCGTGCTCGCCGAGGGCGACGTCTACGACATGGCCGCCGTGCGCATACGCATACTCGATGAAAACGGCGCGCAGGCTCCCTACGCGCAGCTTCCCGTAAAGCTCGAGCTCACGGGCGACGCGGAGCTCGTCGGCCCTTCGGTCGTCGCCGCCGAGGGCGGAATGTGCGGCGCTTATATCCGCACCGCCGGCAGAAGGGGCGCTGCGAGGCTCTCGGTATCAACGGATCAAACCGAAACGGTTTCGATAGATTTCACGATAGAATAACAAGGAGGGCATCATGAAAACAAGACGACTCACAAAGGGTGAAATGTGGATCTTCGCGATAGGTCAGCTCGGCTGGTCCATACTCGGAGGTCTTATCAACGCGTGGCTGGTCACGTTCTATCTGCCGACCCAGCAGGACATCGACAAAGGAGCTCAATTCTTCCTTCCGACAGGACTCATCATATTCGGCATACTGACCATACTCGGACTCATCGCGTTCATCTGCCGCATATTCGACGCAGTCACCGATCCCTGGATCGCTTCTCTCTCCGACAGGAGCAAAAACCCGAAGGGCCGCCGCATACCGTTCATGAAGCGCGCCGCGATACCCTTCGCCGTTATCGCCGTGCTCGTGTTCTGCGCTCCGCAGCCCGGCAGGACCGACAGCTGGCTCAATATCGCCTGGGTGCTCGTAACGCTCATACTGTTCTATCTGTTCATGACAATGTACTGCACTCCCTATAACGCGCTCATATCCGAGTTCGGAAAAACGCAGGAGGACCGCATGTACATATCCACCGCGATATCCCTCACGTTCTTCTTCGGTACCCTGATAGCTTATCTCCCGTTCGTATTCGCGGGGATACTGCAGGGCTTCGTTGCAAGCTACGCGTGGAGTTACCGCATCTGCTTCATCGTCCTGGCCGTTGTGGCGCTCGTCTGCATGCTGATACCTACCTTCAAGCTCAACGAGAAGGAGTTCGTCGACGCGGTGCCTTCAGATACCAACACCTTCAAGAGCCTCGGCAAGACCTTCAGGAACAAGGAGTTCCTCAAGTTCTCCGCCTCCGACATAGCCTACTTCATAGCTCTCACGCTCTTCCAGACCGGACTCCCGTTCTTCGTAAAGGTCTCGATGCAGCTTGACGCTTCCTTCTCGATGTACTTCCTCGGCGGAATGACTGTGCTCTCCGCGTGCTTCTACCCCATCGTCTCCAAGCTGGTCAGCAAGTTCGGCAAGAAGAAGCTCGTCATCACCGGCTTCCTCGGCCTCGCGATCGCTTACGTCGTTACCGCGCTGATAGGCGTTATCCCCGGATTCAGGGGCATCGTTCCCGGCATTATCATCGTTGTCGTCTCCGCGTTCCCGATGGCGCTCCTCGGAATCATACCGCAGGCGATCGTCGCGGACGTTGCCGAAGAGGACGCTATCATTACCGGTGAAAAGCGCGAGGGCATGTTCTTCGCGGCGCGCACCTTCGCTATGAAGATGGGCCAGTCCATCGCGATGCTGGTATTCACCTCGCTCGCCATCCTCGGCACGACCCAGGATCTCAAGAGCAACGACCTCACCGCTTCCGAGCCCGGCCTGCGCATAGTCGCGATAGTCGCCGTCGTGTTCTGCACTCTCGGCGCGGTGATACTCGCGCTCTATAACGAAAAGAAGGTCATGGGCACCATCGAGGCGGCCCATAATAAGGAAGAATGATAATGGAGATCCCTTCCAAGATAAAGATCAATCTCACAGTCAGCGCGGGGGGCGGCAAGGCCTCCCGCGACGATGCAATGGATCTTGAAAGGAAACCCCTGCCCGGCGGGGGCTCCTTTGCCGTGCTTCGCGCCAAACGCCGCATACACGGCGCGGTCGATTCCGTCACCGCCAGGCTCGAGGTCCCCGTACCCGATACCGCAAGGATATTCATGAACGGATTCCAGACCTGGACCTACTGCCCCGAGTACACGAAGAAGAGCCGCGTCCGCGGCCTTAACGGGCTTCCCCAGGCTCTCGTGAACAAGTTCGCGCTCGACCGCTACGGCGATTATCATTTCGTCGATTACCCATATAAGAAGGGCGAGCTTCACGGCGTATCGTACTGCTATTTCCGCGAGGGGAAGCGCTTCCTGCTCATCGCCTCGCTCGACGAGACGGGCGGCTACACGCTCTTCAATTACCATGCTTCGACGGGCGTGCTCGAGATAAAGCGCGACGCCGGTGGCCTCGAGGTCGACGGCGAATACACCTCCCTCGCCCTGTTCTTTGCGGAGGGCGCGGAGAACGAGGTCTTCGACGCGTGGTTCCGCGAGATGGATATCCACCCCATAACCGGCGTGCCCATATCCGGCTATTCGAGCTGGTACAACCGCTATCAGAACATAAATGAGCAGAGCATATCCGACGATCTTGCGGGCTGCGCGAAGGTCATGCGCGGAGGCGAGCTCTTCCAGATCGACGACGGCTGGGAGCCCGCCGTGGGCGACTGGCTCGAATGCGACGAAAAGAAGTTCCCCAACGGCATGAGGGCGGCGGCGGACGCCATACACGAGAAGGGCTATAAGGCCGGCCTCTGGCTCGCGCCGTTTGCCGCGCAGAAAGGCTCCCGGCTCATAAGCGAGCATCCCGACTGGCTTTATATGCACGAAGGCAAGCCCTGGAGCCTCGGCTCCAACTGGGGCGGCTTTTTCTCGCTCGATATAGATAATCCCGAGGTCGTCTCCTATCTGGAGGAGGTCTTCAGGCGTGTTTTCGACGAATGGGGCTTCGACCTCGTCAAGCTCGATTTCCTCTACGGCGCGGCGCCCTTCGGCAACAGATCCGAGACCCGCGCGGGGCGCATGATACGCGCGATGAAGCTATTGAGGAAGCTCTGCGGCGAGCATCCCATACTCGGCTGCGGCGTGCCCGTGATGCCCGCCTTCGGGCTCGTGGAGTACTGCCGCATAAGCTGCGACGTGTCTCTCGACTGGGATGACAAGCCCTGGATGCGTATCACACACCGCGAGAGGATATCCACGAAGCACGCGATGACGAATACCGTTTTCCGCCGTGAGCTGAACGGCCGCGCATTCCTCTCCGATCCGGACGTATTCTTCCTGCGCGAGAAAAACATCAGGCTCACCAAAAAGCAGAAGATGAAGCTCGCGGAGCTCAACGCTCTGCTCGGCGGCGTTTTCCTCACCTCCGACAACATAGGCGATTACGACGGAACGAAGCTCCGCGAATACAGGCGGCTCTTCGCCCTGCGCGATTCGAAGGTCACGGACGTCGACGCGGACGGAAAGACCGTAACCGTATTTTACGAGCATAACGGCAGGAAGGGCTCCGTATCGTTCGAAAGATGACCGATTTTACACAAACCTTACACGGGCGGGATTGAAAAACGATCCCGTCCGCGTTATTATATACGTATCGAAAACAATCGGAGGAAATAAATCAAATGCTCGAGATCAGTCATCTCACCAAGCGTTTCGGGGACAAGGTCGCCGTGAACGACCTCTCCCTCACCATCCGCCCCGGTGAGATATACGGCTTCATTGGACACAACGGCGCAGGCAAGACCACGACTCTCAAGAGCGTCGTTGGCATACTCGCCACGGACGAGGGCGAGATAAGGATCGACGGCCATTCCGTGAAGGACGACCCCATAGGCTGCAAGAAGCTCCTGGCGTACATCCCGGACGATCCCGAACTCTACGGGTTCATGAAGGGGATACAGTATCTGAACTTCGTCGCGGATATCTACGGCGTTTCCTCTTACGACCGCCTGGAAAGGATAAGGAAATACGGCGATCTCTTCGAGCTGACGGGCGACCTCGCTCAGCCAATAAGCGCCTATTCGCACGGAATGAAGCAGAAGCTCGCGATAATCGCCGCGTGGCTCCACGAGCCGAAGCTCATATTGATGGACGAACCCTTCGTCGGGCTCGATCCGAAGGCCGCGCACACATTAAAGCTCATGATGCGCGAAGTCTGCGATAACGGCGGGGCGATATTCTTCTCCACCCACGTGCTCGAGGTCGCGGAAAAGCTCTGTGACAAGGTCGCGATAATCAAGAACGGCAGCCTCATCAGGTCCGGCACTATGGAGGAGGTCAAGGGCGACGACTCCCTCGAGGAGGTATTCCTCGAGCTCGCTGAATAATATGATAAAAGCACTTCTAAAAAAGGAGCTCCTGCAGTTCCTGTCCATATACACGTTCAGCAGAAAGACCGGCAAACAGCGCGCCGTCGGGGCGTCGGTCCTGCTGCTCGGCGCGCTCGCGCTCGCCTTCATTTCCATATCGGTAATGTTCTTCGGTATGTACATGTTGCTCGGCGAAGCGATAGCCGAGACCGAAGCCCGCTGGCTGCTCTTTGCGTTGTCCGGCGGTCTGACGCTGACCATGGGCGTTCTCGGGAGCGTGTTCACGACCTATTCCGTGCTCTACAAGGCAAAGGACAACGAGCTCCTGCTCTCCATGCCCATACCTTCGCGGACTATACTTTTCGTCCGCATCCTCACGGTAGTCGTGATGAACCTCATATCCTGCCTCATACCGTGGGCGCCGTCCCTCATAGCCTATATCCTCTGCATGGGGTTCTCCCCCGCGGTGCTTGTTTCGCACGCGCTCATGGCGCTCGCGCTGACAGCCTTCGCGACGGTTGTAACGAGCGTGCTCGGCTGGCTCGTGGCGCTCGTTTCGAGGCATATAAAGAACAAATCCCTCGTGACCGTGGTATTGTCCCTGGTATTCATGGCCGGGTACTACATCATCTATTTCCGCATGAATTCCATCATCCGCGCGGTGATAACGAATCTCGACAAGGTCGAGGCCGCGATGCACGGCTGGGGCTGGCCTCTCATGCAGATAGGCCGCGCGGCTTCGGGCGAGCTTCTGCCCCTCGCCGTTACAGTGCTCGCGGTCGCGGCACTCTTCGCGCTGATGTACTTCGTGCTCTCGAGGACGCTCTTCGCGGTCATTACCGCCACAGCAAAGACCAGGAAGGCCGTCTACCATGAGAAGCGAGCGAAGCGCGCAAGCGTGAACGCCGCGCTCCTGAGGCGCGAATTCAAGCGCTTCCTCTCCAGCCCGACGCTTCTTCTCAACTCCGGTCTAGGCGTTATACTGGTCATTGCCGGCGCCGCCGCCGCGATAATAAAAGCCGACGCGCTGCGCGGCTTTATCGAAGGCATCGGCCTGCCGGAGTTCATGCTGAAGGGACTGCCCGCTCTGCCCCTCGCGGCTGTCTCCCTGATACTCTCGATGGATTGCTTCACCGCCTCTACGGTATCGCTCGAGGGCAGGAGCATTTCGCTGATACAGGCGATGCCCGTGCCCGCCGTCAGGGTGCTCCGCATGAAGGAGCTCACGCATATTCTCATCAACGGCATACCGGGCGTCATTGCTTCGATCGCGCTCGGGATAGTCGTCCGTTCATCGCCCCTTGAGACAGCTCTTACGGCGGTCTGCTCCGCGGTATTTGTCTGGCTCACCGCTGCCTTCGGGCTTATGATGAACCTCATAAAGCCTAACCTCGAATGGACGAACGAGTCCGTGCCCGTCAAGCAGGGCCTTCCCGTGCTTTTCGCATTGCTCTTCGGCACCGGTTTGGCCTTCATTTTCGCCGGAGCCGCGGTCGGCATAGGGATGTTCACCGGCCCCGTGCCTGTGATAGCCGCCTCTGGAGCCATTTGGGCCGTCGCCGCGCTTTTGATCGATCTCTGGATAAAGAAAAAAGGCGCGGAGAAGTTCAGTCACCTTACGTGACCGGACCTGCCGCACCCTCCGATCCCCGGAGCTATGCGTATCTTGGGTCTCTCAGCGGCTCGTCCCAGAGCACTTTGCCCCCGAGCTCCTCTGAAATAACGTCTATATCCGCGCGGAACGTCTTCATAAAGGCGGCTTCGCGCTTTTTTGATCTGCGTCCCCTTCCCTCGAATATCACGCGCTCCGCGTATGCGTCATACGACACCGCATAGTCCTCGTCGTCCGCGTGGGGAAAGAAAGTCACGCTCACCGTGTAGCGTATGCTCCCCGCTTCGGAATCGCTCGTGAGCTTGACGAGAGCGCCCCGGCGCATGACTCCGTTCGCCTCGCACTCGGCTTTGAAATACTGCGAATAAACGTCGATGACCATTTTGCTCGCCTCCTTTTAGAGCATTATAATTCTTTGCGCGCCTCATGTCAATTTGACATAAGCCCCGAATATGATTATAATTGAGCGGCGGGCGTCTCCCGCAAGAGGTGTGATATGATCATAAAAGAGATCCGAATAAGCTCCCCCGAGGCGAACCTGTATGCCGGCCTCACGGACAAACAGCTCCGTGCGGACGGCGGGCTTTTTATCGCCGAGAGCGCAAACGTCATAGCTGCCGCCGCGGAAGCGGGTCTCGAGCCGATCTCCTTTCTTTCGCAGAAAAGGCATATCCCCGCGCTCGAGGCGCGGTTCGGGGAGAGCTTTCCCGAAGCGCCCATACTCACGGCTGACGACGCTGAGATCGAAAAGCTGACGGGCTACCGCCTGCACAGGGGCGTCCTCGCCGCTTTCCGCCGCGCTCCTTCGGTCTCTCCCGAAGAGGCTTCGGCGAACGCCTCGCGCGCAGTCGTGCTGGAGAACGTGACCGACCCGACCAACGTCGGAGCGATATTCCGCTCCGCAGCCGCGCTCGGCATGGACGCGGTGCTTCTGTCCGGATCGAGCTGCGATCCCCTGCACAGGAGGGCGCTCAGGGTCAGCATGGGAGCGGTATTCCGCATACCGTGGGCGTTCGTCCCCGCGCGCCCGGATCTCAAAAACGCAGTCGACGTCGGGTATATCCGAAGGCTCGGCTTTGAGACCGCGGCGCTCGCGCTGAGAGACAGCTCCGTATCCGTGACCGATCCGGCGCTCAAGAGGGAAAAGCGTCTGGCGGTCATACTCGGCGCGGAAGGCGAAGGGCTCAGCCCCGTCACCGTCTCGGAATGCGGCTATACGGTGCGTATCCCCATGCATAACGGCATGGATTCTCTGAACGTTGCAGCGGCGGCGGCGGTGGCATTCTGGGAGCTCTCGGAGCGCCTTTTCGAAAAGTCACAACTCGGTAACACCGAATCAACAGAATGTTCATAAAAAAAGAGGTCAAACGAGTTGAAATCCCGCTTATTAGTTGGTATAATGTACCTGTTAAACGAGCAAAGCTTCGAATACTACGAACAAAGGAGTTTTTGATATGATATGTCCAAATTGCGGATATAACAATCCCGATGGCGCGAGGTTCTGCGCAAAATGCGCGACCCGCATCTCCGGCGCTCAGGACGAGCCGCGTCATCCCGAATGGAATTTTGTAAAGGGTCCCCGCTGGTCGGATCCCGACTTCTCTGCCGACAGCGTATCGGAGGACGATATCCCCCAGGATTTCGAGTCCGGCTATGAGCACGTGACCTACCAGCCCGACACCAGCCGCTCCGATGAAGCCGCGAGAGCCGCCCGCGCCGCCGCCGAAAGGGCGAAGCACGCCGCCGAGCAGGCGGAGGCTTCAAAGCCCAAGCCTCCCGTTTATCAGCATACCGATATACTCGATAACGACGAGGAA
>JAEEGL015261065.1_pt1 | contig 20171 bp, 17 predicted proteins | sample 9134231 | NCBI WGS metagenome assembly JAEEGL01 (sample SAMN16246548, study PRJNA631951) | gut metagenome | biome: gut microbiome; feature: rumen; material: fiber-attached | host: Bos | place: Iran: Karaj | collected 2018-10
CTCACAGGCGAGGCCTATTTCCAACTCGGTCTCATCAAAACTGCCCAACGGTTCGCCTTTGAGGCGATGGAGGCCATACCTAACTACAACAAGAGTGCGAGGGCGGTAAAAAGGCTTGTGGAGACCAACCTTTTGAACGGACAGTATGCTGTGGCCCGCAAGTATCTGGGTATGCTCAAGAAGACACTCTTCTATCGTCGGTGGGCGCAGCGCATGGAAAAACTGCTCTACAATGAACAGGCTTTACTACAGCATCCGTTCTATGGAAAACTGAAGTCATGGCAGTTGGGCGAAGACTTTCTGTTCAGTGAAAGCGAGATAGACAAAATCTGCGGCAACCTGTTTGTGCATAACCCGCAGAACACGTTGGCTATGCAATATCTTCTGCTCTGTCCTCTGCTGGAGGGAGACCTCGACCGCTTTGTAGGCTATCTTCAGGTTGTTCAGGGCAAGACACAGTACAATTCCCGCTACTGTCAGGAGGCTTTGGCCTATGCCTTCATGAGCAAAGGGCTGCAGCCGCCACAGGGATTGGTCAGTCCTGTGGTGGCCGCTCAGTTGCAAAATTTCGTACAGACTTATCAGACATCAGGGAAAGGCTCACCGCAGTTGAAGCAGTTCAGCCATACCTTGTGGCATTATTTAATGGGGGAGGAATAAATAATGAAAAGAACAACTGTTTTTGTGGCAATCGGACTCTTCTTGTTGCTCGTGGTCACTTCTTGCTCGAAGAAGGTGGAAAATGCGCAGCTGGTTGACTCGCTTCCTTCCATTTATCCCGACTATGTGGATGTCACTGTACCTGCTGGAATCGCACCGCTCAATTTTCAGTCTGCTGACTCGTTGGTAGAGGAAATGGACGTGGTGATCAGAGGCGAGAAAGAAGGCGAACTGCATGCGCATGGCGATGTGGCCCAGTTTGATATTGACGAATGGCACCGCCTGTCGGCAGCCAATCAGGGTAGTGCGCTTCTGGTCACGGTGTGTATGCGCTATCCGGATGGCTGGAAACAGTTCCGTGATTTCACAATCCATGTCAGTCACTATCCTCTTGATGAATGGGGACTTACCTACCGCCGCATTGCTCCAGGTTATGAGGTGTTCAGCCACATGGGACTCTATCAGCGTGACTTGAGCAATTTTGAGGAGTATGAGATTATCGACAACACGCGTGCCCCAGGGGCCTGTGTCAACTGCCATACTGCCAACCGCACCAATCCCTCTTCATTCGTATTCCATGTGCGTGGCGACCATGGTGCCACTATGATTCAGCGGGATGGTCAACGTGAGTGGCTAAAGGCCAAGAACGACCTGCTCGGCGGCTCTATGGTCTATCCTTACTGGCATCCGTCGGGCAAATACTGCGCTTTCTCCACCAATCAGACCCGGCAGGGATTTCATGTGGGACTGCAGAAACGTATCGAGGTGTTCGACCTCTCGTCGGATATTTTTGTCTACAATCCTGCCACCCATGAGATTATCTCCGATTCGCTCATCATGACAAAGGATTGGTCGGAAAACTGTCCTGTTTTCTCTCCCGATGGACGTACACTCTACTATATGACATGTCTCCAACAAGACTATCCCGCCCACTACAAGGAAGAGAAATACAGCTTGTGCAGCATTGGATTCGACCCTGTGACAGAACAGTTCGCCCAAAAGGTGGACACGCTCTTCAATGCTCCCAAAATGGGCAAGAGTCTTACCTGGCCCCGACCGTCATACGATGGAAAGTACCTGCTCTTCACCCTTATCGACTATGGCTATTTCTCCATCTGGCATGATGAGTCGGAGCAGTGGTTGCTCGACCTTGCCACAGGTGAGGCCCGCCCGCTTGAAGAGATTAACAGTCCTCGTGCCGACAGTTACCACAACTGGTCGGACAACAGCCATTGGATAGTATTTACCAGCCGCAGGGAAGACGGCCTCTACAGCCGTCTCTATATGGCCTCCATCGACGATAAGGGCCATGCCACCAAGCCGTTCCTGTTGCCTCAGAAGAATCCGTGGAAATATTATGACTCGTCGGTCTACTCTTTCAATACGCCCGATTTTACGAAGGAGAAAGTGAAGTTTGATGCCCGCCATGCCGCATCTGAGATTATGAGCGATGAAAGGGTACAAACGAAAGTGAAATAAAAATGTGAGCGCAGTGAAAATCCACTGCGCTCACATTTTTATTTGGTTTTTTGCTATTTGAAGTCTACTGCCTCTTTCTCCATTGCCTTCCGCACATCGTTGGCGGTGAAGGGAACTATTCCTTTGCCCATTTCGGGCACGTTGAATGATTTCAGGTTGTTGTCGTAGAAAGTGGGGTGCTTCTGGGGTAGGACAAAGGGCTTGTGGGGTTTGCCGCTCTTGTCGATGTAGCAATAGTAGGGCTTGCCGTAGAGACCGTCATCGCGCTTGGAGGCGAAGACCAGCCATCGGCTGTTGGACGACCAACTGTGATAAGTGTCGCTCTTGCTGCTGTTCACCACCTTCATGCTGTCGATGGCACCTGTTTTCAAGTCCATCATTTGTAGGTCAGACTCTTGATGCCATATGGGGAAAGTACCGTAGTCGGCCACGGTGTAGACGATATGTTGGCCGTCGGGACTGATGCGGGGATGGCATACCGAAAGTTGGTTCTTTGAGCCGGAAAGTAGGGTGTCGACTTCGTTTCCCAATTGGCCCGTCTTCTCGTCAAAGGCGATGCGGCACAGACTGTAGTGCATGTCTCTCAACTCGATGGGCAGGGTGACATGGGGCGAGGCACAGAAGTAGATGTATTTCCCGTCGGGTGAGAAGGTGGGGAAGGTCTCAAAGGCACTGCTGTCGTTGAGCAGCGGACTGCGCAGGATGATATTGCGGTCCAGGTCGGCCACATACACGTCTGATACTTTGTCGAACACTTCCAACCGTTTGCTGGGTTTGGCGTGGAAAGCGGGTATGATGACGTTGGAGGAGAAAGTGATGTAGCGGCCGGTGGGACTGAAACCAAAATAGACACTGCCTGATGCCATGTCGCTACTCTTGATGTTGAGTTTGCTCAAATGGCCGTTTCGGTTCAGGATAGCACCGCCGCCTTCGCCACGCACATACATCATGGTGAGGCTTGGGTCTTGGTTGCTGAAAGTATGGCAGTTCATACAGCGATTGCCAACGAGACCGTAGTCGGAAATGCTGCGCTCGTCGAAATTCTCCACACAACGCTCCTGTATCACTAAGTTCTGGTATATTTCGTAGTCGGGCTCTATCAGACGGTAGGTGAGATAGGGGTCTACCGCGTCAGACACAACATGCCAGCTGAACGGGCGGAATGCTGTCCATTGGCCGTCATGGCGGGCTGTGACAACTACTTTTACCTCCTTTCCGGTGGCTTTGCCCATGAAGTTTTTCCAGTCATCTAAGTCAAATATGGCTTCCTGTCCGCGCTTGTTCAGGGTCAGGGCTTCATTGCCGCAGGTGGCTTTCACCTCTATGGCGTCATAGTCGCCACGCAGCAGGAAGTTGAGCGGTGCGATGTTGTAAGGTATCCAAACGTCTGTGTAGTCGGGATACATTGGAGGCAACTGCTCGCTTTCCGTCGTAGTGGAGGGTTTCGGTGTGCAGGCTGCCATGAGGAATGCGGCTGCCGCCACGAAGCATAGGATAAGTGACTTGTGACTCATGGCTGTGGAATCTTTGCGGTGTCGAAATAATACCAATAGGTGTCGCTGAACCTCGGGTCACCACGGTGACTGCTATAATCCTGGAAGCGTTGCAGCTCAGTCGGGTCGTAAATGTATTTGTTCCATTCCTCCTGCGGGGCTTTTGTGCCTGCGAGATAAATCATAAGCGCTTGCTGATAAAGCTTTTTCTTCCGAGGACGGTTTGTTGCGGTGCAGTAGCGGTCATAGTCGCGCTTGAAATTGTCCATGTCCTTCAGAAGCAACGTGCTGCACAGGATATAGTCGAGAGCGGCCGTGTTGTCGGGATTGGTGTCAAGAAGTTCCATCATCACCATGTGCAGGTTGTCGCTCAGGCGTATCGTGTCGGCCTGATTGGCAAATTTTCGTTTGTCGAAGATGTAATGGGAGAATTTGAAGTCGCCATTGGCTATGTGTTTGGCCCAGTCGGCATATACCCATGTCTTTTCCAAGATATGGAGATATTTGTTGGCGGCCAGGGTGTCGTTACTTACAAGGTTGCACTCGGCAAGCCGTTTAATCATCCGCACGTTGCGGTTGCGGGGTGAGAACACATTGGTCATCATGGCGGCACGCTCGGTCAGGGTCATGTCTCCCAATGCCCAGTAGAGTTCGTTCATGTTGATGATGACCAGCCGTGGCGTTTCGGGACCGATGGCGTAGAAGGTGCCCAACTGATTGGGGATATATTTCAGAAGATGGTCAGGGAGTTCGCCTTTTCGTGCTTTCACAAGATTGTAGAAGAAAAGCATCTGGTCGGAACGCTGACTGGCGTTTTCCACCATTTTTTCCACTTTGTCGTAGTGGCCGAAATAATATTCATCACCCACGGCAAAATCTTTCTCCAGAACAAAGTCGGGCTTGGTTATTTTTCCAATCCCGGGATAGGAGAGGGCATGGCTTGAAGTGAGGTAGAAACAATGTGGGCCCGCCCACATGACCAACGGGATAAGCAACAGGGAAGGGATAAGACAGAACAGGTCTTTCTTGTGGTGGCACAGAAGGCCGATGACTGTCATCAGCAGATATACCCACACGCCATAACCGAAAAGCCAGTAGGTGAGTAGTCCCGTGAGCAACGGTACCACCACCTTCCACACACGTCCTTTCCTAAGCAACCAGGAAGTGCTAAAAAAGGTCAGGAGACCGCCGCCAATGGCGATGACAGAGGATAGTCGGTGAGTTACCCCCATACAAAGAAGGGCTTGTAGCGTCATCAGTATCATGGCCGCACCAAAGGCCCAGTGCCGGTTCAAGCCCGCCTTTTGCAAGTCCCGGCGCCACAGGTCGCCCACGATGAGCAGGGCAAGTGTAAGGATGATGGGTCCTGCGTAGAGAAAATAGTAGAATTGTGTGAGGAAGTCGCCTGTCATACAGGCCAGCCATGCCGGTTTCTGCAGGTAGGTTTTAATATAGTCGGAACTGAGCAGGAATAGTTGGTTCTGCTCCTGATAGAAAAAATGATGCTGATAGAAGATGCTGAAAAACAACGCACAAACCACACCCCATAACAGGATGATGACATATTGATAATAAGGGGTGGTGCGTCGAGTCATGTTTGTTATTTTTTAGCAATGCATTCCATTTCCACAAGCCACTCGGGTCGGCACACTTTGGCATGGACGAGCACACGAGGTGTGTTGGGGAATGCTTTCTGCATGAACTGCTCCACTACGTCGCGGTCGGAGGCATCACGCAGGTAAATTACGAAATAGCGCACGTCGTTCATCGTGGCACCGCCGTCGCGCAGCAGTGCACCGATGTTCTCCAACAAGCGGGCGGTCTGTCGCTGGATGTCGCCAAGATACACCACGTGGCCGAACTTGTCGATGCTGGCCGTGCCGGAGATGAAGATGGTCTGGTCGTCACCGAGTGTAAGACGGGTTCCGCGCTCAAACGACACACCGTATTCGTGGGTGGGGTTCAGGTTGTCGAGAGCCTTCAGATAACACTTGTCCTTTTCTTGAATATCGGGGTAGGTCAGGAAGTCGATGGCCACGGATGCGTTGCGCGTCTCAGAGAATCCACCTATGCCGGTGCTGGCGATGAAATGGGTGTCGACAGTGAGACCATGTTGACGGAAGATGTCATTACGGGCCTTCACCATACCTTGGTAATTGACGTCGATGTCGGCCACGTAAATCCAGGTACGCACGCAGTGCTCTTTCAGGGTAAGTCCACGTTGTGATAGATACTTGATGTACTTGTCGAAGAGCAGCATGGTCTGTATGTACGAGTTGGTGCCGTTGGTCTCTGAATCGGTCAGACGCATGCTGTGGAAGAGAAAGGGCGCAGGCTTTTCGCTGGTCTTCACTAAAATAGATATCTTGGAACCGTCGAGCGGGGGCTGCTCCACAATGCTGCATGCACAGGGTGAAAGCACCTTCTGATAGAGTTCTGACTCTATCAGCTGCTGGTACTGGTTCTGTGCGTCACTCAGAAATATCTTGCTGTACTGGAGATGTCGGCCGACTGTTCCCTCCTCCTCGAGGTAGTCGGCCAACAGTAGATGCAACTCACTAATGCGCAGTGCAAAGGCACCGCGTCCAGAGGGTTTGATGATATTGTATCTGTCCATGTCTTGTTTAGGATTCTCTTCCCGGCACTTGTGCCGAATTGCTTCTTGGTCTGCAAAGGTAAGCATTTTTTATGAAGAGAAAAAACCTAATTGGCAAAATAGGGCATATATACTTAGTTTTGGGGACTTCACCACATCATGGAGCACCCTTTACAAACTCTCCAATACTCGTTTGAGTACCACCTGTGCTGAAATCTCGCGATTGGCGGCTTCAGGGATTACAAGCGAGTTGGCACTCTCTATCACATCGTCGGTCACAATGAGGCCGCGTCGCACGGGCAGGCAGTGCATGAAGAAGGCGTTGTTTGTCCACGACATGTGCTCGCTGTCAATGGTCCAACTCATGTCTTTGCTCATTATCTTGCCATAATCAGCCGGGTTGGTAACGCCAGGGCAACTCCAATTCTTGGCATACACAAAGTCGGCACCCTCAAGGGCTTTGTGTTGGTCATATTCCACTGTGGCTCCACCAGTGAAACGGGAGTCGAGCTCATACCCCTCGGGGTGGGTGACGACAAGGTCCACGTCGGCCGCGTTCATCCATTGTGCGAAAGAGTTGGGCACAGCCTGTGGCAACGCCCTGCAGTGAGGTGCCCAGGTGAGCACCACCTTGGGACGGGCGGCGCGTTTGTGTTCCTCTATGGTGATAAGGTCGGCAAAGGCCTGTAGCGGATGCACTGTGGCGGTCTCCATGGCAACTACCGGGCGTCCGCTGTAGCGCACGAACTGGTTCACAACAGTCTCAGCATAGTCATATTCGCGGTCGGATAGTCCGGCGAAGGAGCGTACGGCGATGATGTCGCAGTAGCTGCCCATCACAGGGATGGCTTCAAGAAGGTGCTCGCTCTTGTCACCGTCCATGATGACGCCACGTTCTGTCTCCAGTTTCCATGCACCGGCATTCACATCGAGCACGATGACATTCATTCCAAGATTCATTGCTGCCTTCTGTGTGGAGAGTCGGGTGCGTAGACTGTTGTTGAAGAATATCATGAGCAAGGTTTTGTTTTTGCCCAGGTGTTGGTATCCGTAGCGGTTGCTCTTTACTGCTTGTGCCTCCGCGAGTGCTGTATTCAGGTCGCCGATATCGCCTACGTGGAAAAAAGTCTTCATATTATGTTGTGGGTGTTTTTTGATGTCTTGTTTTCTTGTCTTGTCTCTGTTTTGACTTATGGGTTCCGCACCTGTCCGTTGCCGTTTATGAGCCATTTGTAAGTGGTCATCTCTTCCAGGGCCATCGGGCCGCGTGGTCCCAGTTTCTGAGTGCTGATGCCTATCTCGGCGCCCAGACCAAATTGAGCACCGTCAGTGAAACTGGTGGGTGCGTTCACATACACACAGGCCGCATCCACACGCATCTGGAACGTCTCGGCGCGTGCGGCATCCTCGGTGATGATGCTCTCGCTATGGCCGCTGCCATGCTTGGTGATGTGGTCAAGTGCCTCCTCCATCGAATTTACCGTACGGATGGCCATCTTGTAGTCCATGTACTCGGTGCCGTAACTGTCATCGGTTGCCGGACTGAGAAGATGGGCGGGATAATGACCTATAAGAGCCTCTAAAGAGGCTTCGTCGGCATATAGCATCACATTTTTGGCGGCTAAGGGTGCGCAGAGTTGTGCAATGTCGGTCAGACGTGACTGATGGATGATGAGACAATCGAGAGCGTTGCATACGCTCACCCGGCGGGTCTTGGCATTGAAAATAATAGATGTGCCCTTGGCGAGGTCGCCATAAAGGTCGAAGTAGGTGTTCACCACACCGGCTCCCGTCTCGATTACGGGTATGCGGGCATGGTCGCGCACGAAGGTTATGAGACGCTTGCCGCCACGGGGAATGCACAGGTCTATATAGCCTGTGGCTTGCAGCATTTCTGCAGTGGCCTCATGGGTGGCGGGCAGAAGGCTCACAGCATTGGGGTCAATGCCAGCCTCACACAGTGTTTTTTGTATCAGGGCCACAATGGCCTTGTTCGAATCCTCTGCGTCATGTCCGCCTTTCAGGACACAGGCGTTGCCGCTTTTGAAACAGAGTGAAAATACATCGAAGCAAACATTGGGACGTGCCTCAAACACGATGCCTATCACACCGAAAGGAACACTTACACGGCGCAGACGCAAGCCGTTGGGCAGTGTTTTCTCCAACAGTGTACGTCCAAGGGGGGAGGGAAGACATGACACTTGCCGCATGTCGGCGGCAATGCCTCTAATACGTTCGTGGGTGAGCATGAGGCGATCGTAGAGCGGACTGGTGGGATTCATCCTGGCCAGGTCGGCCTTGTTGGCTTCCAGCAGTTCATCACTCTTAGCCTCTACCGTGTCAGCCAGTTTGGCAAGAAGGTTGTTGCGGATGTCATCGCTCAGGAGCGGCAGACTGTGTGAGGCTTTCTTTGCCTTTTCGAAAAGGGATAAGTTTTGCATGATGCAGAGAATTAGGATTCGATGTAGAGATAATCGTAGTGCACAATCGGTCGAACGTTGTGCGCCCCTATCAGAGTGCGGGCCGTGTCACTTCCGTAACAGGCACGGCCTACAGCGATGCGATGGCCCTCAGGGTCGATGATGCTCACGATGTCGCCTTCGTCGAAGTCGCCCTCAACGCGGGTCACGCCCACCATGAGCAGACTGGTTGCATCGTCGCTACAAAGCCGCACGGCGGCCTGAGCGTTTACATGCAGCTCACCCTTGGCGAAACTCTCACTATGGGCTATCCATTTCTTCACTCCGGAGGGTGAGTTGGTGCTTGGAACGAATTCAGTGTGAGGGGTCTCTTCAGGATGGCAGAGCAGGTCGGGCAGAATGTTCTCTCGAGTGCCATTGGCAATAATAACGCGTATTCCCTCATCGGCCACTTTGCGGGCAATGCCGCTTTTTGTGCCCATACCTCCACGGCCAAACTCGCTCTTGCCGCTCTGGATGTAGCCACTCAGGTCTTGGACAGAGTCGATGCGGCTTATCAGATGTGAGGAGGGGGAAGAGGGGGAACCGTCATAGATGCCGTCCACATTGCTGAGCAGGATTAGAATGTCGGCATCCATCATGGAGGCAATGAGTCCCGACAACTCATCATTGTCGGTGAACATCAGTTCGGTGATACTGATAGTGTCATTCTCATTCACGATGGGTATCACGCCATTCTCCAACATCACTGTCATGCAGGCACGCTGGTTGAGATATTCATTGCGAGTGCTGAAACTCTCTTTCATGGTGAGCACTTGCGCCACATGCAGACCATATTCACGAAACAGATTGTAATAGTGGTTGATAAGCTTGGCCTGCCCAAGGGCTGAGTAGAGCTGCCGCTGGGCAACGGTGTCGAGTTTGTGCGGCGGGGTCAGTTCGCCACGTCCACAGGCCACAGCACCGCTCGACACCAGTATCACCTCATGTCCTTGCGCCATGAGCCATGCCACCTGGTCGGTCAAGGCGGAGATGCGGGTCAGGTCAACCTTGCCGTCGTGACGGGTCAGCACATTGCTGCCTATCTTCACTACTATTCTCTGTTTTCTCATGGGTGGTTTCTACGTCTTGTCAGTGTTTTTGCTTGTCGCGGTCGCGTATTTCCACACGGCGTATCTTGCCGCTGATAGTCTTGGGCAACTCATCGACAAACTCGATAATTCGAGGATATTTGTAAGGAGCAGTCACATGTTTCACATGATCCTGCAGTTCTTTAACCAAGGCGGGTCCGGCTTTCGGTTTCCATGCCTTGTCGAGTATCACCGTGGCCTTTACCACCATGCCGCGGATGTCGTCGGGCACACCGGTCACGGCGCACTCCACCACGGCATCATGGGTCATAAGGGCACTCTCTACCTCAAACGGGCCAATGCGGTAACCACTGCTCTTGATGACATCGTCGATGCGGCCCTCAAACCAATAGTAGCCGTCCTCATCGCGCCATGCCAGATCGCCTGTGTGGTAATAACCGTCGTGCCACACACTCTTGGTGAGTTCATCATCGCGATAGTAGCCTTTGAAAAGGCCAATGGGTTTGCCACGGTCGGTTCTGATTACTATCTCACCCTTTTCACCATCTTCACAATAGGTGCCGTCGCGACGCATCAAGGCAATTTCATATTGAGGATTAGGCTTGCCCATGGAGCCAGGCTTCGGTTCCATCCAGGGCATGGTGCCCAGGGTCATGGTGGTTTCTGTCTGGCCGAAACCTTCCATCAGCCGGATGCCGGTCAACTCATACAGTTCATCGTAGACAGAGGGGTTGAGGGCTTCTCCAGCAGTACAGCAGTGCTCCAATGAACTGAGGTCATACTTGCTGAAATCCTCGAGAATCATAAAACGGTAAACGGTGGGTGGAGCACAGAAGGAAGTGATGCGGAATCGCTCAATCATTCGGAGAATGTCGGCTGCAGTGAACTTCACATGATCATAGATGAAAACTGTCGCTCCTGCCAGCCACTGACCGTAGAACTTGCCCCAGGCTGCCTTCGACCAGCCCGTGTCGGCCACCGTCAGGTGAATGCTGTAAGGTTTCAGGTTGTGCCAGAATAGTCCGGTGGTGATGTGCCCTAATGCGTACAGGTAGTTGTGTGCTACCATCTTGGGCTCACCGCTTGTGCCGCTTGTGAAGTAAATAATCATAGTGTCATCGTTCTCGTTCACATGAGCTGGACGCTTGAAAGCGGGAGCTTGCGGGCATTCCTTCTGCCAGTCATGGAATCCCTCCGGCACGTTGGGACCTACGGAGATGACTGTCTCAAGGGAGGAATTGAGTCGTTTTGCCTCTGCCACCTGTGAGAGTACATAGTCCTCACCCACACAGATAATGGCCTTCAGACTGGCACACTCTATGCGGTACAGAATGTCCTTCACGGTGAGCATGTGGGTGGCGGGCACACCGATGGCACCCAGCTTTTGGAGGCCGAGCATGCTCGTCCAGAACTCGTATCGACGTTTTAGAATGAGCATCACAGTGTCGCCACGGCCTATGCCGAGTTGTTGGAAATAGGATGCGGCCTGATCGGAGAGCCGCTTCATGTCGGCAAATGTGAATGAACAACTCTTTCCCTCGTCGTTGGCCCAAAGCAAGGCTCTCTTGTCAGGTTGTTCAGCTGCCCACTCGTCCATCACATCGTAAGCAAAATTGAACCGCTCGGGAACGATAATCTCCAAGTTCTCTTTGAAGTCCTCGGTTGAGGTGAATTGGGTCTGTTTTAAAAATCTTTCTACCATAATGGATACCTTTTTTGGTTGGCTGACGGACGCTTACCGCAGCAGTAAATAGTCAGGGGCGTTAGTTTAGTACGACGGCAATAAATTTAACGGGTTTGTCGCCGATGGCATTCATGCAGTGTGGCCGCGAAGCGTCGAAATAAAGGCTGTCGCCTTCATGAAGTATCATTTCCTTGTCACCGATGCGAACCTCCATGTCACCCTCAATCATATAGTGAAACTCCTGCCCCCCATGACTGTTCATACTGTGGCTTTGGTTTTCTGGCAGAGGATCGACCTGGGTGAGGAATATATCGGCCTTGCGGCCGCGGAAACCGCTTGCAAGGCTCTGATAGGTGTAATTGGCGTTGCGGTTGATGGAGAGGCCTTGTCCCTTGCGTGTTATGAAATAACTGTTCATACGGGGTTCCTCCCCGAAGAGCAGCACATCAAGTGATATGCCGAACTTCTTGGATATCTTCGACAGACGGTATACGGAGGGGTCTGCCTCACCAGCTTCTATTTTCATCAGGTGCTCCACGGTGATGTCGCAGAGATCTGCCACCTCCTGAGCAGGAATGTCAAGCACTTCACGTAGACCTTTCAGTCGCTCGCCAATTTGTTTGAAATTCTCATTCATCTCGTTTGTCGTTTTGATTATTTTTTCTTCATGTCGCGGTCGCGTATCTCAACACGACGTATCTTACCGCTGATTGTCTTAGGCAACTCGTCTACAAAGTCGATGATACGGGGGTATTTGTAAGGAGCGGTCACATGTTTCACATGATTCTGCAATTCCTTTATCAAGTCGGGGCCGGCTTTCGATTTCCATGCCTTGTCGAGCACTACTGTGGCTTTCACCACCATGCCGCGGATATCGTCGGGAACACCTGTCACAGCGCACTCCACTACGGCGTCATGAGTCATTAGGGCACTCTCCACCTCAAACGGGCCAATGCGGTAACCGCTGCTCTTGATGACATCGTCGATGCGGCCTTCAAACCAGTAATAGCCGTCCTCATCGCGCCATGCCAGGTCGCCTGTATGATAGTAGCCGTCGTGCCACACTTGCTTCGTAAGCTTCTCATCGCGGTAATAACCCTTGAACAGTCCGATGGGCCGTCCTTTGAGGGTGTTTATTACAATCTCGCCTTTCTCGCCGTCCTCACAGGGTGTTCCATCGGGACGGACAAGTGAGATATCGTATTGTGGATTGGGCTTGCCCATGGAGCCGGGTTTCGGTTCCATCCATGGCATGGTGCTGAGTGTCAGGGTCGTCTCTGTCTGGCCGAAACCTTCCATCAGTTTGATACCGGTCAATTGGTAGAACTGGTCGTAAACGGATGGGTTCAGGGCCTCGCCTGCCGTGCAGCAGTAGCGCAGCGAACTGAGATCATACTTGCTGAAATCCTCGAGAATCATAAAGCGATACACGGTGGGGGGGGCGCAGAAAGAGGTGATGTGGAAACGCTCTATCATACGAAGCATATCGGCGGCAGAGAATTTTACGTGGTCGTAGACGAAAACCACTGCTCCAGACAGCCACTGACCATAGAGCTTGCCCCATGCAGCCTTGCCCCATCCTGTATCGGCCACAGTCAGGTGTATACTGTCGGTAGAGAGATTATGCCAGAACAGTCCGGTCGTGATATGCCCCAAAGCATAGAGGAAATCGTGGGCCACCATCTTGGGCTCGCCACTCGTGCCGCTCGTGAAGTAGATGAGCATGGTGTCATCGTTCTCATTGACAATGGCGGGACGCTTGAAGGCCGGAGCCTGAGGACACTCTTTTTGCCAATCGTGGAATCCGTCGGGCACATTAGGTCCGATAGAAATCACTGTCTCAAGCGTGGTGTCGTGTTTTTTGGCCTCAGCCACCTGAGAGAGTACGTATTCCTCACCCACACAGATAATGGCTTTCAGGCTGGCGCGCTCTATTCGGTACAGAATGTCCTTTGTCGTGAGCATGTGCGTGGCGGGAACAACAATTGCGCCTATCTTTTCAAGGGCAAGCATGCTTATCCAGAATTCAAAGCGGCGCTTCAGAATAAGCATCACGGTGTCACCGTGCCCAATGCCGAGTTGCTGGAAATAGGATGCGGCCTGGTCGGAGAGCCGCTTCATGTCGGCAAATGTGTATGTGTGGGTCACACCTTCGTCATTGGCCCAAATCAGTGCGGTCTTGTCGGGTTGCTCAGCTGCCCATGCGTCCATCACATCGTAAGCGAAGTTGAACCGCTCTGGAACAATGAACTCCAAATTCTTCTTGAAGTCCTCGTTCGAGGTGAACTGAGTCTGTTTTAGAAATCTTTCTACCATAATATACCTTTGTTTTACTGGTCGGCGGTCGTTTGCCGCGGACTTTGATGTTGGGTTGTCGCTTGTCAATTGATGACTACTGCGATGAATTTCACTGGCTTGCCACCCAGTGCGTTGATGCTGTGTGGATGGGAAGCATCAAAATAGAGACTGTCGCCTTCGTGAAGTATCATCTCCTTCTCGCCTACAATCACTTGCATCTCGCCTTCTACAACGTAGTGGAACTCTTGCCCTTCATGGCTGTTAGGACTGTGGCTCTCACCTTCGGGTATGGGGTCTACCTGGGTGAGGAAGATGTCGGCCTTACGGCCACGGTAACCGCTGGCAAGACTCTGGTATATGTAGCTCTCATTGCGATTGACAGAGAGGCCTTGACCTTTGCGGGTGAGAAAATAGCTGCTCATGCGGGGTTCCTCGCCAAAAAGCAGCACATCGAGAGAGATGCCGAATTTCTTGGAAATCTTCGACATATCTGAAATAGAAGGGTCGGCTTCGCCAGCCTCAATCTTCATCAGGTGTTCAACGGTAATTCCGCAGAGGTCGGCCACCTCTTGCGCTGGGATGTCGAGCACGTCGCGTAGGCCTTTCAGCCTTTCACCGACTTGTTTGAAATTGTCTATCATAACTTTTGTATTATGGGGTATGGATTGTTAACTCATTTTCCTGTTCCGGCTTTCAAGCCTTGTATTACGGCATTGGTGAATCCCTCACGCTCCATGGCATTCAAGCCACGTATGGATACACCGCCAGGGGTGGTCACCTTGTCGATTTCCTCCTCGGGATGGGTCCCGTTGGCAGCAAGCAGACTCACTGCGCCGCTCACTGTCTGCCGCACTATCTTAAGGGCATCGGCGGCACGGAAGCCTAATTCCACACTGCCTTCTGTCGCAGCACGTATATAGCGCATGGCATAGGCGATGCCACACGAAGCTATCGAGGTGCCGGCAGCCAGATGCTCCTCGTCGACTATCATGGCACTTCCCATTTTGTTGAAGAGTTCCATCAGCATGGCTTGCTTGGCTTGCTCTCCCTTTGGGGGCACAAGGAATGTCATAGACTCTCCCACGGCGATAGCTGTGTTGGGGATGGCGAGAAAGAGTGTCGGGGTTGAACCATCTATCTTTTTCATCCATTCGAGTATGCTGGCTGATGAAACGCCTGCGGCTATCACCACTAAAGTGGTTCTTTGGTAGTCAATGGCATCTTTCAACTGGGTCACAACTCCTTGCACCAGCCAGGGTTTCACCACTACGAAGAGAAGGTTGGCGTCCATGGCGGCTGCGGTGTTGTCACAGGTAAGTGAGGCACCTTGCTTTTCAAAACGGCGCAAAGCCTCTTGATTGGGGTCGGAGATGGTGATGTGGCTGGCGGGTATGCCTGAATATTTGAGAAGTGCTTCTGCCAGGGCTCCGCCCATGGCACCGGCTCCTATTACAGCTATCTTCATTTTAGCGCTTTTTTTAGATGTTGTATCCACTCATCGGCTTCCTCACGGCTCAGGCAGAGGGGCGGAAGGAGCCTTAGGGTATGGATGCCGGAGCAACCCACAAAGCAATGCTCTTCATACACAAGACGCTGGCGCACTTCTTTCTGGGGCACATCGAGTTCTATGCCTATCATAAGGCCACGTCCGCGCACGTCGACAATGTGAGACTCTGTTTGTTGCAATTTTTTCAACTGTTCCATCAGGTAGGCACCCATGGTATGCGCATTTTCTACCAACCGCTCCTTTTCCAGCACGTCGAGAACGGCCAGTGCGGCGGCGCAGGCCAGATGATTGCCACCGAAAGTGGTGCCGAGCTGGCCGTAGACGGGTTTGAATTCGGGCGAAATGAGCACTGCTGACATCGGGAATCCGTTGGCGATGCCCTTTGCCACTGTGATGAGCTGCGGCTTGATGCCAAGCCATTGATGGGCGAAGAAACGGCCGCTGCGGCCATAGCCACATTGTATTTCATCGCAGATGAGGACGGTGCCATGCCGACGGCAGGCAGCCTCAAGACGTTGGGCGAAAGATGCTGTCAGCATGCGGATGCCGCCCACGCCTTGTATGCACTCCACAATGCAAGCGCACACATCTCCTTTCGCCAGTTCACGCTCCCAGGCATCGATATCGTCGATGGGCAGGAATGTTACATGGGAGTTGGCGTTGACAGGGGCGATGATCTTGGGGTTATCGGTGGCTTCCACTGCCAGAGAGGTGCGGCCATGAAAGGCTTTCTCTATGGCGAGAATCCTGCTACGGCCAGTAGCAAACGAGGCGAGCTTCAAGCTGTTCTCGTTGGCCTCGGCGCCGCTGTTTACCAAGAACAATTGGTAGTCAGGGTAGCCGCTGATGGCTCCTAAACGTTCTGCCAACTGTCTCTGCAGCTGGTTCACTACAGAGTTAGAGTAGAAACCAATCTTCTCTATCTGTCGGCCCACTGCTTCCACATAGTGAGGGTGGCTGTGGCCTATGCTGATTACGGCATGCCCTCCATAGAGGTCGAGATATTCGGTGCCGGCATCATCGTAAACACGGCATCCTTTGCCGCTCACGATGTTGATGTCGAACAGGGGGTATACGTCGTATAGCTTCATATCATTGTCATTGTTTTGTCAGAAGGCAGATGCCTTGAGGCGCAATCCGGCCGTCTCATCAAGGCCGAAAAGCAGGTTCATGTTTTGTACAGCTTGTCCCACGGCTCCTTTCAACAGATTGTCGATACAGGCGGTGACAAGCAGTTTTCCGTCATACATCTCACAGTGCACCAAAGCCTTGTTCGTGTTGACCACTTGTTTCAGGTCGAGCGCATTGTCGGTGTAGTGGGTGAATGGCTCGTTGACATAGTAGGCTTTGTAGGCTTGCTCTATCTCCTCAATCGACTTGTCCGTTCGTACCACTTCTGTGCAGAAGATACCGCGAGTGAAACAGCCGCGGTAGGGGATGAAGTCGATAGAGCAGCCGAGATGGCCTTGCAGCTGAGCCAGGCTTTGCCGTATCTCAGCGATATGCTGATGGCGGAATGGCTTATAGATGCTCATGTTGTTTTCTCGCCAGGAGAAATGGGTGGTGGCCGATGGCTTCTGCCCCGCGCCCGTACTGCCGGTAATGGCATTTACGGCCACGTCTTGTACCAGAAGGCCTTCCTTGGCCAGCGGAAGGAGGCCCAGCTGGATGCAGGTGGCGAAACAGCCAGGATTGGCTATATGTCGTGCCGTGACGATTCGTTCGCGGTTCAACTCAGGCAATCCGTATACGAAGTCATGGCTGCCGTCGGCAATGCGGAAGTCTTGTGCCAGGTCTATTACGCGCAAATCTTCGGGCAGAGGGTGCTCCTGAAGGAAGGCACGGCTCTTACCATGGCCGAAGCAGAGGAAGAGCACGTCTATTTCGTCAAAGGGCATGGTGCCGCTGAATGTGATGTCCAGATCGCCATAAAGTCCTTCGTGCACGTCGGCCACGGCATGGCCGGCATGGCTCTCGCTATGGGCCCATACCACTTCAGCCAATGGATGGCAGGCAAGCAGGCGGAGCAGTTCACCACCGGTATAGCCGGCGGCACCCATGATGCCGATTCTTATAGGTTGTGTAGTGGTCATAGGGTGGGACTATCTTTTCTCGTCGGGATGGATGCCATAGTATACTCTCAGAGGGGTGCTCATCAGCTTGATGAAGCCTTTGGCTTCTTCAGCACTCCACCCGCTCTGGGTCTCGCCATATTCGCCGAGTTTTGACTTCAGCAGGTCGTTGGGAGAGTCTACTCCCACCACCTCGAAGCCCAATGGCCGCAGACGCAGAATCACATCTCCGCTCACATTGCGTTGCGAACTGGTGAGCATGGCCTCAATGTCGGGCATCACAGGCTCCATATATTGGCTCTCGTGCAGGAACATGCCATACCAGTTGGCCACCTGGTCTTTCCAGTATTGTTGCCATTTACTCAGTGTGTTCTTCTCAAGGGCACGGTGAGCCTCGATGATGAGTTTGGGAGCGGCAGCCTCAAAACCAACGCGGCCCTTGATGCCGATGATGGTGTCGCCCACGTTGCAGTCGCGGCCAATTCCATAGGCGGCGCCAATCTCCTCTATACACTGGATGGCCTTGATTTTGTCAGTGAAAGACTTTCCGTTCACACCACATATCTCGCCCTTTTCGAAAGTAATGGTGAGAATGCTCTCCTGCTCTTTGGTCACATGCTTCAGATAGGCTTCCTCGGGCAGGCCCTGGGCTGGGTTGAGCAATTCACCACCGCAGATGCTGGTGCCCCAGATACCTACGTTGTAGGAGTATTTCAGTTTGGTGAAGTCGGCAAAGTAGCCGTGTGCGTTTAGATAGTCCACCTCTTCCTTGCGGGTGAGCCGCTCATCGCGAGTCAGGGTGATAATCTTTATACCTGGCGACATCACCAGGAAGGTCATATCGAAACGTATCTGGTCATTTCCAGCACCTGTTGAGCCGTGGGCTATCGCGTCTGCGCCTATTTCATTGGCATAGCGGGCAATGGCGATGGCCTGGAAAATGCGCTCTGATGATACGGAGATGGGATAGCAGTTGTTGCGGAGCACATTGCCGAATACCATGTACTTGAGTGACTTCTCGTAATACTCCTGTGTCACGTCGAGTGTCACATACTGCTTGGCACCCAGACGATAGGCATTCTCCTCGTTCTTCTTCAGTTGGGCTGCACTGAATCCACCAGTATTGGCACAGGCTGCATGTACCTCATAACCTTCCTCGCACAACCGCATCACGGTGTAGGAGGTGTCGAGACCGCCCGAAAATGCTACTACTACTTTCTTCTTATCCATAATTCTCGTCAATTTTTGTTTCTTCGTTTTTATCCAGTTCTTTTATCCTGTCCAGTACATCCTGGGGTATTTTTGCCGGCAGATGTTCCTCAGGGTCATAGAGCATGGCTGTGCAGATGCAGTATTTGCGGTTCGTACGCTTCAGAATGTCTACATTGACGCAGCCGTTGCAACCTTGCCAGAAGGCCTCGTCGTCGGTCAGATTGTCGAATGTAACGGGCTTGTATCCCAGTTGGGTATTCATGGCCATCACGGCAGCTCCACTTGTCAGACTGAATATCTTGGCATGGGGCCAGCGGGTGCGGGCGAGACTGAAAGTCATGTCTTTTATTTTCTTGGCTATGCCCCTGCCGCGGTAGTCAGGATGGACTATCAGTCCTGATGTGGTGACATATTGTTTGTTGCCCCAGGTCTCAATGTAGCTGAAGCCGGCGAATCGTTCTCCATCAAGTGCCAGTATGGCTTTCGCTTCCCGCATCTTAGTGAGAATATATTCGTGTGTACGCCGTGCAATTCCTGTGCCTCTGACTTTTGCCGCATCAGAGATAGTCTGCAGAATAGTGTCTACATAAAATTCATGTTCGGCACTTGCTACCAAGACAACAATATCTTCCATTTTTCCTTTTACCTTAAAAATAATAATTGGCGGGTCTTCGATTGGCACTTTTGTTGTGTTGTCCGCCCTTGTGGTATATGTTATTGTCTATATTTGTGGTGTCTCTTCACCAATAGTTTTGTGTCAGAGATGGAAAGAACCACCTGCATCCTTTATCCCGTGCCACTGTTTTCAGCGTATATCGGGGATGATGTTCGACAGTTCTTCAATCACCATCTGATGCGAGGCACTCTCTTGTATTACGAACAAAATAGTGTCATCGCCTGCAACAGTGCCCAAAATGGAAGGAACGTTGCTGTAGTCGATGTTGTAGGCGATGCTGCTGGCGTAACCCGGACGGGTCTTGATGACCCCTATGTTGCCTGAGAAGTTGATGGAGAGGAACCCCGATGTCTGCAGCATTTCCAAGGCTGAACGGGGCTTGGTGGAACGCTTGTACATCGTGTCATTGGGCAGCACATATACATATTTGCCGTTCATACTTGCTGCTTTTGCCACTTTCAGTTGCTTCAAGTCTCTGCTCAGTGTGGCTTGGGTCAGTTTGAATCCTTCTTGCTCAAGCGCTTGAAGCACTTCTTCCTGGCTGCCAAGCTCTTTGCTCGAAATGAGCATCTTCAGAGCTTCCATCCTGCTGGTCTTCGTCTTCATGATTCGTATATTTATACTTTTTTCCGATGCAAAATTATTCAAATTTATAGAAATTGCAAAATTTTTCATGTAAAATTGTTGTTTTGTGCCCAAAATAATAATCAAATCGTAATTTGGAAACAAATAATATGCTTTTCCATGACTTTTTTTGCATTGGTACACTCCATGGGGTATGGAGTAACAGACGACAGATTGAGGGGATGAAATATCTTTGTTTCGTCAAACGGGGAGGGCCCGAATCCGATTCGATTCAGGCCCTCCCCATTTATTGAATGTTGGATGGTGTACGAGTTACTCGCGGCTGCCCAAAATGCGGAGCAGGTAGAGGAACAGGTTTACAAAATCGAGATAGAGGGTCAGTGAGCCCAACAGGGCCA
>JAEEGL011734949.1_pt1 | contig 20170 bp, 14 predicted proteins | sample 9134231 | NCBI WGS metagenome assembly JAEEGL01 (sample SAMN16246548, study PRJNA631951) | gut metagenome | biome: gut microbiome; feature: rumen; material: fiber-attached | host: Bos | place: Iran: Karaj | collected 2018-10
TGAAAATATTTCTGACTTTTTAGTCTATTAACTAAATACAAATAATATTCTAATATTCTATAACTAAAAAACATTTTTCGATAATGTTCTCCGTTATAATGAGTAAGAATATATGTTATATATTTATTGCCTTTAAATCTGAATTTTTCTTTTCTTTTTTCTAATTTTTTATACTTATTTTCCTTTGGTTTAAATCATTCAAAAATGACTTTATAATTTTTTTCTTCATCGGCAACTATCACATTTTCACGTTTATAATATTTTTTATGGTAATCTTTCACCTCTTTCCAAGTTATAGATTTATAATGATTTATGTTATAATCCGGATTTACAAATTTTCTCAGTGCTTTTTCATAAATTTCTTGAACAAATTCTGGATCTCAAAGTTCTTCTCTTAAAACTTTATGTTCATAAGTTACAGTATCTTCTTTAATTGGTTGAAATAAATATTTCATCATGTCTTCATATTTTATCCATCTATCAAATTCAAAACATGTGGTATCTGACGATATTTCTCATGATATACCTCGTTGAAAGTCAAAAAAATCTGACATATCTCAAACAACATTCCCTACACAATGTTCAACCGTATGTGGAATCATTTTTGATTTATTTACTAATGGAGTCCTTATGTAGATACGCATTAATTTTGTTTGATAAAATCTAAATCAACATAATATTCTGAAGGTTTATCTGGATTTACAAATACATCTATTGAATCTCAAACTGAAATTTTATGTCAATTAACTACAAGATATGGAGTAATAGGTCATTCATTTGCTATATCTATATATTTTTTCATAGCATCAATGTCTTTTTTTAATCACATTTTTTTGAAAAATCATGGATTATCCTGAAGTTCCATTTCTAAGCGGTGGATATTATCATTAACTTGTCTTATAGCATTATCTTTATCAGCTAAATCATAAATTACTCCATCATATTTTTTCTTCATTTCTTCTACAGTGCGTCATCCATGTTCTGCATTTTTAAATTCATCACTTTTATAAACATTTCAATTCTCATCTTTCGCTTCTAATCGATATAGGTAATATCATGAAGAATCTTCATCTCAACTAACATATCTTTCTCCAACGGCAGATACAGTTGTCTTTTTCATAACTCACCCTCATTCATATTTTAATTTTTTAATTTTACGTTTACGCAAATATTTAGGAACTAATGTAAAAATTAAAACAACTCAAAAAATCAATAAAAAGGGCATATATTCATCTATAGCCATTGAAATTAAATCTTCCATATTCTTATATTACTAACTAAATCGTATAATATATATCGAATATTAAAACAATTTCAAATTGATAATCAATTGAAGATAAATACATTCAAAAGAGAAAAATCTGACTTTAATTTTCTATAATCAATGTCTGAAATCTTATTTTTACTTGATTACTACTCCCCTCATAGATGATGAATTGAGAATGTTTTTGAACATCTGATAAATTGATTATTAGAAAAATGATACAAAATCACATTGATAACTTCTCGTTTTCAGGACGAACTAAAACCATATGAAAAAGCCTGAAATCTAACTATTTATAGAGCCTGAAAATGAAGAAAATGATTTTTTTTCAAGTGATTTCTGAAAGCTTGTCAGGTTTTAAGAAAGAATAAAAATATCAAAATAATTCATAGTTCAAGCTACACTTCCGCTATTCCAGCCAGCATTTTAGCTAAACTTTTTCATAAAAAATCTGTAGTTACCATTCATGAAATATTTGGAAAACTTTGGAAAGAATTAAAACCACGATATTCTCTCCGGATTTTTGAATTATTTGAACGATTGATGATTAAATTTCCACATGATATTTATCACTGCGTATCGCTATATACTTTAAATTCACTACGTATAAAATGATGAATCAGCGATAAGAAATTACATCTGATTTATAATGGTGTAGATAATGATTTCTGGGATATGAAAAAAGTTAAAAAATCTGAAATAAATGAACGAAAAAATAAACACTGGTGGAATGATTCATATCTAATTTCATACTACGGTCACGCTGGGAAAACTAAATGAATTGATTTGTTAGTGGGAGCCATTCCTCAGATTTTAAAAGAGAATCCAGATTCAAAGTTACTCTTTAATATAATTCCTTCCAAAAGAAGTGAATTCATAATAGAACAAATCAATTCAGTATCGAAGAAGCTAAAAGCAGAGGATAGAATTCAAATTTTTAGATGATTTTCTAAAGAAGATTTGAGAATTTTTGTAGCATGTGCAGATATAATTATCGCTCCATCATTGGCTGAATGATTTGGATCTGTGCATTCAGAAGCTTGCGCTATGTGAAAGAATTTGATTACTTCAAATCTTGCGGCCATTCCTGAGGTTGTAAGTGGAAATGTAATTTTGATGTCTCCACCTAGTGCTAAGTGAATTTGTGAATCAATCCATAAAATCAGAAACTGAAATTTCGATAAAATTCCAGAGAAAAAGTTTAGTTGGAATGAAATGGTATATAAGGTTGAGCAACTTTACAAATAAGCTATTGAAATTATAAAATAAATTAATATTCTCCATTCATTGTTTTGAAAATGTTCCTCCTTTCATTATGGGCATCACGAGATGGTGCTTGAGCCTACTGGTTTCCCGTAGGCTCTTTTTTATTTCCAAAAAATCTAAAAATTAACTTGACATTTATTATAATATTATTATATTAGCATCGTCACCAAAAGTTGGATGGCAAATAAAATAATGTTAAACTAAAGAAAGGAAAGCCATGAACAGAGACGGCCCCGTATGCGGAAATAAAACTTCCGCTAGAAACGATTCAGCACGCGCCGCCGGCCCCGATGATCTGCCCGGCAATAGATTTCTGCCCCATTCGCGGGACAGACCCGTTTAACTGATTATTAACCAAACGCCCTTCTGCATCCAGGGGGCGTTTTTCTTTATATTTTTATTTATCTTCAAAATTATTTTACTAAAAAAATCCCAGACAATAGTTTCATCTGGGATTATATTTGTACTAATATTAATATTCTTTTTTATATAAATAAGCCTTTGATAATAATGTCTCTACCGAATAATTATTTTCTCATTCATTTATTAGTCAGAGTATGTAATTAACAGTATCCTCCCCTTTTTCTGCTATTTTCTCAAAAAGTTCTAAATACAATATTGCTTCTGATGGCATATTTCATTTTTTTATGTATGCCATTGCCAATGATTTGACACCTTTTTTTGTATCATTTTTTATGTACTTATAACTTTCATATTCTTCTCTTACTAATCTTGATGTATATCATTCCTCAATATAGTGCAGAATAATCTCCCTTTCATCTGGATTTTTTACTGCTGCCAATTCTTGATATATCTCCTTATCTTCTAATATTTTGGATGGAAATATTCTACCAAAGGACTTTTCCATCAATATTTTAGTTTGAGAATCTGGTTCTTCTAATATATCTTCTCTAATTCTAAATTCCTTCAAAATAGCTGATGGTAAAATCTTTTTATTAGATATTATACCTTTAAATAGCCTGTTTATCTCTTTATTTCATAATTTAGGTTCAACCTCGCTATGATATATTTCAATTTCTTTTTTTATTTCTTCTTTTGTACGTAATTTTTCTTTTAAAACATATTCCAAGATATCCCTCATTCTCTCATTTTCAATACCTCAAATCATCTGTAAAATACTACTTTCTCCATCTATTGCTTCAGAAATTTCATTCGATGTTTTTTCTTTTAATCAGCCCTTTTCTGCTGATTCAGATTCGTTATGCAATTTTGATTCTAATTTTGCCATATTTATGGTTTCAAAACTAAAAATGTATGCAAATCATACACACATAATATAATGATTTTACAAGTAATGTCAATTTATACTAAAACATGGTTGACATTTTGTGTTAAAAATATATATTTAAATTAAACCAAAACCAAAAAGTAGAGCTTATGTATACAACTTACAACACCGGTTTGGAAGCTTATTCATTGCTAAAATTGTGTGTAATTGTAGCTGTCGTGTGTATACTAATCTTATGGTATGTCCACACAAAAATTGTGAAGAAAATGAGCATCTATCGTTGCGAACCTGGTTTTATGTTCTTTCGAGTAACAGAATGGATATTGAGCGTGATTATTATAATCACTGCAATAGTTTCGATTCTTGATCTCGCGTATATATTTCAGATTCTATAAAATGATAGACTACAACACATTAGCTAGTGGCTGTATTTACGTCGCTAGCTTTTTAAATTAATCCTATTGCAAAAACAAAATATAACTCTATCCTATGTTTGGTTTTTATAATTATTTGATATGTAATGGATTACGCACAAGAAGCTATAAATCAGCACAAGAAATATCGTTGAAAGCTGACTACCCTTTCAAAGGTACCATTAGAAACTAAGGATGATTTGGCTACATACTATACTCCATGAGTAGCTGCTCCATGCTTGGAGATAGCCGAGAATAAAGATTTGGTTTACGACTACACTTGGAAAAATAATTCTGTTGCTGTTGTTTCGGACTGATCTGCTGTTTTATGATTGGGAAATATCTGACCTGAAGCGTGACTTCCTGTGATGGAATGAAAGGCTATTCTTTTCAAAAAATATGGAAATATCGATGCAATCCCTATTGTATTAAATACTCAAGATCCGGATGAAATTATCAAAGTAGTAGAAGCTATCGCTCCGACTTTTGGAGGGATAAACTTGGAAGATATCGCTGCTCCTAATTGTTTTTATATTGAAGAAGAATTAAAAAAGAGATTAAATATTCCTGTATTTCATGATGATCAACACGGGACTGCAATTGTGGTTTTAGCGTGATTGATTAATGCTTTAAAATTAAAAAATGCTGACTTTTCATCACAAAAAATCGTAATTTCTGGGGCATGAGCTGCTGCGATTGCGATTGGTAAGCTTCTAAAACAAGCCTGAGCTGAAAATATAATATTTCTCGATTCAAAGTGAGTTATCCATGAATGAAGGCCAGATTTGAATAAATATAAACAAGAAGTTTCTGCATGGAATTTAGATCAGATTTCATGAACTTTGGATGATGCGATTAAATGAGCTGATATTTTCATTTGAGTAAGTAAACCTGGATTATTACACAAAGAGCATATCCAATCCATGAATCCAGATCCAATCATTTTCGCACTTGCAAACCCAACTCCTGAAATTATGCCAGATGAAGCAAGAGAAGCTGGAGCTTTTATCGTGGCCACTTGAAGGAGCGATTTTCCAAATCAAGTAAATAATGTTTTAGCTTTCCCTGGAATTTTCCGTGGAGCTTTGGATGCAAGAATTCCTCAAATTACTGATGAGCATAAAATTGCTGCTGCAAAAGCTTTAGCAAATTTTGTAAAAAATCCTGACCGTGAACATATTATTCCTTCTGCATTTGATGAATGAGTTGCTGACGTGGTTGCAGAGGCTGTTAAGAATGTTTAGTTAATTATACAACAATATATGAAAATTGCAGCTGTACATTGTCGATTATTCCCTGGTGGAGCTTTGGAAGTTTTTAAAGATTTACTTCAACAGGAACTTAGAAACGATCCCAAAGCTGAGATCAAAATTTTTACAATGATAACTGATTCAGATTTAAAATCTTTGGAGATTCAAATTCCTGGAACTGAAAAATTCAAGAAAATTCATGTGGTAGAATCTTTACCAAAATGGCTGAGCAGATTTTTTCTTTTCTGCTGAAAAAAACATATTCCTATTCTTTCGTGAATATTTGATTATCGTAATTTGATAGTTTGTTATCCTGAGATAATGAGTATTTTATCTAGAAAAATCAAAAAATTCTGACCTGAAAGAATGGTTATTTCCAGTTATGCAATTGCCAAAAATGTAAAAATTCCACAGACTTGTAAACATACGAAATTGTACCTACACTCCCCTATGCAGTATATTTGGTCACATCGTGAGGAATATATTTGAAAATTTAAATGATGGAAGAAAAAGCTATTTACGTGAATTATACCTCGTTTACAAAGATGGGATAAACAATTTACTGAGTTCGATGAGATAATCTTTAATAGTAATTATACGGCTTGATTAGCTGAGGAAATTTACTGAATGAAATGAAAAGTAAAATATCCAAAAATTAAAGATTGTTTTTATCTTTCCACTCCTACTAGAGAAGTTCAGAATTATTTTGTCTGTGTAGGTAGGGTGGTAAATTTTGTCCGTGAAGTGTGATTAATAATTAAGGCTTGCAACGAAACGAAAACTAACCTTTTGATTATCGGTTCATGACCTGATGAAATCCAATTAAAAGCTTTGGCATGAGATACTATAATATTTCTCTGATGGTTACCTCAGGAAGAGAGTTTGAAAATTATCAGAAATGCAAAATGATTAATAAATCTGACTAAAGAATCATTCTGAATGTGAACAGCAGAAGCTTTGCTTTTGTGAGTTCCTGTGGTTTGATTTGCTGAGGGATGAAGTAAAGAATTAGTAGATGAAAATAGTTGAATTTTGATTGATAAAAAAAGTATATCAACGTTAAAAGATGCTATTCAGACTTTTGAAAATAAGGAATGGAATAGACGTCAAATTTCTGATTCTATTAGAGAAAAACTACAGAACTACAGTTAAGATTTTTTCAAAATTTCTTTATTCTTTTTTTCTCGTTCAGCTTTTGTTATATCCATATAAATTTCATCTCGAAACTTTCAATTACAATAATGAGTTTCTTTTCTTCTTCCATATTCTTTAAATCAGACTTTTTGATAACATTTAATTGCTCATTCATTGAAAGAGAATACGTGTAAATCTATGTTACGTAAATTTAATGTATAAAATCAATATAGTAAAATTGCATTTAATGCATCTGTTCAATATCATTTATTATGTTCTTCAAAATCTCAGATTCATATTCAAATGGTTGCAATTTGGTCTATATAATTAATTCTTCATAGATCAACCATTCATAATAATTTGTCTCACTTCTTTCTTATTATTGCTAATGCCTTCGTGCTAGGATCGTTACCTCTTGAAATATTCTCGAGAAATTCCTTTTCTTTTTGAATTGATAAAATTGTTTTCGTATTATTCACTCAATCCGTTATTCTGCTATCATTCATCCATTTTGTCATAATTTCATAATCTTCTATATTTATTGGAGACAAGTAGATGTTACCCCATGAAATTTTTGGAAAGTACTTCATTTTAAATACAGGTAAAGAATAAATTATTTATTCTTTTTTTGCCAATCTGGTTTTAACATTTCCATTAATATTAAATCATACCACTCTCCATTACAATATTCGCAATGATGCTTAATTCAAGTTTCTTGGAATCAGACTTTTTTATAACATGCAATACCCTTTTTATTAAATGTTTTAACCCAAAGTGATATATTATATAAATTTAATGTATTGTATGCAAAGGACAACAAGGCATTAATTGCATCTGCTCAATATCATTTATTGTGTTCATCGAATTCTCATATCATTATTCATAATTCTGCAGTCTGATTTATAGGTTTTATATGATATAATCATGTGGCTCATATAAACTTATCATCACTTTTTCTCACAATTGCAAACTCGTAATCTCAATTTTTTGATATTCACTCCAAATACGATTTACCAGATTGAAGTGAAACCATTCTTGGAGTTCAGTGCGTTCAATCTGTGATTCTAGCATCATTGCTCCATTTGACAAAAAGTTCAGAATCTTCTAGATTCATTGGGGATAAGTAAACTTTACCTCGTGATACCTTTGGAAAATATTTCATCTTATAATTAATATATCATAAAATTATAATTTTGAATATAGCTCGGATAATTTCTTAAATTCTGGAGAATCTTTTAATATTTCTTCTTTGTATTCATCATTCTTTCGATAAGTTTTCTTTCAATATCCTTTCTCCATTGGGCGATTTAACTCTTTCGATGTTTCTGTCGTTAATACTCTATACTCGTCATCAATAATTTCTAATGCTGCACAATTCGAAAATAATAATCAGATTTCATTCGATTCATTTTTTAATAACTGCTTTACATGCTCTTGTCTACCCTCTTCATCACAGTGTGGCACGAACAATCAGTCAGCAAATCAAAGACAATTAACTTTTATTAATGGTTGTTTATCATCTCAATATTTTATTTGTAATGAATCGCTAGAACATTCCTTAAACCAACAGTTGGCTCACGCTGATAATCCACACATTACTTTTCCTTTTTCCCATGCATCTCTCAAAATCACATCAAATCAATTTTCTTTCCAAGCATTTATTACATCTTGTGTACTTCCTCATCATTCATAAATAATATCCGCCCATTCTACTAATTGTTTTGCTTTTTCTAGGTCTGATAATTCATTACTTTTCAGATCTTTACAATCACATCAAAATTTCTCTCAATAAATTCTCTGCATTGTTTTAAAATATCATTCTTGGTATTCCAAATTAACTCAATGTCAAAGAAATAAAAAATTCGGATTCTTTTTCCCCGTTAATCTCACTATTTCTGCATCTATTCACTCTGTTTCGTATGGCACTTTTTCTCAATTTGATTTCACCATTCAGTTTTCTCAACCTCCAATGGCTACAATTTTCTTAGTTTCCATTTTAATAGTTTTAAATTGTAAAGTTTATTTATTCTTTTCCTGCCAATCTGGTTTTAGTATTTCCATCATAACTAAATCGTATCGTTCTCCATTACAATACTGACAGTGATGTCTAGTTCAGATTTCTTGGAATCATACCTTTTTATAGCATGCAATAGCTTTTTTATTAAATGATTTTACTCGCAGATATATATTATATAAATTAAGAGTATCATAACAGAAAGATAATATCGCATTAATTGCATCTGCACCATATCATTTACTATGTTCGTCGAAATCTCCTATTGAAATTCAAAGTTCTGCACATTGATTTATTTGATCAATATGGAAAATTCATACAGTTCAGAGAAGTTTATCTCCATCTTTTCTAATTATCGCTAAATTATACTCTCCGCTTTTAGCTACATTTTCTAACCAGTCTTTTTCACTTGTTATTGATATAACCTGAGGTCATGTGGTGATACAATCTGTAATTCTTTTATCGTTCATCCATTTTGTAAACAGCTCATAATCATCAGTATGGATAGGTGAAAGGTAAACTTTACCTCGAGAAATTTTTGGAAAGTATTTCATTTGTATAGTTGCATAAAGAATAAAATCTTATACTAAGTATATAGGAATAAAAAATATTTTTTCTAGGGAAATCCGAAGCTAATAATGACTCGTTTAATTACTATTGGGTTTTGCGAGTTTACTAACAATAAAGGCATTTTTGTGAATTTGTGAATTAAAAGTAAAAAGCTACGGGATTATCTACTTTCCCATAGCTCATATATTCTTATAATTCCTGTTCTATATTATATCTTATTCAATATTTTTTTGCTATGAGAAATCTCGATTCAAATTGAATCGCCATCTGTCACAATAATATTCTCACAGCAAGTAAATAAATTCATTTAGATATAGGTTTTTTAAAATTTAAACAATACCTCTATTATTGTATACGATAAAATTTTTAATTTGTGACATTTTTAATATAAAAAATCTGACTCATCTGAATCAGATTTCTTATTATATAATATTGTATTGTTTATTTAACTGAGATTGTAGTCCCTCAAATCTTTGCATTTCCAAAATTCAAAGCGATATATGTATTTCACATCTTGACTGGAGTGATAGTAATTTTAGCCTCTCCATCTTGAACTAGCATTACTGATACTGGATTTAGTGAAATATTAGTATTGCTTGCAACTGCTGTAAATGGAATATTTAATGCTCAATTATATTTGGCTCATGAAACTTTATTTGTTACACGAATACTAATCTGAGTAGATCTTTCCAACATTACAGAATCATCAAATCCTTTTTCAATTTCAATATTCCATTTATTCACAAATTCTTTTCATTTTACATCAAGTCCATCAAAATTCAATTCAATAAGATTTTTCTTCTCATTTTGAGCTAATGGTTTTTGTTCAACTGGTTTAGCTTCAGGTAGTTCAACTTTTTTAACTTCTCATTTTGAATTTTCAACCTTTCATGATAAAACTATTTCTCATGTCGCTGCTCAATGATTTTTCTCATCATTTTTTACTTCTGGTTTAGTATCTTTTTTCTCTACGACTTGATTTGGATAAGGAGCATCTACTGATTCAAGCAATACAATTGGATCTTTTGTATTTTGGAATAGTTGAATTCTACAGTAACCATTCTTGATAATTTCTGAATGTCATTTAGATAATTCAGGACATCATGAAAATGCGTATGCTGGTCTTCATCAGCTATTTTTATCAATTTCAAAGTGGACGTGGTATCATCCTAATGCTCAGAATGTATTTCATGTATTTCAAACTTCTCAGATTTGTTGTCACTTTGTAACTGTATCTCATGCTTTCACTGAAATACTATTCATATGTGCATATGTTGCGAATAGGATTTCTCAGTTAAACTTAAATTTAATCTTTACTACATTTCCATACGCTGAATTATATCATGCTGAATAAACTTCTCCGTCTGCAATTGCATAAAGTGGTGTTCATTTTGCTGATGCAATATCCACTCCATAGTGGGCTCATACTGCTTGATTCCATTCTTCCTGATAGTTTGCTCCCCAAAGAGTTGTATAAATATCTGTATAAACTTTTTCATTTACATATGTAGTATAATCTGCGTTGTTGATAATTGGCAATTTAATTTTACAAGATTCTGGCATAGAATTTCGTTCTAATGTTCTACATTCTAATGTAGACACTTGGAATAAAGGATAAACAAGACTGGTATTATTTTTTAGATTATCTCAAGATCATCGCATAGTTGCCCATCAAATGAAAAGAAATGCTAAAACTGCCTCTCCTGCATACATCCACCGATGTGAGCATTCTCTCGCGGCGTTATAAAGCTTTTCTACTCTTCTTCATCTATGATTATGAGAAATAATTCTCCTTCATAGAGCTGTATTAAATTTTTGATATGCTTGTTCATAACCAGATCGTTTTGCCATTTTTATTTTAGTGTAAATAAATTCCATATCTATTATATTCTAAAAATCAAAAAATGTCAAATTTTTGGGGACTTTTTTTATTTGAAAAAAGGTATCTAAAAAATAAACTGAATCTGAGTTTTTATTTTATTTCTTCTCGTTATGAAAAAGTATTTGTCGTTGATTGGTATCACTGCTTTGGTTTTGATTATTGGATGGCTATGATATCAAGCTCTTTTTGCGTATTTAGCGGAACACACCTATTATTTCTGAATGTTGTCTTCTGGTCAGAATTGGTGAATTTTTATTTCTGCTTTAGTGTGTGCTTGAGTCTTCCCTATTTTATATTTATTGGCGTCTTCTAAGGTAAAACTTAGAAATTTGCTTATTTATTTTGTAATTTGAGCTTGAATCTTTGGTTTATTACATGGCCTAATAAAATTAGGTGCTTCCTGACTTTCAAGTAACACGTGAATTGGACATAGTGCTTGACTTTGGTGATTTATTACGATATTTCATACTATTTTACTTGTTTGTTTATGACTATATTTGATTCTTGGATTCTCTGCTCTCTGAAGTCGAATTGAAAGAAAATGGATAAAGTTTAAACAATTTCGTTGGCAGGAAATATTCTTGAGTTTTTGAATATGACTTTCTAGTTTCATAATTATAGTTCAGATTTTATTATGAGTTTGATTGCTATATCGACCCGTAAGTTGGTTATTGTTTTTATGATTAGGTTTTATGGTCCGGTATGAGAGGAAATACCTTTGAAAACGATGAGAAATAATCTGAAATATCTTGGATAACTATAAGAAATGAATTGTATCATGAGAATGGAATTTAAATTCAAAATGATTTCGAAATCCAAAAAAAATCTGACTTATAGCCATATTCTTACCTATACTTTTGTCTGTCGCTTATTTATATATGTGAATTCAGAATGCATTCGCTCCGTATTCTACGGCTTGGGATGCTAATCATGAATACATGTATATTCCTAAGATTCTAGCTGAAAATGGATGAGTTTATTGGTGAAATAGTGTTGCTAGTAGTATGCCGTGATTTTGGCATCAATTCTTAGCTTTTATTTTTTCATTAACTGGATGCAGCAATTGATGGTTCGGACTATCTCCTGACAACATTGCAATTTCTATGAATAATATGAGTGCAGTTTTTGTGCTCATCTTCTGAATTGCTTTAATCTTCCAAATCTTCTCACTAATTAATAATAAAAAAGAATGAAACGAAGATGAAAAATCTGAATTAAAGAAATGAGATAATAATATAAAATCAGAAATAGAAAATTGAAATTGAATTACTATGTGACGGTATCTTCTGTTACTTTGGTTAACTGGATGAATGTGAGCATTCTTAGTAATCGTTGATAATAAAACCGATCTATGAGTTATGGCATTATCGTTATTAGCACTATTGGCTGGTTTTATCTTTCTTCAGAATAGAAAATCTTCCAAAGACAGAAAAGAAATTCTTAAATATATTATAATTGCATGATTATTCTTTTGATTTGCCGCATTGGCGAAAATTACAGCATTTGTTGACCTTGTACTCTTTGGATTATTACTAGTATGATTACGGTTCTCATCATTAACAAGTCTATGACTATGAATACTGACGATGTGACTAGTAAGAAAGTTCAATATTTTAACATCTTCTGTTATGTTAACCGATTCCAATGCAACTTGGTTCATAATTATTTGATGAATTATTACAGTTGTTTGATTAATTATTCATCTATTATCGAAGAATGAAAATAGGGAAAATTTCTGAAGGAATCTTAGAGATTTGATTATCTTAGGAATCGGATTTTTGATTCCACTTATTGCTCTAAAATTACCTCGAGCAATGGTTAGTCAAATAAAAGCAAATCATTTTTCATTTTGAAATTCTTTGAAAGCTGTATTTTTAAGTATGGATGTTGATAAAAAAAGGGATAATTATAGTAATTTCTTGGTTCAAAATACGGTAGGTGAAGAAAATCTTGAAGTAAATGAAGTATCTGATTCTGATGAGATAGACTCAATAGGGGAACAAAATGAAATTGATAATTCTGCTTTAAGTTCTAGAGATGATAAAAATTTTGTTCAATGTTCATCTGCTGGAAATATTTATTCAGAAGAAGAGTTAAATGAAGGATTACAACAAATCGTAGGTTGATGATGAGGTGAAGATTTGTGAAGATATATATGATATTGATGGAAGGAATTTACAAAAACAAATCTATTTAGCATAGATTCCAATACTGCTGAAAAAAAACGGTTTAAATTCTTCAAATCTCTATGGCCAACAAGTGGTGAATGCGACTGATCCAGTGATGCTAAAAATGTTATATGTGAAAAGAATTTGATATTTGGATTAATGAAGAAAATATGGCCAACAAGCGAAACTTGTTACTGATTTAATCACGATGCTAAAGTATTGTGTAATAATGCTTCAGTAATAGACAACTTCAAGATTGATGATTTACGTGCAATTTATGAGAACTGAATAAACAATAAAGAGTGAGAAGCTGGATTGTTATTAAAAGAAGCTATTGATGCTTACAATAAAGCAAAATCAGAATGAAAACTTTTATGAGCTTCGAATACTGCCATATTCCATGATGAAATAGTTAATTTGAGACAATATTATCAGTCTCATAGCATATCTTCCACTGAAGAGTCTATAAATATTCCTTATAGATATTTAGTACCATTAAATATTTCATTTAACTGGTCTCTACAGAATTTAAGTAGTTATTATACGGATACTGGATTCTTCTGGATTATTATATATGTATTTTTGCTCATAGCTTTACCTTATGCTATTGTAAAGAAAGATAAACTTCTAACTTCTATTGTATTAACTACTCTTATGGGTCGGTGAATTTGGTGGATTATTTGATCAGCAATATTGTGGTATTGAACAGTATTGATATCTCGAAGTATGGTTTCTGTTGCATTATTTTGGGATAAACTTTTACTTAACGATAAGAAAGATAATCTTAAAATACTTCCATGGATTCTTATATTTATTGTTTGAATCATCTTCTGAATTCAGATTTTGTTTAACTATTTGAGAATTTCATCTCAATGAGCAAGCTCTGTATTCGTATGGTATAAATGAAATGTAGGTAAGGAACAAATTATAGATGACAATTTGCAAGCTAATTACAAAATAAAGAAACTTAGGTACAATTGGAAAAATATTTTTGATTTACAATTCCCTCAATACAATCCTATAATTAATGCTCTGGCTAATCGTGCTAATGAAGATTGAGTTATTATTGCATGAACATATATTCAGTACTTCCTATGAAATCAATGGAATATAAAATCTGATTGAATGCTTTTTAATTTTTGGGGAAAAACATCAGACTGAGATTTATGTAAAACCTATCGAAGACTAAAAAATGATAATACTCGCTATTTAATTATTGATCCTAATATTTGAACCGTTACTATGTGAGAATGAAATGAAACATTATTCTATAGGTTCTTTGCTAAGTTAAATGGTGATAAATCTAAAATTGAGGTAGATGGAACTATTACAACATTAATTAGGTTGGCTCAAAATGGATATTTAAAGTTGCTTAGTACTAATAACTTATGATCTAAGTATGCTTTTACTTTGGATGATGCTAGTATCAGAAATTACTTTGGAGAGAATTTAACCGATGAAGAGTTGATTCTTACCAGATGAAAGATGGCTGTTTTGCAATATTTTGATGATGCCAATCCTATATTCTCATCTATCGCTGGAATTTTCTTATCTAGAATTATGAATGATACTAAGTGATGACTTGAAGATATTGCAAACATTTATTGATTAGAAATAGATGGTGAAAAAGTTGCTAATGTAGCTGTTAGTTATATAAACAACTCATCTAAAAGGGGGTTTATCGAATGAATTGCTAAAGATTTAACTCAAGACGAAAGGACTGTTCTAATAACATATGTTAATCTTTATTTGTGATATAAACAATGAGGAGAGAGTGCTGTTTCATCTCAAGTTCAAAACTTACTATTGAGTAGTGTAACGTGATGAAGTCAGGTTATTGCTCTAGAATTAAATTAATCAAAACAAAAAAAAGGAGCAATTAATTGCTCCTTTTTTAATAAGAATTTTTCAAAATTATTTATTATGATTTTAGGAAAGAAAAGTATAAATCTACTACTTCTTTATTTTCCTTTTGGAGTAATGCAATCAATCTTTTCAATTGATTTTCTTCCATATATGGTAGCATAGCGAACCACATTTCTTTCTCATCACTCTTCATTCTAGAAGCCTGTAGACATTGCAAAGCTTCAACTTGCAAACTTTTGATATTCTCTAAAGAATCTAGTTCAGCATTTACTTTATTTTTTAAATCTGTCATTTATATTATCAATAATGAAATAAAATTAACTAATTTTATCTATTCCAACTTTACCTGAAATAAAGTCTTGATGTACCATTCTAATAAAACTAATAACATCATCTGGATCATAATTATCTTTTATATTTCCATCTCAATCCAATAATTTTTTTTCAATGGAATTTCCTAAAGGATACGCTTTTACGAGTGCCGCAAATCATGGAATTTTAACGATAGGATCTGTTATTATACGTAAAAAACGATCTGGGATAAAAATACTCCATGCTGTAAATCATTCTAGTTCGTTTTGTCGGCTAACTACTTCTGGATCCTTATTTGTAATTCAAATAGAAGATGATACATCCAAAAACTTACTTAATCACGGAGCTCGTCTTGCCAATCATGACTCAACAATTTCTCACAAAAAACTAGATCTTTCACGTTCATGTGTTTCATCTAATCTCTTCAATTCTGGGTTTGTCTCCTTTCATTCTAAGAAAACTCAAGAACGAGATTCAGTTGATCAATTTGATGACATAATTATCATTGCGTTAAAAAATAAATATACAAAAAATATTATAACCAAATTATAATATTTTGCAAAAAAAACGGGACAAAAATATAAATTTTATTTTATCAAATTTTTAACTTTACCAACAAAGTTCAAAACATCATTTTCTAGATTTCAAGATTTTTCTGTTGAACATCAGGCTGCATTTGCATGTCATCATCATCCAAAATATTTCGCTATATCTCTACAATTGTATCTTCATTTTCCACGAAGACTAAACTTTATATGGTCATCCTTTTCTTTTCAAAGAATAACTAATTGTTGATCTTTTATGTCTCAGATTAAATATAAAGCGTAATCTGCACTATCAGGATGTAATCAAAATTTTTCTAATTCTGACTGTGAATATCGAGAATAAATTATATCATCGACTTTCTGCATTCTTCAGAGGATTACTTGCATAAATTCCAAATCTTCATAACTTTTAGAACGGAAAACATTATCGATAATCTGCTTTTTCTTTGCTCATTTTTCTAATAATGCTAAATTATTTCTAGATACACGAATAGATTCTTCTCCCTCATCAAAGCGAAAATTTCCACTATCCGTCATTATTCATGTCAGCATGAATGTAGCAATTTGAGAATCTATCAAATTCGACCACCATTGCTGAGTAAGTTCAAAAACTAATTGAGCTGCACTGATTGAGCTATCATCACGGAATTCAACTGAATTTGGCAATGCTGTAGAAAAAATATGATGATCGATGATAACCTTTTGCTGTCAGTCGAAATAATCTTCATATCATTCTGAAAATTTTCTAATCATATTATATGTAGAGAAATCTACAAATGCAATCAAATCGTATGTTCAATAATCAAATTCTGTTTGTAATTTCTGAATTGGTAAAAATGAAAAAGTTTCACTTGGAGCATCGGGAGTAAAATATGAAATATTTTTTCAGAGTTTTTCTAACTGTAATCAAAGTCAAAACATTGATCAAATCGCATCTCCATCGATTGATTGATGTCAAAAAATTGCAATATTTTGTGCTTGTTCAAGTTTAAGCTTTAATTCTTCTCCTTGCATGATTTTAACGTTAATTATAAATTATTCTTGGATTAGTTTTTTGAGTTCATTGAGTCATTTTTCTGAAACTTTCATTTCATTTCATAGAACTTGGATTGTAATATCTCATGGGTTTCATGAAACTATAGTCATTAGTTGTTTCATTTTTGAAAATGGTAGATTTTCAGATGTGATGGCAAAAGTCTGATTTTCATCTGTAACTGGATTATTTTCTTGTTCTATAACCTCTCCACCGCTTGCGTGGTTCTCCTCTCCTCACAGAGAGGAAACATTCTCACTATCTTCAGAGTCTTGCTCCGAGATGTCCGAAGGACTGAGGGGTTGTTCAGAAACCTCTTTTTCAACATCTTCATCGTCAACATTTTCCTCTGAAATATCTTCATCAATACTTTCTTCCTCAATTTCATTTAATTCTTCATCAACTTCAACACTCTCCGATTCAACATCTTCTGTTACTTCACTTTCTTCTATTGAAATATTTTTAGTCAGATTTTCTTTATTTTCTTCTGCCATTTTTTCATTTTGCTCTGCAATTTCGGCCTTGATACGCTCAATATTGAGTTGTTGTTGCTCTCCTGCCCTAGCCTTTTTAACTACAGAAACTGTATCTTTTTCATCGTAAGAGCCTCAAGCTAACTCTTTCAATTTTTCACGAGAAGTTTTAACGATTTTAGAAATCTGAATTCTATTCTTCTTCCATCACGAAATGATAACCAAATCAAATTTTTCTAATCAATACGTATCTGACAAGAAGATATCAAAATTATCAGAAATATCCTCTATAGTGATAAAAAATCATTTCTTCTTCGCACGACGAATATCTTTCACATAACCTACGATTTCAAAATTTCAAACATCAGTTTTATCTTTAATATTTGATAGCAAAGTTCTCTTCTTGATAAATTTATATAATCAATCCAAAGGATTTCATGAAACAAAAGTTTTAAAAACTTCCTGCTCCATCATCAATCTTTCCATGAGAGTAGATTTTTCTACTTTTTTCAACGGGATTTTATTCTCCAAGTCTCAGAACAAACCTTGACTTGCATTTGCAGAATTTGATATCCAGTTGATGATTGCATCTACATTATTTCGGAGAACTTTACGGTCTTCAAATTGATCCAAAGCTCAAGACTTAATCAATCATTCCAAACTTTTTCTATTCAAAACTTTTGAACATCTTTTGCAGAAATCTTCAAGTGATGCATATTTTCATCATCTCTTTCTCTCCTCCTGAATTTCTTCTCATGTATCGAATCAAACTCATTTAATAGAAATAAATCAGATTCTTACACTTTGGTCGATGGCTGCCACATGGTTGAATGACACATTCACATCTGGCTGTAAAATATCGATTCATTTCTGCTGAATTTCAGAAAAATAGAAACTCTGCGTATCCGTATCTTCTTCAACAGAACGAATTAATGCGGCTGAGAATTCAATTGGATAATGAACTTTTAGATAAGCAGTCTGATATGCAATCATGGCATAACAAACGGAGTGCGATTTATTGAATGAATATGAAGCGGCTGGTTCAATCATTCTCTCATAAATCTGAGTCGTAGTTTCAGGTTTATAATTATGATAACTAGCTCCACGTTCCTGAAATTCTTTCTTGAGTTGCTCAATGATATATTTTTTCTTTTTTCAAACTCCACGACGAAGAAGATCTGCCTCTCAAAGTGAGAATCATGCCATTGCCTGTACTAGAAACATTAACTGCTCCTGATATACAGCGATTCAATACGTTTCTTTTAGGAATGGATCGAGATCTTCAATCAGTTTTCTTCTCTCTTCTTCTGCTACTTCTGCTCAATATTTTTTTGTCAATTCTACCCTAAGTTCTGGATACATATATTCAATTTCTTCTTTTCCTAATCTTCTATTAATATAACTTGGGATGAATTCCATAGGTCATGGACGATAAAGTGCGTTCATGGCAACTAAGTTATCGATTTTTTCAGGGATTAGCTCAATCAGATAACGACGCATTCATGCTGATTCGAACTGGAAGATTCACGTTGTATCTCATTGCTGAAAAATTGATTTATAAGTTTCTTCGTCATCGATTGGTATATCCAAACTCATCGTTTCCAGAAATTCCTCAAACATTTCTGGAATTTTTTCTCATTTTTTATCAGCACGAGCTTTGATAATTTTTACGCAGTTCTTGATGATGGAAAGATTACGTAATCCCAAAAAGTCCATTTTGAGAAGTCAGATTGATTCAAGAGTTGGACCATCATACTGACTTACGATTGTATGATCTTCTTCTTTGTTATACTGAGTTGGAGTATATGTCGTAACTTTTTCTGGAGCAATAATAATTCCACAAGCATGAACTCACATCTGACGAAGATTTCATGTGAGTTTATCTCAGAATTCTATTGCTTGTTGAATTTTTTCATCACTTTCATAAATATTCTTCAATTCAGGAGATCATTCTGGATCTTCCACTTGTGCGACTAATCATACTTTATCTTGAAGCAGATTCGTAACGTAATTTGATTTTTCAAAAGGTACTCAAAGAGTTCTAGCAACATCTTTGAATGCGGCTTTAGTCGCCATTTTCATAAATGTTCATATTGAACAAACTTTTTCAGCTCAGTATAAATCATAACAATGCTCAATTACAGTTTGACGTAATGAATCCTCAAAATCTATATCGAAGTCTGGCATTGATACTCTAGCAGGATTTAAGAAACGCTCAAATAGCAAGTCGAATGGTAATGGATCCACTTCTGTAATTCATACAAGCCATGCGAGTAAAGATCATGCTCATGATCATCTTCATGGCCCAACTGAAATTTGATGCTCTTTAGCCCAACGAACGTATTCTGACACGATTAGGAAGTATGAATTGAATCACATTTCCTTGATAACCTTTAGTTCATATTCCAAACGGTCAATATAATATCATAATGAGAATCTCTTGTCTCTACCAGGAAATTCATTCTGATTTTTTTCAATGAAATCTTTTTTATATTGTGTGTAAGTTTGAAGTGTAAATTTATGTAAATCTTCTGGTGAAGTATCTTTCAAAGCGATTTCAAGATTTCATTTATTTGTTCTTTTTACCAAATTTGCGATAGTCTCTTCGTCTCGGGAATATCTAAATCTTCTAGACAATCCAAAAAAAGCTCTCCAACGTAATTCAAATTCATATGCTTCCATTTTAGTTTCCTGTGCTACTTCTCAAGTCATCAAATTTTGGAGAACAAAA
>JAEEGL012966861.1_pt1 | contig 20170 bp, 25 predicted proteins | sample 9134231 | NCBI WGS metagenome assembly JAEEGL01 (sample SAMN16246548, study PRJNA631951) | gut metagenome | biome: gut microbiome; feature: rumen; material: fiber-attached | host: Bos | place: Iran: Karaj | collected 2018-10
TATAATGTAATTAATGATTATCAATTAAATTTAGAATCTAAATCTTATTTTATTCCTATTTCTTATGATAATTTAAAGCTAATAAAAGAATCATTTATAACATTAAATATAGATGATACTAATTATTATTTAGATAATTTTCCTTTTATAACAAATATTTTAGATTTAGATGACTATAAAAATTATATTAAGGAAGGAAAAATAAGCTATGTATAGATTAGAACATATAACTAAAAAATATAATAACAGCATTATATTAAATGATATTACTGTAGAGCTTGATAAGTCTAATTTATATATAATTAATGGAATAAATGGATCAGGTAAATCAACATTAATTAAAATAATGTCAAAAATCATATTTAAAAATAGTGGAAATATAATAAGTGATGAATCTATAGCCTATTTACCAGATAAATTCTTATTTCCAAGTCTTTTAAGCGTAAAAGAATTCATAAAAGAAGTATTAAAGCTATATAAAATAAAAATAGATTATAGAGATATAATGACTAGATTTGAGCTTCCAAATAAGCTTATAGGATCATTATCAAAGGGTAATTATCAAAAGCTAGGCTTATTTTTTATATTTTATAATAATAAAGATATTTATATATTAGATGAACCAATAGATGGCTTAGATGATTTTGCCAAGAGCCTATTTAAGGAGCTAGTAGAAGAAAAGCTAAAGGATAATAAAAAAATAATTTTATCGCTTCATAATAAGACATTATTAAATAGCTTTAATCCTAAAATATATAATATAAAGGAGGGAAAATTAGTTGAACGAAAAGCAAGAAAAAAAGAGTAGATTTTTATCATTGTGTAATTTATATAATTCTTTTATATTACAAAAATCTACATTAATAATATTGATAATAACATTGATTCTATTTGGAGTAGGCTTGTATTATTTTTCTAATCCTAGCTTTTTAATAGAAGATTATTTAAAATCAAAAAATGATTTTCATCAGTCATATTTTTCTCAAGGCTTATTTATTATTCAAATATTAAATAGCATAATTATAGTAAGCCTATGCTATAATTTTTCAATTAAATCAATTAATTTTGATGTCTTATTTTTATCTTTTAATTCAAGAAAGAAAATAACACTTGCTAAAATAATTACATCAGCCTTTATAATGTTAATGTTTTTATTATTAGAAATGATAATTATGTTACTAATACCTTTAATAATATATCCATCATTTAAATTATCTATAGATTTATTATTAACCTTTTTATATTTATATATAATAATGCTATTTGAATTCTTTTTATCCTTACTGTTTACAACAATAGTTAATACTATTTTTACGCCTATGGCTATATTATTTGTTGAAATTACAATAAAAATATTGTTTAATAATGTTACGGCAATTAAAGATAATTTGAAGGATTTTATACCGTATATATCATATAATAAGGTAGACAATATATTCACTTTAAATAGTCCATTAATTGTTTGTTTATGGGTAGTGCTTGTTATGCTATTATATATACAGGTTTATAGCATGAAAGATATTAAAGAAAAATAAAAAAATGATTGACATTTTTAATATAATAGTATACAATACACTAGGTTAAGTAAATAAGTGGAAAGAAGAAACGCCTGTTTCTCGCCTGATTGAATTTCGTTTTGATAGGCAAAATGTCACAATAAGTAATTTATTAATGATATTTTTATGAGGGCGTTTGTCCTCATTTTTTTATTTACTATTTTAAGTTTTGGAGGTGTTACTATAAACACAAAGGGTAAAACAGATGAAGCTTTAATCAATGATGAGATTAGAGTAAAAGAACTTTTAGTAATTTCAGCTTCAGGTGAAAAATTAGGAGTAATATCTAAAGATAGCGCACTTGATATGGCTTATCAAGATGGACTTGACTTAGTATTAGTTTCTCCAGATTCTAATCCTCCTGTTGCTAAAATAATGGATTATTCTAAATATCGTTTTGAACAACAAAAGCGATTAAAGGAACAAAAGAAAAAGCAAAAGGTTATTGAGGTTAAGGAAGTTCAATTTACTCCAACAACTGAAAAACATGACTTTGATACTAAGGTAAGAAAGATCAATGATTTCATTTCTCATGGAAATAAGGTAAAAATCACTTTAAAATTCCAAAGAGGTAGAGGTCGTATGGCTATGCATGATGATTTATGTATAGATATCATCAATAAGATTATCGAAGCTTTAGGTGATACAATTAGTGTTGAAGCACAACCAAAACAAGAAGGAAGAAACTATTATGCAATAGTTGTTCCTAAAAAAGAGAAGAAATAATAAGAAGGAGACAAAGAAATGCCAAAGCAAAAAACACACAGTGGTTTAAAGAAGAGAATTAAAATCACAGGTACAGGAAAAATTAAACGCGGTCATGCTTACACTGGCCACTTAAAGACTAACAAGTCACATAAGCAAAATAAGAATTTATCAAAGGCTGGATTAGTTCACGAGACAGATGAAAAGAGAATCAAGTCATTGATTTCTAATTTAAAGTAGGAGGTAAGGTAAGATGCCAAGAGTTAAAGGTGGATATGTTACAAGAAGAAGACGTAAAGCAGTCTTAAAATTAGCTAAGGGCTACTATGGTTCTAAGCACACATTATATAAAACAGCACATGAACAAGTAATGCGTTCATTACAATATGCTTTCAGAGATAGAAAGGCTCGTAAGAGAGATTTCAGAAAGCTATGGATTTCAAGAATCAATGCTGCTGCTCAATTAAATGGTTTAAAATATTCTACATTCATCAACGGTTTAGCTAATGCTGATGTTACTGTAAACAGAAAGATGTTAGCTGAAATGGCTGTTAATGATCCAGCTGCATTCGCTAAATTATGCGAAGTAGCTAAGAATGCTAAGCCAAAAGCAAAAGCTAAAGAGAATGTTGTTGTTTTAACAAAAGAAAAGAAAAATAAGTAATTAATTGGGATATCTTATGATATCCCTAAATTTTTTCTTTTTAATATATAAACTATATGATATAATTTTAATAAATTTGGAGGTTAATTATGGATAATAAAAACAAAATCAACCCAAATGCTGGAAAAGTTGTAAATAATATAGGACTAAAAATTTTCGTCGCAGTTTTAGCAATTATTTCAGTTATATTAGTTGCTTACTATGTAATTGATGTATATTTCGTTCAACATGAACCTAATTATTTTGAGAAGCATTTCTTAGCTGCTATAGCGATGATGTTAATAGGTATAATTGCATTTTTACTGCCAACTGTTTATCAAAAGAAATATTCAAATAATAAGGGTGATTCCTTAATGGTTATCGTATCATTCTTGTTATTTATCTGTGCTATTATTTCTATAGTATATTCATATGTTGCTTAAAAGCCATTAATATGGTAAAATTAAAGTAGCTAGGAAGAAGGCAGTGGAGCTCAAAATTTAATTTAAGGGAGCTGAGGAGAAGCATGTGCTGGAAGCCCATTAAGTTGGGAACCCTAATTGTTATCCGTGAGGCTACCCACCGTCGTCGAAGTGGTTCTTCACGACCTTCCTAGTAATTAAATTTAAGCTTAAATGGTAAAAGTGGAATTATTCCACTTTTATTTTATGAAGGAATGATAATAATGAATTTTAATGAATTAAATATAAATAAAAATATAATAGAGGCATTAAATAACCAAAATATTTATGAGGCAACAGATATTCAATCATCAACTATACCTGCCTTATTAAATAAGGAAGATGTTATTGGTCAGGGCCAAACAGGTACAGGTAAAACCTATGCCTATTCAATCCCTCTATTAATGAATATAAATTATAATAAAAATATCCAAGGTCTAGTTTTAGTACCTACAAGAGAGCTTGCAATCCAGGTTTCTAAAGAAATTAAAAAGCTAGATGAGAAAGTAGAAGTGATTTCTATCTTCGGTGGTGCATCATATGATGATCAATTTAGAGATTTAAAGAAAAATCCTCAAATTGTTGTTTCAACACCAGGTAGATTACTAGATTTAAAGGATAAGAATAAAATTAAGCTAAATAATGTTAATTTTTTAGTATTAGATGAAGCTGATGAGATGCTAAAAATGGGCTTTGAGGACGATTTAAATCAAATATTAGAAACAGTTCCAAAGACTCGTCAAACAGCTTTGTTTTCAGCTACAATACCTCCATTTGTTAAGAATGTAGCAAACAAATACATGAATAACCCTAAATTCATAAAGGTAGAAGCTAATTCTTTAACTGTAGAAAACATTGATCAAATGCTTTATTATGTTAAGAAGGAGCAAAAGAAGGATTTGCTTGTAAGACTTCTAGATTATTATGAATTTAATTCTGTAATGATTTTTACTAATACTAAAACTATGGTAGATGAGCTAGTTTTATATCTTCAAGGCTTAGGCTATAAGGCTGATGGTCTTCATGGTGATTTGAAGCAGGCTTCAAGAAATAGAGTATTAGATTCTTATAGAGCTAAAAATATCAATATATTAATCGCTACAGACGTAGCAGCAAGAGGCCTAGATATTTCTAATGTAGAGGCAATTATCAATTATGATATACCACTTGAGCCAGAGCTTTATGTTCATAGAATCGGAAGAACTGCTAGAGCTGGTAATTATGGTATAGCTATAAGCTTTGCTACAGCTAGATCTAGACAAAAGGTTATTGCTTTAGAAAAATATATCCATAAGCAAATCAAGGTATGTGAAGCCCCTTTAGCTAAGGATATTAATGCTCATAGACAAAAGAAGCTATATTTAACAATTGAAGAGAAGATGAATTCTGATTTTGATATGCATCAATATGATAATTTAATCATGAAGCTATCAAAAAGAACTAAAGATCCAGTTTTAATTATTTCTTCATTATTAGATATAATTGCTTCAAATTCAAAGAAGGAATATAAAGAAATTGATGTAGTTAATTTTAATGATAAGAAAAAGAAAAAATCAAATGCTAAAATTACTATATCACTTAATGTAGGTAAGGTTAATAAAACTAAGGCTAATGAGCTAGCTATGTTTTTACATAATAGCTTAAAGATTAATATCAATAGCCTTGGTAAGATTAAAATTGAAGATAATAATACATTAATTGAAATCAAAAAGGATGATTTAAAGCTTTTTGATAATTTATCTAATTTTAAATTTAAAGGTAGAAAAGTAAAATATAAGGTACTTTAATATGAGAATTATTGCAGGTAAATATAGACATAGAATAATTGAAATGACAAATTTAGAAACAACAAGAGAAACTCAAGATTCAGTCAGAGAAGCTATCTTTAATATGATAGGTCCTTATTTTGATGGAGGAATATGTCTAGATTTATTTGCAGGCTCAGGTGCTATGGGAATTGAGGCAATTTCTCGTGGTATGGAGCACCTTTATTTAAATGATTTAAATAAGGATGCTTTAAATATTTGTAAATTAAATTGTAATAAGCTTGGAATTGATGCTAATTATTATAATTTAGATTATGAATTATTTTTAAAAGAAAATAATCAATTATTTGATCTAATTATTTTAGATCCGCCATATAAGATGAATGATGTTAAGCATATTTTAGATTCAGTTAAGCCTCATTTAAATCAAAAGGGTATGATTGTCTTTGAAATGGCAAAGGAAACTAATTATTCATATGATTCTTTAAGAATTGTTAAGGATAAAACATATGGTATTAAAAGAGTTGTAGTATATAAGGAGTAATAATGAATAAGGAGCTTTATAATAATGCAAGAAGCATAATTAAAAAGTTCATAAAGAAGAATTATTGGCATGATTTTACATCAGCTGATATATTTTATATCAATGATGAAAAAACTAAGGCATTATTTGTTTTTTTAGAACAGGTTTTTGATGAAACATATGGCCTACAATTATTCTTCAATAAGGATGGCTTTAATTATGTTCATGATTTGCTATCAAGTCAAAATTTAATAGTTAGCTCATTTGATTGTGATTCCTTATGTGTATCAATTGCTGATAAAAATGATTTAAATGAGGAAGAAAAGGCCTTTTTAAAGGAAAATAAGATAAGAATATTTGAAGAAAATAATATCTTAATTTATCGTTTTATTCCAGGCTATAAGGAAAGATTTGCAAATGATGATGAGCTAGAATTATTATTTAAATTCTTAATTTATGTAGATAATTTAATTGATCAAAATTATTTTGATTTATTAGAACAATTTAAAAAACAAAATTCTTGCTTTTCAGTCTTCTATGAAAGAAATTATGATCTAGTATATAGACCACTTCCATATCTAGAAGAAAACTATCGTAAAAATAAAAATAATTTAGTTTTTTATAATGAATTTAAGGATATTAAGCCTCTAGATGAGGAAATGTATCTATTTACTAATTATTTACCTGTCATTGAAGAAGACAGCAATAAAAGACCAATTATATTCTATTTTAATTATCCAACACTAAATAAATCTATATTTAAGTATGCGATGGGTAATTTTAATGATTATAAACAAACATTATTTGGTCTTTTAGATGAAATATTTGATACATTTGGAAAGCCAAATAAAATCTATACAAATAATAGAAATATCTATTTTTATTTATATAAAACATTAGAAAATTTAGGTATTGAAGAATACTTTGTAAGAGAAGATGAAAATGTTAGCAAGCACATGGAAAATGTTATTTCAAACATTTATCAAAGAGCTGATAAGCAAATGTATGCTAAAGAAGAATTCATTTCAATGCTTACTGAATCTATTAATTCTGTAATAAATGAAATTGAACAGATGGAAATAGATGAAGATGAGCAAATAGTTTCTTGAAAAAACAATCTATTTATTATAAAATAAATAGCGTATATTAATTGATGAAGAAGAGGTAAAATTATCAATTATTTATTTCAGCGAGGATGGTTGGTGAAAGCATCTATAAATAGATAATTTTTAGACACTTTGGAGATTCCAATAAAATTGGACGTAGTTTGGCGTTAACAAATAGAGTGCTATAAATTTTTTATAGAATTTAAGGTGGTACCGCGATAATTTCGTCCTTATTTAATTTTAAGGACGTTTTTTTATTATAAGGGGAGGATAATATGATAACTAAACCAAAAGGAACTTATGACATTTTACCTGATGAATCAAAATCTTGGGTAAAGCTAGAAGAAACAATTAGGAAGATTTGTAATTTATATAATTATAAAGAAATTAGAACACCTATATTTGAATCATTTAATGTATTCCATAGAGATCAATTAGATACATCTGATATGGTTACAAAGGAAACTTATGATTTTAAGGATAGATCAGATAGACAGATTACCTTAAGACCAGAAGGAACTGCAGGTGTTGCAAGAGCCTTTATAGAAAATAAGCTATATGTTGATAATCCAACATGTAAGCTATTCTATATGGGACCTATGTTTAGATACGAGCGTCCTCAAAAGGGAAGAAATAGACAATTTAATCAATTTGGTGTAGAAGCATTAGGCTCTAATAGCCCTCTAATAGATGCAGAAGTAATTGCTTTAGGTACATCTTTAATTAGAGCTTTAGGCTTAAAGGATGTAACAGTTAAAATTAATTCTTTAGGTGATGGTGAATCTAGAACAAATTATAAGAATGTTTTAGTTGATTATTTTTCTAAATATAAGGAATGCTTATGTGAGGATTGCTTAGATAGATTAGAAAAAAATCCACTAAGAATTTTAGACTGTAAGGTTGATAGAGATAAAGATTTCTTTATCAATGCACCTAAGATTAAGGATTATCTAAATGAAGAATCTAAGAATAGATTTAAAGAAGTATTAGATGCCCTAGATGGAATGCAATTAAAGTATAAGGTTGATGATAATCTAGTTAGAGGCTTAGATTATTATACACATACTGTATTTGAATTAGAGGTTAATATTCCAGAATTTGGAGCTGGTGCTGTAATTGGTGCTGGTGGAAGATATGATAATTTAATTAAGGATTTAGATGGCCCAGATATTCAAGGTGTTGGTATGGCATTTGGACTTGAAAGATTACTTCTTGCCGCTAATTATGCTGGTAAGAAGCTTGCAAAAGAAGATCAAATCCACATTTATTTCATATCTTTAGGTAAAAGAGCAGCCCAAGAATCTATTAAGCAAGCAAACATCTGTAGAATTGGTGGACTTTCTTGCGAAATGGATTTCAAAGAAAGAGGTATTAAGGCTCAATTTAAGGAAGCTGATAAATATAATGCTAGATTTACATGTATTTTAGGCGATGATGAATTAAATAATTTTAAAATCAATATTAAAGATAATTTAACTGATGAACAAGAAACAATATCTTTATATGATGTATATCCATATGTAATTAATAAATTAAATCAAGTTAATAACCCATGTGGAAGCTGTAAATTAAAGGAGAATAATGATGAAAAGAGTACAAATTAAGGATTTAAAGTTAAAAGAAGTTAATAGACTTGCTGGATTTGTTGATAATATCAGAAACAAAAAGAGCATGTGCTTTATCGTATTAAAGGATGTATCAGGTAGACTTCAAATAACAATTGAAAAGGCAAATCATCCAAAGTGGGATGACCTACTTGCATCTATTACAACTGGAACTGTAATTGAGGTTGAAGGTAAGGTAGTAAAATCAGAATATGTTAAATTAAATCATATGGAAATGTATCCTGATAAGATTAAGATTTTATCTTCAATTGCTGAGCCATCTCCAATTGTTGCCCCTAAGGGTGAAGAAACTAATATCGATTTAAGATTAGATTATAGATGGATTGATTTAAGAACAGATAAGAATACATTAATGTTTAAGGTTCAATCTTGCTTCGTAAATAAATGCAGAGAATTCTTAGTTCAAAATGAATTCATTGAAATTCATACACCAAAGCTAATTGGTGCTGAATCAGAATCAGGTGCAGGTGTATTTAAGGTAGATTATTTCGATAGAAATGCATATTTAGCACAATCACCACAATTCTATAAGCAAATGGCTATGGCTGCAGGCTTTGAAAGAATATTTGAAACTGGCCCAGTATTTAGAGCTGAAAAGTTCGCATCACGTAAGCACGCAACAGAATTTACTGGTCTAGATCTTGAATTCTCATACATCGATTCATTTAAGGATGTTATGAAGATGGAAGAAAAGATGCTAGCTTACGCATTAAAGGGTGTAAAGAAGGAATATGGTAAGGAAATTAAAGAAACTTATGGAATTGATGTAGTAGTTCCAAAGCTTCCATTCCCAGTTATGGATTTACATGATGTATATGATGAATTAGAAAAAAGATATGGCTATAAGGTAGATGAATCAGAAAAGGGTGATTTAACTACTGAAGGTGAAAGAATGGTTCAAAAGCTTTCTATGGATATGTTTGGTCATGAATTCTTATTCATTACAGGCTATGCTAAAGAATGTAGAGCATTCTATCATATGAGAGATAAAAATGGTGTACCTTGCGGATATGATTTAATCTGGAAGGGCTGTGAAATCACAACTGGTGCTCAGCGTGAGCATAGATATGAAAAGCTACTTGAGCAATGTAAGGAAAAGGGATTAGAAAAGGATGTAGAGTTCTATCTTGATTTCTTCAAATATGGTTGTCCTCCACATGGTGGATTTGGAATTGGTGTAGATAGAATCACTATGATTTTATTTAACGAAGGCATCAAAGATGCTATGTTCATATTCCGTGGACCAGATAGATTAAATCCATAAGGAGATTAAATATATGCATATTTCTTGGGATGAATATTTTATGGGTGTAGCCTTACTTTCTGCTAAAAGAAGTAAGGACCCATCTACACAGGTTGGTGCTTGTATAGTAAATGAGGATAAAAGAATAATAGCTATCGGCTATAATGGCTTTCCAAGAGGCTGTAGCGATGATGTTTTCCCTTGGGGAAAAACAGATGAAAATCCATTAAATAATAAATATCCTTATGTTGTACACGCAGAAGCAAACGCAATTTTAAATTCAACCACATCACTTAAAAATTCAACACTATATGTAACTTTATTTCCATGTAATGAATGCGCAAAGCTATTAATTCAATCTGGAATTAAACATATAGTTTATATGAGTGATAGAAATGTTGGACTTCAAACTTCATTTACTGCATCTAAAAAAATGCTAGATGCAGCTGGAATTACTTATTCTAAAATGAATGAAATTGAGGTCTCAATTAATGATAAAAAAAATAATTAAAAAATATTGGATTTTATTATTCTTTGTTTTGTTAATTAATATTCCAATATTCCTATTAGGAATTATTAGAACAAATAAGGAAATAACTAGTATTGGCGATTTAACAAATATAAATAGCTATTTAGAAATTGAAAATGCTAAAGAACAAAAAGGAAGCTTTTCATCTATTTATGTAACAACTTTTGAAAAATCAACTATTTTACAAAATATTTTACTCTCCCTAGATAATAAAATAGATATTGAAGAAATACCTTCATCATCTATTCATTTAACGGATTGGGAAACATATTTAGCTGGACAAATTCAGAAGCAATCATCAATAGATTCATCTATTATTTATGCATATAAAAAATCAAATACTGATATTAATTATTCCTATTTAGGCCTAAAGGTTAGCTATTATAATCTTAATTCAGGCTTTTTGATTGGTGATTTATTATATAAAATAAATGATATTGATGCCTCTATAGGAAGAAATGAATTTAGAGCCTATTTAAAGGAATGCCTAAATGATGATAAATTAGATTATTTTGAAATTAAAAGAAATGATGAAATAATAAAGCTAAAAGAAAATAGAAATTTTAATGCTTATGATTATTATCAGATTGATTATGATAATCTAAGCCCTAAAATTATAATTAGTAAAACAAATACTGGTGGACCATCTGCAGGCTTTATGCAGGCCCTATGCATATATAATCAAATTAATGATTTTGACTATACTAGAGGCTTAAAGATTTGTGGAACTGGAACAATTGATATTAATGGTAATGTTGGCGAAATAGGCGGAATTAAACAAAAAATATATACTGCAGATTTAAAGGGTGCTGATATGTTTTTCTGCCCTGAGGCCAATTTTGATGAGGCCAAGGAAGCATATGATAAATTAAATACTAAAATGAAGCTAATTAAAATATCTAAATTTGAAGAGGCTATTAATTATTTATATGAGCTATAAAAATATTATAAATAATATAAAAGCCCTAAATTTAACTAAAAAGGATAAAATAATATCTATTTTAGCTTCAATATTATTCAGCCTATTAATCATTTTAGGGCCATTAACAATTTTAATTAATTTATTAGTATTAACTAGGTATTTAACTTTATTGTTTATTTTAATAGCCTTAATGGTATGCCTATTTGTTTATTTATCATTTATGCTTTATTATAAATTTATTAGTGATAATAAAATAAAAGGAATATATTTTATATCATTAATTAATTCTATAATTTTTTGGATAATTATATTTATTATTTTCAGAATTATAGTTTATCTTATATAAAAGAGGTGATTTAAGTGGTAATCACAATGATTTTGTTCTTTATATTTTGTTTTGCAGATCAATTAACAAAATATTTAGCACAAAAACAAGCTTGGAATGGCTTTGAAGCTATCCCAAACGTCTTAAGACTTGAATGTCAATATAACACAGGTATGGCATGGAGCTTACTTTCAGATTCTACCTGGTTTTTAGTAATAATATCTACTTTGGCTACAATTTTACTTGCCTTTTTGGCAATGAAAAATGATTGGAAGAAGGCTAAATTAAATTCAGTTGGCTTAACTTTAGCTTTGGCTGGATGCTTTTCAAATCTAATTGATAGAACAATAGCTATTATTCCTCAGTTTAATAAGCTTTCTGATGGTGGAAGACCTGGAGTAGTAGATATGATAATTTTAACACCTTTAGACAATTTATGGAGAGCAGTATTTCATTCAAGCTTTCCAGTATTTAATCTAGCTGATGCATTTTTAGTAGTTGGTTTAATAATTTTTGCAATTGATGAATTATTCTTAAAGGAAAGAAGAGAAAATGGAAAAAATAAAAATAACAGACGAAAAATATCTTAATTTAAGAATAGATAAGGCTTTAGCTTCGATAAAAACAGATTATTCAAGAAGCTATATTTTAAAATGCATCGAAGATGAAAAAATACTTGTAAATGATAAAGTAGTTAAGCCATCATATAAGTTAGAATTAAATGATGAAATAACTATTTTAGATATTGAAATTAAAGAATTAGAAATAGAAGCTGAAGACTTAAAGCTTGATATAGTTTATGAAGATAGTGATGTGGCTATAATAAATAAGCCTAAAAACTTAGTAGTTCATCCATCTTCAACAACTAAAGAGGCAACTTTAGTAAATGGCTTATTATATGAGCTTGAGGATTTATCAAGCATCAATGGTGTTGAACGTCCTGGAATCGTTCATAGAATTGATAAGGATACTACAGGCTTACTTATGGTTGCTAAAAATGATAAAGCCTCAAAATCCTTAACAGAACAATTAAAAAATCATACATGTAAAAGAACATACCATGCTTTAGTATATGGCGTTATAAATGAAGATAAGGGTAAAATTGATGCCCCTATTGCCAGAAGCAAAGAAGATAGAAAGAAAATGGCAGTAGATAAAGATGGTAAAAATGCCGTAACTAATTTTAAGGTATTAAAAAGATTTAAGAATTTTACATATATTGAATGCCAATTAGAAACAGGAAGAACTCATCAAATTAGAGTTCACTTAGAATATATCGGTCATCCTTTAGTTGGTGATAAGGTATATGGTCATAAAAGAAAAATTGTTGGAGACCAAGGCCAATTCCTACATGCTAAAACAATAGGCTTTGTTCATCCAACAACAAATAAATTTATGGAATTTGATTCAGAATTACCAGATTATTTTAAAGAATTTATGGATAATCTAGAATAGGAGATTATATGAGCAATATTAAAGATTTTTTAAAATTCTTAAAAACTAGCAAAACTGCATTTCATGCTTGCTATGAATTTGAAAATATTTTAAATGAAAATGGCTTTATCAAATTAAATGAGAGTCAAAAATGGGATTTAAAGAAGGGTAATAAATATTATTTAACAAGAAATAATGCATCAGTTGTTGCCTTCACAATCCCAAATGATAATATATTATCTTATAATATCACTGCTGCTCATCTTGATTCACCAACGTTTAAACTAAAGCCTAATTTTAAGCTTGATGATCAAAGATATAATAAATTATCTACAGAGGTTTATGGTGGCCCAATATATAATACTTGGTTTGATAGACCATTAGATATAGCTGGTAGAGTAATGGTAGAAGAAAATAGTAAAATAAAGCCTGTATTATTCTCATTTGATAAGCCAGTATGTATGATTCCAAATCTTCCTATTCATTATAATAGAGAAGTTAATAATGGTGTTAAGATTAATCCAAATGAAATAACACCAATTTATGGAGATAAAAATATATCTAATTCTAATTTATTACTTGATATAGCAAAAAAATTAAATATTAAGCCTGAGCAGATATTATCTTATGATTTATTCTTGTCACTTGTTGATAGAGGAGCTTTACTAGATGATTTCATCATGGCACCTCAAATTGATAATTTAGAATGCTCATATGGCTTAATTAAAGCCTTAATAGAGGCTAAAGAATCTAAAGCTATTAATGTTTGTGCACTATTTGATTCAGAAGAAATAGGTTCTAGAACAAGAGATGGTGCTGGCTCAACTTTACTTTTAGATATAATTGAACGAATTTCATTTAGCTTAGGCTATAATTTAGAAGAAAATAAGATAGCACTTGCTAATTCATTTATCATTTCGGCTGATAATGCCCAAGGTTTTAATCCTATTTATCCAGCTAAATATGATCAATTAAATCCATGCTATTTAAATAGTGGTATCGTAATTAAAAATGCTGCAAGAGGTTCATATACAACTGATGCCTTCTCAAGTGCTTATTTTAAGCAAATTTGTAAAATTGCAAATGCTCCATATCAAGATAATACAAATAGAAGTGATGTACCAGGCGGTTCAACTTTAGGTGCAATATCACTTGCTAATGTTTCAATTCCATCTGTTGATATTGGCCTTGCTCAACTTGCAATGCATTCTTCATACGAAACAGCGGGTGTTAAAGACTTAGATTATTTAATTAATGCTATTAAAGCATTTTATTCATCAAATATATTAAACAATATGGATGGTGATTTAGATTATGAAATACGTAGATAAGAATGTAGCTTTAAGAAATTTGGCAAATTCAAATCAATTATTTGAAAAGAATAAGAATAATTTCTTAAAAAATTTTAAGGACGCAGTAGATAAAATTACAAATTTAGTATCAAATAACTTAGTTGATGATTTATATAATTATATTTCATCTATTAGAAACCTAGCCTTAAATGTTGGTGCTGAAGTTTTATATGATGATGCTAATATAGTCTTAGAAGATATTAAAAAAGAAGGAAGAATTCCTTCACTTGAGCAATTTGTATTTTCATTTAGAAATACATATTTTGAACTTGAAAATATCTAAAGCTTTAGGATTTTTCTTAAAGCTTTTTTTATTTTGTGTTATAATATAATATACGGAGGTAGTGTTTTATGCAAGAAATAAAAGATAGAATATATAAAGATGGTGTAGTAATTGGTGAAAATATCTTAAAAGTAGACTCTTTTATTAATCACCAAATTGATACAAAACTTTTAGATGATATTGGAGCTTATTTAGCTTCTAAATTTGAAGGCGCGACTAAAATATTAACAATTGAGACATCAGGTATAGCTTTTGGTATTACAGTTGCTAATCATCTAGGCTTTTTACCGCTAGTTTTTGCAAAAAAGAGCTCCTCTAAGGTTTTAGATAAATCAAATGTATATCAAACTATTGTATATTCATATACCAAGGAGACCACAAATATAGTATCTGTAGATAAAAGATTTTTATCAAAAGATGATAAAGTTTTAATTATTGATGATTTCTTGGCAGAAGGAAATGCTTGCTTAGGCTTAATTGATTTATGTAGACAAGCAGGGGCAGAAATAGTTGGAATTGGTATTGTAATTGAAAAAGGTTTCCAGCATGGAAGACAAAAAATATTAGAACAGGGCATCAAACTAGAATCAGCAGTAATTGTTGAATCATTTAAAAATGGTAAACCAATATTAAAATAAGAGGAGATTATCTCCTCTTTATTTCTTTTTAAATACTAAAAGTATTCTTTCATCTTCATCAGTTAAATCATCATTGAAATCACCAGATATTTTAATTAGCTCAAATTTATCACTTAATAAATCTTTTACTTCATAATAATATTCATTATATGATTCAACTATTTCTTCATCATCTTCAGTAATCTTAATTACATGCTTTAAGGTTGTTGGAGATGATTTTTTAGTTTTCCAATCAATTTTAAAATTATAATAATCCTCATTTAAAGAAGAACCATCATATTCCTCAAGTAATACTTTAGAGAATATATCACAGATAAAATAACCATTATCATCTAGATGATTATATACATTATTTAGCATCTGTTTAATCTTTGTTTTATTATTTAAGAAATTAATTGAATCGAAAAAGCATGTTATAACATTAAATTTATTATCAAATTTAAAGTTAGTCATATCCATAACATAAAAAGGTATTTGTAGATGATTAACCTTAGCCTTTTCTTTGGCAATTTCGATAATTGAAGAAGATAAATCTAGACCACATACATCAAAGCCTTTAAGCTTTAGCATTGTAATAAAAGTACCTGTTCCACAAGCTAAATCTAAAATTTTATCTTCTTTTTTTAAATAAGGCTCTACAAATTCAACCCAAAGGTCATATTCAAGCTTTTGCATAACCTCATCATAATAATATCCAAATTTTTTATATTCGTTCATTTTTTTCTAACCAAGCTCTCTATAATATTAATATCTGGATCAATATAAATTGTCTTTTGATTCTTATATGTTACAAAGCATCCTTTTTTACCTGGAATCTTTTTAACATTTTTAATCTTAGTATAATCAACAGGAACTGAAGAAGAATCTCTTAAATTAGAATAGTATGCAGCTAAATTTGCGGCAGTTCTAATTAAATTTTCAGTTAAATTATCTGAAGATATAACTACATGTGATCCTGAATCTTTTTCGACATGGAACCAATAATCTTCCTTTTTAGCTAAATGATTAGTTATATAATCATTTTGAATATTATTTTTTCCAACATAAATTAATGTATCATCTACTATATATGTTAATATAGTAGGCTTTTTCTTTACATTTTTAGACGTGTTTTTAAATAAATATTTATTTTTAATTAATTCATCTTGTATTTCTAACGCATCATTAATATTTGCATCCTTTAATTGATAAGATAATAAATTAAAATAATTTAATTCATCACTTGCAATTTCTAGCTGCTCATTAATATGGGAAATAGAATTCTTACATTTTTGATATAATTTAAAATATTTATTTGAATTTTCTAAAACAGTTATTTTATTATCTAAAGGTATTTTAATATCAGAATTATCATAATAATTAAATAAGATGATTTCCTTAGTCTTTTGATTAAGATTAGGTGCTGAAAGTAAAAGCTCGCCATATAGCCTATATTTATCCTTATTTTGAGTATCTAGGAGATCTTCATTTAATTTAATTATTTTCTTTTCATATTTTTTTATTTGTCTTGTGATAAAAGAAGATAGGTCATTTGTTTTTATTTTAATATTGGCCTCATTTTCCTTTTGAAAATAAAATTCATCTAGCATATTAGATAAGCTATCATACTTATTAATAGGCTCATAATTAAATGGATTAAAATAAAAATCTAATTTATTTTTATCATTAATAAATGTTGATGGAATAATATCAGCATGAATTGCTTTATAAAAATTATCAATATGATTATCATTATCAAATATATGAGAAACTAAATTTAGCGATACACCATTAAATAAATTAATATAATCATTAGGTGATTCTAGTTTTTTATCTAAAATAAGCTCTTTTAAATCCTCATAGCTATAATCAAATGGATTTAATTTATTATTAACTGGAAATTCATATTTAGCATGAGGAAGAATAGTTCTATTATATTCACCGATACCATCATGCTTTAAGGCATCTAAAATAATATAATTATCATCTGTTAAAATTAAATTAGAATATCTACCCATAACCTCACAAATTAGATATTTTTTAGATTTATCAGAAAGCTCATTATAGCCTTCTAAAGTAAATATAATAATTCTATCAGATGAATAAGTAAAAATATCAGAAATAAAGTATCCTCCAATATGCTTCCTTAAAAACATTGTGAAGCTTTTTGGATTTAAAGGATAAGCATATTCTTTATATGTTAGATGAATTCTTGAATAATTAGAAGAAGATGAAATAATTAAATTATAGTTTTGATTATTTCTTCTAACAGAAAAAATGAAATCGGTATTACTAATTTCATTAATCTTATTTATTCTTCCAGTTTTTAAAAATTCTATTTCATCTTTTATTTTTTGTAAAAATATCCCATCAAACATAAAAAATTCACCATAAATAATATATCACAACAAATATTGTTTTTCTACTATTTCAAAATTATATAAATAATGTTATAATTATTTTAATAATTATCTAGAGGAGCTTAAGAAAATGGGACTATTTAGTAAAAAGAGCTTAACAGAAATAATTAATAAGAATTTAAGTGAAAGACAAATTGAATTTGAAATAAAGGATTCAGTTATTTCATTTTCTATCAATCTAGATAATGATATTACATTATATCCAAATATAAAGGTTGATAATCAAGCAGAAGAATTAACCTTCATAATTAATATTAAACGCGGAGAATCTAAAAACTTAAAGGATTTTAATAATAAATCAAAATATTTAAAGGCTTTAGCTAATGATAATATAATTTATCTATATTATGCGTGCTTTGTAACAGCTGAAAACGTTATTTTTGTAATTGATACAATTATTTCTTCACTTCAAGTGCTAGAAAATGATATTATTAATTTGTAAAGGAGTTTATTTAAATGAAACTAGATGAACGAGGACTATTAATTGTAATATCAGGACCATCTGGTGTAGGTAAAGGAACTGTTAGAAAGGCTCTATTTGAGATGAAGAACCATAATCTAACATACTCTGTATCTATGACTACAAGAAAACAAAGACCTGGTGAGGTTGATGGTGTTGATTATTATTTTACAACTAAAGAAGAATTTGAAGATAGAATAAAAAATAATAAATTCCTAGAATATGCAGAATTCGTTGGGAATTATTATGGAACACCACTTGATAAGGTTAATGAAAAGCTAGATGCTGGTCATGAGGTCGTACTTGAAATTGAAGTAGAAGGTGCGCTTCAGGTTAAAAGAAAGGTTCCAGATTGTGTTATGATATTTATCGTTCCACCATCAAAGGAAGACTTATATAAACGTTTAAAGTCTAGAGGAACAGAATCTGATGATATTATTAACCAAAGAATAGAAAAGGCTAATAGAGAGTTTAAAAAGGCTAAATTCTATGATTACATCGTAGTTAATGATGAGGTTAATAACGCAGCTGATAGAATTTTAGCAATCATTAGAGCTGAACATGCTAGAACTTATCGTTCAATCGATAAATATTATGAATTAATCGGTGAAGAAGAATAATTCTTTGAAATTATTAATTATTATGATATAATAATTGAGGTTACGAGGTGAAATAAATTATGAGTAAAAATGTAGACGGAATGCGTTACCCTTCAGTAGATATGCTACTAGAGGTAATTGATTCAAAATATAAATTAGCATATGCTGCCGCTAGACGTGCAAGAATCATTGAGGAAGAAGATGGTTACACACCACTTGAAGATCCAAAATGTGTAAAACCAGTTGGTCAAGCATTAGAAGAAATCATTTCTGGTGATACAAAAATTACTTTTAAGAAATTAACAAACATTTAATTAAGGTGGCTATGCCACTTTTTTTATCTATATTTGATAGGTGAATTATGAATATTTTTATTACTTATTTTTTCTATTTTATAATATATTCATTTTTAGGCTATATATGCGAGGTAGTTTATGTAGCTATAATAACTAAGCATATTGGCGATAGAGGCTATTTATTTGGTCCACTAGTACCAATTTATGGCTTTGGTGCGCTTCTAATACTTGTAAGCCTGAATTGGGCATATAATTATTGGTATTTAGTTTTACCACTAGGCTTTTTAATAACTACAACGCTAGAATATGTAGTTTCTTTTGTCATGGAGCTGTTATTTAAAAAAAGATGGTGGGATTATTCAGATAAATTTTTAAATATTAATGGTAGAGTATGCCTAAGAAATTCATTAATGTTTACAGCCCTAGTAGCTTTAGTTATTTATGTTTTACAGCCATTTGTAGTAAATAGCTTAGTAGATAATATAATGAATATAACAGCCTTAAAATGGTCATTGTTTACATCTATATTCCTTTTATTTATAACTGATTTTATAGTTTCTACAACAAAGCATGTAAAGCTTGCTGCTATTATTACAAAGCTATCACAAATTAAAGATTTCACTATGGATGAGCTTGATAAAGCTAAAGATTATATCAAAAATTCTAAGGCTTATGAGAAGCTTGCAAGACTTAGCCAAAGATATCCTGGCTTTAGAATTAGATTAAATGGTGCTAGAATAACTATTGGTGATTTAGTTTCTAAGGTAAAAGAAAAAGTAGGTTTTAAAAAATGAAAAGAGTAATTGTTATCGGTGCTGGAATATCAGGACTAACATCAGCCATATTATTAAAAAAGGATGGATATGATGTTACAATATATGAAAAAAATCCATATGCTGGTGGCTTTTTAACAACATGGAAAAGAAAAAATCAAACAATTGATGGCTGTTTGCATTGGATGATAGGAACAAAGGATGGCACCAAAATTAATGAGCTATGGAAGACAGTTGGTGGCTTAAATAATACTAAAATTGTTAAATTAAAATATTTTTATGTAACTGAATATGAAGGAAATATTTTTAAAATCGGAAGAAATGTAGAAGAATTCAAAAATGAATTATTAAAATATTCAGAAAATGATGAAGAAGAAATTGAAAAGCTAATTGAGGCTATTAAAGCCCTAAATTGTTATGAAAATTATTCTGATATAGCATTTGATTTAATAAATTATCCAATTATTCCTGAAAAATCTATTTTAAGAAAAACTATTTCTTATATGAAAATAAGTATGGAGGATCTAGCAAA
>JAEEGL015031692.1_pt1 | contig 20169 bp, 17 predicted proteins | sample 9134231 | NCBI WGS metagenome assembly JAEEGL01 (sample SAMN16246548, study PRJNA631951) | gut metagenome | biome: gut microbiome; feature: rumen; material: fiber-attached | host: Bos | place: Iran: Karaj | collected 2018-10
CAGGTATATTTCTTTAAAAAGACGAAATAAATAGCGGATATATGATACGGTTTTTAGTGGTTCGGGAAGGAACGACAATATGACTAAAGCAGTAATATTTGATATGTTTGAAACACTGGTTTCGCTGTTTGTCGGAAAGACTTACTTTGGAGAAAACATGGCAGCGGACGTGGGTGTGGTTGCGAAAACATTCCGTGCGGCATGGCATGCCACTGAAAATGACAGGACCTTGGGGAATATCACCATAGAAGAAGGAATAGGGAAGGCGCTTCGCGCGGTTAGAGCATATTCTGAAGAAACAGTGCATATGATCGCGGGAAACAGACGGGATGCGCTAAACGACACTTTCAATATGATACCCGAGGAATCGGTTCGCCTGCTTGAGAGCCTTCATGAGAAAGGGATCATGACCGGGTTGATCAGCAATTGTTTTTCGGATGAGGCAGAACTGATCAAAAACTGCCGGCTGTATCCGCTGTTTGACGTGGTAATGCTGTCTTACGAGCAGGGTATAAGCAAACCGGATCCGGCTATTTATCTCCGCATGATCGAAAAACTAGGCGTGGAGCCTTCTGAATGTTTGTATGTAGGCGATGGAGGCTCAGAGGAACTGTTCACCGCAAAAGAGGTCGGCATGAAACCGATACAGGCATTGTGGTTCAGACCGGGAATGTTTGAACCTCATATACCAAGTCCGGTTTACGCAGAATTTTTGCATGCGGAAAATCAGATGGATGTGGAAAAATATCTGTAGAAGATATACGTTGACATAAAAACTCACCTTTGTCAAATAAAATATTTTTGGGAGAATATAGGAGAAGTGTAGCTTAGGTATGAAGTATTCTATTGTTCGAAGCAAGAGGCGTACTGTATCGATAATGATCCGGGAGACCGGAGAGGTTGAAATACGTGCACCATACAGCACGTCAAACAGGACAATCTCAGAGTTTGTAGAATCAAAACGTGATTGGATAGAAAAAAATGTTAATAAGATGAAACAAAAAGCCATTGAAAGTGAAAAAATACCGGCGTTCTCTGATGAGGAGCGCCGTCAGCTTATAGATAAGGCTATGAAGCTCATTCCTGCGAGAGTATCTTTTTTTGCACCGTTGGTTGGTGTTTCATACGGAAACATTACTATCCGAAATCAAAAAACTATCTGGGGCAGTTGCAGCGGAAAGGGAAATCTGAACTTTAATTATATGTTGGCGGCATTGCCTGAAGAGATCCTTGATTATGTCGTGGTGCATGAGTTGTGTCATCGTTTGGAAATGAATCATTCATCGAAATTCTGGACTGAGGTAGAAAGAGTCCTGCCGGATTACAAAAAAGCCCGGAAATGGCTAAAGGATAATGGTAACGTGTTTCTACAAAGAGGGGGCTGAGTTTGGGTGTGAATATGAAGAGATCATTTATTACAATATATGTTGTGTTATTTGTTGTTTTGCTGACCGGTTGTGTGGCAAAGGAGGGGTCCACAGACATGCCTTTGTTCAGTAACGTAAAAACGGTAGGGAAGGCAGGATTGACACCCGAGGATATCATTGATCATAGTGAGGATACCGGTGAAAATCGGGACGCGCTGATGCCGGAGGATGAAGATGAGAATGTGGAGGAGAATGTGGCGCATGCTATCATAAATCCGATGGGAGAGATCTTGAAAGAGCGTATTGATGTACCGGCAGGTTATGTGAGAACTCCGGAAGCAGAGGGAAGCTTGGGAGATTTTTTGAGGAACTACCGGCTTTTACCGGATGGCAGCCCGGTTTTATTATATGACGGTCGTGTAAAAACAACTGACAGCGCTGTTTGTGTGTTTGACATGTATCTTGGCGATAAGGATCTTCAGCAGTGTGCAGATTCCGTGATCCGGGTATACGCGGAATATATGCGGGCAACAGGAATGGAAGAAAAAATAGCGTTTCATTTTGTGAGTGGATTCCTGTGTGACTGGACAAGTTATAAGAACGGTAATCGTATTTTTGTAAATGGTAATGATGTATCATGGAAATCCGGTAGTAATGTAACGGATTCTGATGAAGTATTTGAAAAATATTTGGAAACAGTCTTCAATTATGCAAGCACACTTTCGGTCGAGCGTGAATCCGAACCGATCGATATCGCTGAAATTCAGATTTGAGATATATTCATTAAGGGTGGGTCTCCCGGGCATGTTGTAATGGTCGTAGATACTTGTGAGTGCGATGGGAAGAAAGCATTTCTTTTGGCACAGGGATACATGCCTGCGCAGCAATTTCATGTGCTTAAGAACAAGTCGGATGATCCTTGGTATTATGCTGAAGAAGTGACTTATCCTTTCCGGACACCAGAATATGTTTTTGATGAAGGAAGCTTAATGCGACCGAGCTATCTATAGCAGAGTGGATTTAGAATTCGCAAAATCTCGATTTTACGAACTAGCACATAATGTTTTTTTCAGCAACTATAGACCAGACAGTCTGAATATCGTATAATTTTTATTGTATCGCAACCTTTTACACGACTTCCGGGTATTACTATCAGAATACTTAGTCTCTATATAGCGAAACACTATATTTGATCCACTAAATGGAGGTATAACATGCCAAAAAAGAAAAAAACGGACGAAATAAATATGGTTTATCTGACCAGATTTCAAAAGCATTCTCTCGAGCTGTTCAATGAATTAAATTCTTACGTCACTAAAGACATAATAGCGGAAAAACATGAAGCACTGATAAAATATACCACTGCTGTCAATGCTCTGGCGGATGATTTTTCCGTAAAAGGAGAAGACGGTAAACTTCCGGTTTTTGACAAGATCTCAATCGATGCTTTTAGAAGAGCCCATACCAAGGCAATAAAAGCATGTGAGGACTTAATTGCGAGAATTCCGAGGGATACTAAGGACCAGACACTTATTAATCTCTTTAAAACAACGGATAAGATACGCAAAGATCTTGTCTACGACAATATGTTATTTGAACAGTATAACGTGCAGGGACTTACTCTGGATCAGGCAATAGAAAAAAGATTCGGCAAATCTGCTTCCGATCAGGAAAAGTCTGTTTTTTTCTCATCATCTAAAGAAGGCGTTGAAGATGAGGACACGATCTGTGTTGAATTCCCTCAGGGAACCAAATTAGATGTGATCGGAAATATAAGTAAAAGAAATCCCATATCTTTTATCGATGAGAACGGCAACCGTGTAAACGGATTTTTCACGGAACGACAGAACATTGACTTTAGAGACAGTTTCATGCAAATAAGTGAACGAACTGTCAGAAAAGCGGCGGAGGACGAAGTAAATCCCAAGTGGATCGAGGTTATCGAAAGAGCCGGTACCTACTTTTACGACTACGTCAATGAACCGGAATTTATTCAATGGGATAATTTTGATCTGGCAAAACTCGGTTATGATACCGATACGATCAATGAATTGAAAAAAGATGAGATGTTCAGGGAGTTTTTCGGCGATTTTCTTATCGAGATGAGCAATGTCAGATCACTGATAAGTTCGGGTTACAAGAACATTAAAGCCACTTATGGAAGCTCTGTTGATAAGAGAAACATTGCAATGTCCCAAATCAGTAAGTTGCTGGGAAGGGACGATCTTCTCGCCGAATCAAGACATGCACAGATCATGGTAGGTGATACCATAATCGAAGGTACTTTCATGGAAGAGGTAAAAGGCTATACCCAAAGTACCATTCCGAAGGATCATCCGGCATATGGCTTAAAATCCACTGTTTTTGACGGGTCGATGGTTCTTCGTGACATTGCCGATTTGGATATGTTGGATTATATCTGTCAGAACGTTGACAGACACACCGATAATATGATCTTTAAATTCTCCGATGATGGCAAAAAGTGTATCGGTATAGTAGGTATCGATAATGATCTCTCATTTGGAACGAGCAGACCGGGCCAGGCTCAACCTCGTAGCACACGTGTTTCGAGAATAGATCTGGCTTCGGAGGGAATGGCTAAAAGGATCGAAACCTTAAGCGACACTGCGCTGCGTACCACCCTGACCAAAAAGGGATTGAGTGAGGAGGAAATAAATGAATCGATCCGACGCTTATTGGAAGTAAAAACCAGGATAAAAGAAGGTAAGATAAAGGTCGTAAGTGACGACAAATGGACATCCATGAAGCTGGCGGACATGAAAGACGGATGGAGTTATTTCGCCAAGATATACGACAGTTTTGAAGACGCTGATCCGGCTGACTCAAAAGGAATTCCCGATTTCAAATATACCGAAGGTAAAAAGGTCAACTCATTCGACTATCAGCACGAGGACGCTCACTTTCTGAAGGATCGTATAAATAATAAGAGCAAAGTATTTGCCGAATCGCTGACCACAGTTTATAATGAGACTTTGGAAAAAACGGAAAACTCCATACCTGATAACGAGCTGAAGAATCTGTTATCTGACTGGGTCAAAACAATGAAAACCGGCATCAAGAGCGGAAACAGCAAACTGCACGGAGCATCACAATATTACATTGATCTCAATACGAAGATAGATGAATTCGAGGTATTGGTTAATGATATTAAACTCGGCAATTATATAAGTCCCGGCGGATACAAATCAGCCCTGAAAGGACTTGATGAATTAACAAAGGCAGCAAATGGTTATCTTGAACATGTGGAGGACGTCAGGGCAAAAGAAGGCAATATCAGCAAAACACAAATAAAACGTACCCAACTGGTAAAAGCAATGATCGAAGTTGCACAGGAATGCCGGACAGCACTGGAAAAAAACTATAGCATCCTGGTAGACGATTATGAGCGAACCAAAGCTGATCTTTTCCGTGGATTGACCGATCCCAAAACGCAATACCTCAAGGATCCGGCAAAGACGATATATAACAAGATCAAACAGACCCAGGATGAGATTACCCCAAATCATATGCTGGGCGATTTGGAGCTTGAGCAACGTGTGGCAGAGCTGCTGTTTTTGACCGGAATCTCCAAAAGCATAAACAGACTGAAACAATCCAATCAGCTTGATTCTGTTATAAAGGAAAACAATATCGGAAAACACATCCATATTATAAAAAACTCAGATGCTTTTAAGCATATGTTTGCGTCAACACCGAAAGAAGAAATCATCAAAATGTCAAAGAGTTCTGACGCGAAAGAGCTGTTTGACCATTATTCAAAATGCATGTACGATGTTGAGCGACACCCACGAAAAGAAAGTATAAAACAATCTAAAAAGTCTGAGGCCAAATCCCAGACAATAAAAAAATGATAAAAAACTTCCCACATCATTGATGTGGGAAGTCTCTTTTTAAAGTGATTTTTGCGGTGCGGGCTTCAGCATCTTTTCAGTCCTTACGATCAGGTTTTCAACTACCTGTAACCTGGATTTACCGCGGTCTGTCAATGGATTGAATATCACGCCATGACGTTTTTTGTAGTAGATCTGCGCATGCTTCATTATATCCTCGACCAGTGACTTTTGTATCTCTGTCTTTCCGGCATTTTCATTCATCCTCAATTAATATGAAATGGCACTCAATTTCCGTTTAGCTCAGTTACAGTGATCACATCATTCAAAACATAATGGAACAGAGGGTATGATGTATCTTCATTTTCCACGTAACCGTTTCGAAGATCTATTGTTTCCGACTGATCCTCCGGATTTACTCCTGTGTAATCCCCCTTGAACACGAAGTCATCATTTCCCCGAGTAAAGCGATCGATGGCTTTTTTCATGGCTACCTCCGTACCTGGCGCTGCAACCTGCTGATTCAGGTCCACCATCTCGATCCAGCCTTCCTCAAATCCTGCGAAAACATCCGACCCCCGGATCTTTCCTGAGACCTTTGATTCGATACTCTTATTTGAAAATACCGCATCCACCGCAGACAGCACATATTTTTCCCAGCAGATCCTGGCCGTGACCAGGGATGATGTCGGAGCGACTTCCGACATGCTCTGATTGAATCCCACAAAATACACCGGTTTAGACCGAGAGGACTCCTCGCACGCAATGGCCGGTCCGATAGTGTCCGTGTACTGTGATACTACCACACAGCCATCACCGATAAGCTGCTGCGCAGCACGTTTTTCCAGAGCGTAGCTGCTCCATGTATGAGTGTATGTGACCTTCATCACTGCCGTGGGCACTACGGAACGTACGCCCATGAGAAATGCCGTGTATCCGGAGATGACCTCAGATGTTGGAAATGCAGCCACAAAGCCGACTTTTGCATCCTCCTCTGTGATAATGCCCTCGTTTATCATCTGATCGATCTTCATACCTGCCGCTATACCGCTAACGTAACGCCCCTGATAGGCTTCACCCTTGAAAGTATGGTAGTTTTCCGGAACAGTCTTATCCCTCATATCCATATATGATGTCTGGCAAAACTGAGTGTTCGGATATTCCGGGGCAAGCGTCATTACCAGCTCGCTGTAACCGTTGAAAAATATAATGTCACAGCCCTGCCCTGCAAGATCCCTGAGGGGTTCTTCCATCTCGTCATCCAGCACGTTGCTGCATGTTATGATCTCCACCCTGTCACCGTATCTCTTTTCCAGCGCATCCTTGGATAATGAGAAATTATAGGTATAGGGCGTGCTCTCGTCGTTATCATAGATAAAACCGATCTTCAGGCTTTCCTTCTCACCCGTAATATTCAGAAGGCGAAAACACAGAGTGAAGGCTGCCAGTATCACAAGACAGGTCACTGCAGTTGTGATATATACCCGCTTCATGCCTTCTCACCTCCCTCACCGGTCTTGCCATCGTTTTTATTCTTGGCTTCCATCTCGGCCGCCTGTATTTTCTTATCTTCTTCCACGCGCCGCTTGAGTTCGGCCTGGGCCTCTTCATCTGCCTGTTGGATCTCTTCACGCCTGTGAGAGTAGATCTTGTCAGGATTGATAACTCCCTTCTCCACCAGCCTCATGAACGCATCCAGCGCGTCGGGATCAAACTGGGTTCCGCGACCACGCTTCATCTCGTTCATAACGTAATCCGTATCCATGGAACTCCTGTAAACACGGTTGCTGGTCATGGCGTCAAAGGTGTCCGCAACGCCTATGATACGTGCAAACAAAGGTATCTCTTCTCCCTTCAAGCCCTCTGGATAACCCTTGCCATCGTAACGCTCATGATGGTATTTGGTGCCGTCCTCAACATTTTCCACCAGTGTGAAATCCTTTAAGATCTCAGCACCGCTGATAACGTGGGATTTCATTTTAGCATATTCCTCATCCGTCAGTCTGCCCACTTTATTGAGAACACTATCCGGTATGGCTATCTTTCCGATATCGTGAAGCTGCGCGGCTTTTCGCAGATTCGACAGCATCTTCTTTCTCTGCCACCACTTAAAGCAGTTCATCTCACGGGCTATCAGCTCCGAATATTCCGCCACACGGGTTGAGTGCTGATGTGTACGCACGTCTTTTGCATCGACGGCGTTTGCTATAGCCATAACCGTCTCATTTGCCATATTCAATTTGATCTGCTGCTGATTCAGCTGTCTCTGTACTACCAGCCATGTAAACCATATGATGAACAGCGAGAAGATCACCAGCATATACAATACAAACCCCGGCTGCTCATAAAATTCGCCCTCCTTGACGAGCTCGAATTTCCGCTCTTCCAATACCTTCTCTCCCGCGCTGTCAAAGATCGCCAGATGGAAGGTGTAATTGCCTGCAGGAAGATTCACATAGAAAATATTACTCAGACTGTTCTGTGGCACGATCATCCACTGTGAATCATAACCTTCCAGGAAATATCCAACATTGGGCTCCTGTATGGTATAATTCAGGATCTCGGGACTGAGCTCCACACGGTTCACGCCCTGCCCCACGGTGATGGCTCCCATACGTGCAAGAGGCTGCTGGACTCCGTCCAGATGTACCGCAGCAAGCTGCATTCTGTAAGAACGGACATCACTGTTATATTTTTCTACATCTATGATATAAACACCGGTATCACAGGGGAGGAACAGCTCTCCGTTACCGTTGTAATAATTCCATGAATTGGCTGTCAGGGATGTTCCGAGTCCACGCCTTGCATCCAGAAGCTCCCAGGCGATCTCACCACCCATGACAAGTTCATCGCGCTCCACAACGTAGATTCCCGCACTGGACATGACAAAAAGGGTGTCTTCATCTTTTACCCATATGTCATAGTTGTTAAAATACGGGAATTTACTGAGCTTTCGGATCGTCCCGTCCGGCTCAAGGTAACACAGACTGTTACTGGTGACCAGGAACACGCCCTCGGATTTGGGATCTTTGACGGTGCGCAGTATAACGCCGCTGGAAAGTCCGTCCTCTCTGGTCAGCATGTCGATGACCTCACCGTCTTTTAATACTGCGATCCCGTCACCGTCTGTTCCTGCCAGTATCGTGCCGTCGCTTCTCTCGGTGAGGGTCAGGATCATTGAATTTATCAGACCATCCTCATAGCCGATGGTCTTCTGTATTTTGTGGTCCTTGATATAGCTGATACCCGTATCTCCCGCCGCCAGTATGGTTCCATCCGATAGTCCTGTGACAACGCGGGCGCGGTTTCCGAAGCTGCCGTTATCACCGTTATATGCCCAGGATTCACCATCAGCCGCGTACTCCATCAATCCGCTGCCATAGGTGCAAACCCACAGGTGATCTTCTCCATCCACATACATACAGCGTATTCTCTTGTCTGCCAAAACCTCCGTCAGCTCATTTTGGATCTGATGACGGCAGCTCTTATCCACCACATCAAGTCCCTTATCAGTGCCTATGTAGTAATCACCCTGCCATGCCACGATGGTATTGACAACCCGGCGATCCATTCCGATAGATCCGTAAACATCCTTGAAGGGAGATTTTGCAAGGCGCAACAATCCCAGTCTTGAGGAGGTAAACCACAGGTTGCCCTGATAGTCGTACAGCATATTATCAATGGAGTTATTAAAATCATTGGTATTCAAACGATGATAACCGTTTCCGTCCATGTAGGATATACCGCTGTCTGTAGATATGAACAGGGTTCCGTTGCTGATATAATTCAGATTGTTGATGCAGCTCACATCTCTGCAGACCATGGTCTTCAGCTGAGTAAAATCATCGCGTGAAACATCAAAATAATAGATATGATTTATATTTGTGCCCACCATCAGTGTTCCGTCCGGAGCAAATGCGCAGCAATTAAAAACCTCCTGCTCGTCCGGCAGTTTCAGAGTGCTCAAAAGCTTTCCTGCCTTCATCAGATGCAGGCTGCCGTCTGATGTTACCGCCACTACATGGTCTGACTCATCCGCAGTGATACTGTCCGTATAATTAACCTCATTCAGGGTGTTGGCCGCCTTAAGACCGTTATTCATCATCAATATCTGCATGCTGGAGGTCGTACCGATATAATAATATCCATCCGTAGCGCGGATGATACTGCGCACGGAATTTGATGGCAGACCGCTGGACTGGTCCAGTACATTTACAACCTTTTCGCGGATCACAATGGAAAGACCATTGTCGTTGGTGCCGATCCACAGACGGCCTTCCTCATCCACATAGAGGCAATTTACGTTTTTGACGGATTCGTATTCGTCTATCCATCTGAATTCCCTGCCGTTATAACGATACAATCCCGCATATGTACCGATCCACAGTACACCGTCGTTGGTCTGCGCTATATCATTGGCCTCTCCGCAGGGAAGACCGTTGTTATTGCTGTAAACACTCTGTACGTAGTCATTATAATCAATAGCCTCCGGCAATGAAGCAGCCTGAGCATTCACAGTGGAAAACATTGATATTCCAAGGATCAGAGCAACCGCCGAAACCGTCCCTGCCGCTTTGATCTCCTTCTGCTCTTTTCCGGCGCGTCTTATGAGGATCACAACATATACTGCCACTATGGTCAGCATCTTGTCAGCAAACTCTATGATCAGCTGTCCGAGCACGGAACACAGTATGACCGGCCATTCCTTATCAAAAAAGTAGTTGAATACACCATCTCCCCATTTATTACCCGTATAACCGTTATTGAATATCATGTTGAGAGGCACTGATACCACAAGTGCCGTGAATACAGTCAGAGAAGCGGCTTTCATAAACCCGTAAAACTGATCAAACCACTTTTTACGTACCGCTATACCCACTATTATACCCAGCACGATGTTGGTGATGGAATAGGCAGCGGAGAGTTTGTTGATGAGACTGTATGCCACATTGCCGGTAAATCCCACCATGGCACCGCATACCGGCCCGCCGATGCTGGCGGCGAGGGCCGTTCCAAAGGAATCGAGCCACAGCGGAAGCTCCAGCCATCGAGCCAGCATTTTTCCGCTTATGTTCAAACCCACACATAATGTAATAAACAAAACTATCTGCCAGGTTTTAGCTTTCTTCATCAGTTTATGCTCCTCCAAGCTACACTTCGTATCAGTCTTTTATTATCAGACATATTCCCCTTCAAAGGCAAAGCGTATCTATCCATGAATCATTATGTTTATGTACTCATCACATAAACATACTGCGCATTACGTATAAAATCTCTTCCCTGTGTTCTTCAGTGCCTCCGGTCACGGGATAAACATACAGCAAAGCCTGTACTCCCTCATCCGTGTTATCCCTCGGCAGGAAGATGAATTCCACTCTGTGTTTGCTGAAATCATTATTATTTTCATCGGTAAAGCTGCCGGTATAGTAACTGAGCTTTCCGTAATCCGCCTGCACATCGCGCCTTACCACGTCACGCTCAAACCACTGTGACAGGATCGGTCCCCTGATGATGACGGAACCCATAATGTTTTTGACAATAGCGTCACAGAACTCCTTCGTCTTGTCCTTGTCGGAAGCTTCCTCAAGATGTTCATTTCCGACGTAGAATATAAATAAGCTCTCCGGTGCACCGGATCTGTCAAGCTCATTCAGTCTGTACTGGTAACCTTCCACATTGGGAAGTTCTTCTTCTACCGTCTTCCACGCCGTGGGGATCTCGTAATGCATCACTCCCCCAATGCTCCGGTTATAAGTCTCATTGGTACGGAATTCCCTGCCGCCTTTCAATGTCCACGTGTATTCATAGGGCTTACCGTCTGTTTCGAAAACATACTCTGCTGCAATGGTTATACCATTTGATGACGCCTGCACCTGCCCCAATACCTTGAAAAGTTTATCGGAACTGCCTGTCTCATCAAACTCGGTGTGCGCGATCATGCTGTAAATGCCCACAGTAAACGTGCAGGTTATACCTGTATCATCGTTTTCCTCCGGCAACAGCGTAAAAGAAAAGCCATCCGCAGAAACATTTTTTATGCGCCCCGCCACTGCATAGTTTTTTCCGTTATAAGCATCGGGATTTCCTATCACCGATCCTGCCGATACGTTGGAATACACTACTGTCTTATCGGCATCGATGGCAACTCCGGTATCTGCCAATGCCACATGGGTGCCGGTAACCAGAAATGCCAGTACCACCAGTGCGCTGACGATCCTTCTGAGCTTAATATCCTTAGTATTCCGTTTTGAATTCGCAAAAATATTTTTCATGGTCATATTGCCTTTATGTATAAACGGTAAATAGTCAAAAGGTGTTTTCATCATCTGAAAGAGGATTCAAACCTAATACGACTGTCGTCAGCATATTTTTCAATACATTTGAGAACAAACTGTTCTGTATAGTACTCGCCGTATTCGTCCCTTATGACAAAAACATCATTCTGTGACACATCCTTGTAGTCCTTCATTGCATCAGAAAGCGCCTCTTCAAAACTCAGCAGATTTCCGTTTTCATCAACTTCACCCGCATCCATACTCACGAGCCGCTCCTCTTCCGTTCCGTCATGTCCCGTATATATGTATTTTTTACTTAAAAAGCTCACCCGATCGTATTCGATGTAAATGCCCCAGCTGCGGACCGCATCTTCCTCCGTGGTATCCACAGCAGGAGTCTCATCCTCATTATCCTCCGGGTATAGTATTTCCCTGTTCACAAGCTGCTCATTCAGGTCTATCAGCGGTTTTCCGTTATCCGTGATCACCTTGACCTTACGAAAGGCAAAACCTGTAACACACAATATGCATATCATCAAAAACAGGAGCAAGTGTTTGTTACGTTTCATCATCCAAATCCCACAAAATATTATGTCCTTCCAAAACATCCATCACCTGATGCATGACCGATGATACAGCAAAATCATCCACCAGTTTCACCCTTTCGGTACCGGGATAATTTGAGAGATACTCATCCAGGGCCTGCGCGTCCGCTGCCGCAACACCGTTTATGGTGATGGATTTTCCGCTCACCTTTATCGAAACACCCTCGCCCTCATCGACGGATGGCGCTTCCGGTAAATTGGCACTATCGAGTGTCGGAGATTCTATCAGCTCCCGCACAAGTCCCATCCCGCCATGTTCTCCGAACAGCAGAAAAGCAGATATCAGCATGAAAACGACAGGCACCAATAGAACCAGCGCCCTTATCCGCTTTGCTCTGCTGTCGGTTGACGGTTTTTTTATATATATGTATATGAGAAAGATAATGAGCAGTACCGACAGTATCAGTACAACCCACCTGAGACTTATCCCGTGCATATACCTGTCCTCTTAATACCAGATCACTGAACCGCTATGGCTATTCCCTTTTCCTTGTATTCGCTCGCAAGATCCTCCAGGAGCTTACTGATAGCAACCTCATCCCTGTACAGTATCTTGTCCTCGTTGCGATTTACAGAAACCACCACAACCTTTTTAACGCCGTCCTCGCCAACTGCAGCGGAACTGTCTATAAGGCGTCTGAGCTCCTGCTCCAGTTTTCCGGGCTGCAGCCCGTCGCCTTTGAAAACATCATCTTCATTTTCCTCGGATACTATGATGACATTTTCTCCCGCGTCCTTTCCGAACAGAGTCTTCTGTCCGTCGCCTATTCCGGCAGTCACTGTAAGATAGCGCTCGTGGAGCTTTTTCTCCTCGAAACTGTCCGGGATATACTCTGTCCTCACATCTATAAAAGTCACATAATTGTCTATATTCTCGTACTTTTGGTAATGCTGTACCACGGATTCCTCACCGAAATCTTCAGGAGTGGAAACTAAAGCCTGACTGTCCTGAGGATCCTGCTCCACTGTGGACTTCTGTACCGTCTGGCCGAACATTACCACCATGAGTACTATGAATATTACATCCAGAAGTGAGGTAAGATCTATGATGATCTCTTTCTTACTCAAAAGATGCCTCATACATTTTCCTCTTTCTTCTTTTCCTTGATACGTCCGGTCTTATAGCTGTCCTCTTTAAGTCTCACATAGGACTCATAATCCACATCACAGAGGTAAAGCTTCTTTGATGTGCTGGCAGCAACATAGATTTTCAGCAGCATTGTGACTACGAGTGCGACCCATGTGGATGTCATGGCAACACCCAGATTATCCAGCATTGAATCTGCCCCCGCAACGCCATGGCTTATAAGCCCTGCCTGACCTATCAGGCCGGTCACGGTGCCGAAGATACCTGCAAGGGGGAACACCGGTATCAGCTCTGTCAGGGTGTTATATCTGGTGCACAGCCTGTCGAATTCCTCTTTCCAATCGTTGATGCTGCGGTTTGATATCGTACTGTTTGTTACATTTTCCAGATCAAGATTCTCGTTAAACATGCCCTCGCTCATATTGATCTGAACCTTAAAGCGATCGTCATAACGCCTTTTTTGTTCTACAAGATCTTCCCCCAGTTTCATCAGCTTCAAAAAAACAAACACTCCGAATGCCACGATCACAATGTTGATCAAAGCGCCCAGCGGGCTTGAAAAAAACATTCCTATAAATCCCATATCACCTTAACTCCTTATCTTATCGCCCCTGACAGGCGCAACCCACACCTTTCCGGTGCCACGATATACATTCACAAGACCTTCGCCCGAAACCGCTGATCCCACAAGAGTCTTTGTGGTCTTCTCCACAGTAAGCTTCAGGGAATTTGACCATGCAACCGCCATATTGCCGTCTATCCTGACCTCATCATCCGTGAGAGCTATAGTGATGAGCTCCGCTCTCGGCACGGGACTTTCCAGAGCCACAATGCCCTGCCCCGTCAATATGGAATTGAACAATCCCTCGCCCGCAAAGACCGCTCCGGTCACTGTGTTGCGACCCGTGACATTAATATTCACGGTACTGCTGCAGGACAGGAACATACCGTCCTCTATCACCATGCCTCCCTGCCAGTTTTCAACTTCCTCCAGCAGGATGTGTTTATATGTCGGCTCTAACAGCACTACTCCGGTTCCTTCGTACAAAGGCTTGATGGTGGTCTCCCCTGTCACCTTGCTGCCAACCACCTTTTTCATGAGATCCATGGCACCGGTAACATTCGTTGAAACACGTATCTTCCCCATCATGATCTGCATGGCGCCTGCCTGCAGGACAACGCCGGAATCCTCAAGCCTGACAGCCAGCTGTTTTTTACGGATGTTCATCTTGGAAGCAAAATACTGCTGTTCGGCATTAAGCTCGGTAACCGAGAGATCCCTGTCATACTCCAGCACACTGAAGTTTTTGACTGTCTCGGTTATCCTGTGATTTTCCGATTCCATGAAAAGATTTGTCTCTACCATCGCCAACCTCACGCAACCTGCAGTGTATGCAGGCTCTTACTCATGCAAAACATAATCCTTGTCTTCATCCATGATCTCTATCATGCACCTTGCCGGTTTTTCATCGAACTGAGTTCCTATATTCTTTTCGATCTCTTCTCTGACTTTCTGTTGTGGGAGATATCGCCTGTAACTTCTGTTGGATGTCATGGCATCATAGGAATCCGCCACCGCTATTATCCTCGCCTCTATAGGTATCTCGTCTCCCTTTTTGTGATCGGGATAGCCGGTTCCGTCAAACCTTTCATGATGCCATCTCGCTCCTGTGGATAATTCGGGCCTTGTCTTTATCTCCGCTAAGATCTCATATCCCGTAGCCGGGTGTTTCTTGATCTCGCTGTACTCTTCATCCGTAAGATGGCTGGGCTTATTGATGATCTCGTTTGGAACACCTATCTTGCCTATATCATGTAGAAGTCCCATATAATAGACATTTTCGCACTCTTCATTAGTCATGCCCATCTTCCCGGCTATCATGCGTGAGTATTGTGCGACCCTGATGGAATGTCCTCTGGTATACTCATCCTTGGCATCGATAGTATGCGCCAGCGCCTCCATCACTTCTACGGACAGCTCTTTGATCTCCGCCTGTGCCTTTATCGCTTTATTCATGAAGTCGATATTGCGCACGATTACATAAAACGCAATGATAAGCACAAAGGTTATAAAGATATTGCAGAACATCAATATTTCCTGCTCATACATGGCAACTTTGATGGCCATGGAGACTATGGGTTTCAATCTGTCTAAGAGTTCGTCTCCCTCCGATTGTGTTATTAGCTTTATGGCGTTGATCTTTTCATCGTCAAGCTCTGTTACAGACCATATGCACATCTTCACCGTGTATATGAATGTACTGAATGCAAAGGTTACTGTGGGTAATATCAAAAAAAGCTTTCTGTCCGTAACCTGATGTTCGCCGGAAACCACAGCCAACGGCCTTATTACCAGGAAAAAGAACATTATATTCAGTACCAGATAAAACAACATCGAAAAGAGCGTCGTCTCCAATACAATAAACAGGGCCGGCGGAATTATCATCACAGAACACAGATACACAAATATTGCTATAGATGAATTCTGAGCCTTTACCAGCCTGACATATAACGCCATTGATATCGCCTGAATCAATAGCTGTACTCCCGTACTTAATACAGCAAACAGAACAGATTCTTTGAAGCCTGCATCATAGAATGCATTCCACCCCAGCAATGAGTCCAAATAGGCGCTTGTCAAAAAAGAGATAGTGTTTCCGACTGTTGGCGAGAGTAAAAACAATGCTGCAATCTTAGGAATCGATTTTTTAAGCCTAAAACATGTCACCGAAGAAATGATGAAAAGCACTGAGCTAATGATATATAAAAGCAAATTGATATAAGTAACATCCATGATAAACCCCTGTTATTCCGTGCCCAAGAGCTCTTCCGCAAAGCTCAGGTAATCCACCATAGTGTTGCATCCCGGCGCGTAATCTATCAGGAGTTTATGTTTTTCCTGCGCTTCCTTTGTCTTCACACACTCTCTGATAGCCGTGCCGAAAAGCTTAGTGCCCATCTTGGCTGCCTGAGACTCGATTTCGTCTCTGGTAGACTTATCCAGATTTGATCTGCCTGAGTATTTGACCAGCAGAAGCCCCGCTATCGAAAGATCCCTGTTCTGTCTCTTCTTTACCGCCATGATAGTGTTATAAAGCTGATCTATACCCTGCATCGCGTATGTATCGGCCGTCACCGGTATGATAACATACTGTGCTGCGATCAGGCAGTTGTACAGTATAACGTTAAGCGACGGCGCAGTATCTATCACCACATAATCGTAGCCATCAAGCTCATCGAGCGCATCTTTGAGACGGTAAAAGCCCTCAACGTCGCCATCCAGCATTTTCTCTGCCTTTGCCAGCAGCGGATCGCTGGCTACAATATCCCCGTTGGGAAGGCTCTGGATCGCATCCTTTATAGGCAGCTTGTCCGAATCTATGATAACATCGTACAGAGTCGCAACATTTTCTACCTGCGCCTCATATGTGTTTGTGCTGTTACCCTGCGGATCCGCATCGATCAGCAGAGTTTTCCCTTTCTTTGAAAAAATACCTGCAAGGTTGGTGGCAGTCGTGGTCTTTCCTATACCGCCCTTCTGGTTTGCTACAACATATACTTTTGCCATGATATGGTCTCCTCCGAAATTTGATGATCAGAAAAATACACTGCCGTTAACGTCTTCATTCACTACATAATACACCGAACGATCCTCCGGCTTTATATAGACGTCAACTTCTGTGATATCCGCATCCGGAACACCTTTTTTCTCAATGTCTTCACGAATACGCTCCATGATCTCACTCTCCTTGCGCTCGATACCGCCATACTGGATCACAACTTTCTTTTTTGCGGTAGCAAAACCTCCAACCAACTGCTGTGCACGTTCTGTGCTGGACTTTCTGGCCATCTCTGACATCCTCCTTTTATGTTCTGTCCTATTTCATTTTACCCCCGATATACACTGCCTCAACCTGTTATTTTACTATATTTCAAACATTTTGTACAATGATTTCTGCTGTAATTGTATTTTTTTCCATACAAAGCAAAACAAGCCCCGAAGGGCTTGTTTTGTCATACGTTATCTTGTTATACCTGCAGATGCTTTTTCGGGAGCCTTTTTTTGTGACTCAAGGCCTGCTTTATATTTTTCCATTCTGAGGGCGAGCGTTTTTTTCAAGGGTTTCAAGGCATTAAGCCTGCTCTTGCTGATGGAGTTTTTAGTTCCGCGACGTTTGTTTTCGTAATTATTTATGGCCTTCATTGTACGCTCCATCTGTTCTTTTGCTCTTATCATATCCGCGTCAGTGTCTTTGCGCACTTCACCGTTTTGATCGATCAATTCAATACCGCTCATAACTGCAGACAGCTTATTCAACTCATCACACATATTCCGGAAATCCCTGGAATTATGATGATACCATACATCGATCACCCTGATGGTACCGCAGCCTGTTATAAGATCCTGTACTCCCTTCTGCATATCATCCAGCTTATCATAGTCAATCCTGCGATAATTAGTCGGTTTGTTGATCTTCAAAACTTTAGATATATCCTTATTCTCCTCCGTAAGTTTTGCTTTGACAACGTACTCCAACTCCTTATCTTTTTCCGAATCCCGGGTCACCATGGCGTTTAATATCAAAAGCTTAGCCATTGTATTTATTTCAGCGGCAGGTGGTGCCATTTCTTCCGGCATCTTACTTTTGAGCTTTTCAGTCGCCAGTTTAACCGCAGACTCCCCTCCGATCGTAAAAGAATTCAGATAATCTTCAGGCTGCAACCCGTTCTTTTTAAGATATGCCTGTTCTCGCAGAATTATCGGTTCAAACACCTGATCAAAAGCATTTAAGCACAGCATCGTCTCTTCTTCGGACAACTGTAAACCACCCATTTCTATTTCATACAATTGCAGCCGAAACTTCTTCCCCTCTCCGACCATAATATCGGGAATATCATAAACAACATTGTTATGATTGGAATTAACGCAATTTACCGCTTCCTCTATCTGATCAAGATGATCCTGCCCGGAAACCTGATTCTCTGCATTATCTATTTCCAGGTAACTAATAATTTTTTTTACTACTTTGTTGTTTTTATCATACTTTCCTTTCAGGATATCCTTACATGCGCTGTCTACTGCTTCGCTTGACTTGTTGTCCCTCTGAAGGCTTTCGGCGCTCTCAAATGCATTTTTGGCGCAAAGGAGCATATGATCCCCTTCCGGATCGACCCTTTTTTTAATCTGAATATTTGCATATGAATACAAATAAAATCCCTCCATCAGCGTATATGCCTTGGCAGCTATATTCGCATCAGTTCTTTCGGACAATCTCTCCAGATTTCTGCGGACCTGTTCAACAGATGCCAACACCTTGAGATCGTTGATACCGGCGTGTGCTGCTTCTACACCGCCCAAACCTTCCACGAAAGTAGTCTCGAAATTGACTCCGTAATTATTTGATTTGTTGATACGGTTATCGGGATTCATCCAGATCCGCTGAATCTGATCCAACATCCCATGCGCAAGCCCCATGGCAAACCCGATCTTGGAGTCCTTAAGCTCCGTAAATTCTTTTTCAGACAGCATTTTCCTGGGATATACTATTTTTTCTTTCCTTATCTGCCACAATGCAGTATCATACAGATTACTGTACCAATGTATATTTTCCCGTACTTTGTCTCCGCCGCCATCTGCCACCGGTCCGAATACCTTTTTTTTGGCTATTGTCTCCAGGAATTCAGCTCCGAGGCTCTTCTTTTGTTCCGGTGTAGACAGGCTGTCGTCAGCTGCTTCCTGCAAAGACCATTTCTTTTCACACATCAGCCATGCCATAAAAAGAGTTCTGACGGCTTCCGGATCTTTTGCGATGGGAAGTCCGGATTCAGTAAGGCAGTCTTTATATTTTTGAGGATCCTCAAACCATTCAGACGCCTTGAAATTTTTGCTGTTCCAGATTATTTTCTCATCCTGACTCCGGACATATTCCGCATTCACTTTTCGTGTTTTTTTAAGCTGATCTATAGTCCTGGTCATATGCCTTGCAGCATCTACATAATCATATCCATTTTTATCGGTTTCATATATTTCTGCAGTAGTGGTATTCCCAAACAGAACAGTACCCACAGTTTTGAGCATTTTTTTATTTTTCAGGTCAGACGGACGCATATAGGCGCATATTTCCTGAAGTACTATCTTGTTTTTATACTCAGGATCGGATACTATGCTGATCAGCTCATCTGCAGACATCCCGGCAAAATCCGGGTTATACTTTGCTGCCATACGCACCAGAAAGATCTTCTGATCCATATAATTCATTTCGGCAAACTTACTGTCCACATCTTTTGATTTACAAAGCTTTTCAAATTCCTCATCTGTAAGAAATCTTATACCTGTCATAACGTTACCCCCTTGTAATATGTAATGGCATATCTGATGCAAGCAAAACTTTTGTCTTTATCAGTAATACACCAAAAACACCAATCCGGTTGCAATATGGTCAAATCCCAATGGATATCAACACAGCTCCCGCAAAGATAAGACACACTCCCAGGATCTTTTTGATACCGATCTTTTCTTTCAGTGCAAAATGTGCCAGCACCATCGCCCAGATATAGGTGAGGGATGTAAGTGGCAGCACCACCGAGTAATCCAGATACCGCAGCACCAGGATATTCATGACCGCAGATGCTACATACAGTGCCCCTCCTATGTAAAGATTTATGTTGACCAGCATTTTGACGAGCCCGGAGGAACCCGATGCCTTCTTGAGAAAAAGAGATGCCAGTGCGCCTGAAAATGTCATTACCGCAAGACAGAAATATATGAGGATCATCTCTCATCACCTCCTGCGATAAATACAACTCCCGCGATGATGAGAAGAACTCCTATGCATTTGATCAGCGTAATGTTTTCACGCAGAACAAAGGCCGCCAGCAGTATGCTCAAAACATAATTCAGGCTCATCATGGGCTGCAGTACCGACAGTCTTCCAAATCTGTATGCCACCACCATGGTCAGACCGCCCACTCCATACAGTAAAA
>JAEEGL015686679.1_pt1 | contig 20168 bp, 17 predicted proteins | sample 9134231 | NCBI WGS metagenome assembly JAEEGL01 (sample SAMN16246548, study PRJNA631951) | gut metagenome | biome: gut microbiome; feature: rumen; material: fiber-attached | host: Bos | place: Iran: Karaj | collected 2018-10
AACAAAAATTAAAGAATTGCAGAATAAGGACAGCAACATAGAAAACAAAAAAGAAATAATATTGCCAAAGCCCAAATTTTTAAATAAAACAGAAAAACTTACAGGTGCAGAAAAAGGAACATTAATACATTTGTGCTTGCAAAAATTAGATTTTAGTAAAAAACAAGAAATTGCTGATATAGAAGATATGATCAAAGATTTAGTTAAAAGAGAAATTATTACTCAAAACGAAGCTGATCAAATAAACATAAATGCAATATATAACTTCACAAATAGTAATCTGTTTAAAGAAATACAAAATGCAAAAAGCATATATAAAGAAACACCATTCTATATTAACATACCAGCAAGTGAAATATATAATGTGGATAGCCAAGAAATGATATTAGTTCAAGGTATAATAGACTTATATTTTGAAAATGAGTCTGGAGAATTAGTATTAGTTGATTATAAAACAGATTATGTAGAAGCTGGAGAAGAGTTGGTAGAAAAGTACAAAGTTCAATTAGATTTATATAAAAAAGCTCTTGAACAAGCTACAGGTAAAAATGTTAAAGAGACATATATTTATTCAATATATTTGAACAAGGAAATACCAGTACTTGAAAAAGAAAGTATAGTGGTATATGATTAATAAAAATTAAAGAGGAGAAAAATATGAATTTACCGAACAAATTAACAATTTTTAGAATACTATTAGTACCTATTATGGTAATAATACCATTCTTTAAAATACAAGGAGATTTTTTAAGTATACCAATAGAATATTGGATAATTAATATAATATTTGTAATTGCATCTTTTACAGATAAATTAGATGGACAACTTGCAAGAAAGAATAATCAAGTAACCACATTTGGAAAGTTTGCTGATCCATTGGCAGATAAAATACTTGTCTTAGCAGCATTAATAATGCTTGTAGAATATACAAGATTACCAGCTTGGATTCCAATTATAGTGATTGCAAGAGAATTTATAGTTTCTGGTTACAGATTAGTTGCAGTAGGAAAAGGTGGAAAGGTTATAGCTGCAAGTATTTGGGGAAAACTAAAAACAGTAACACAAATGTTAGCAATTATAGGTGCATTCTTAGATACAAATGGCTTTTGTGCATTTATCAATGGACAGCTTATAGGACTAACACTAGCTATAAACATATTATGGTCTATAATGATGATTATTTCTGTAATAGCAACAGTATTCTCAGGATGGGATTATGTAAAAGATGGGAAGGATTTGCTTAAAGATTAAATTAAAGGAGTTTAAATAATGAATAAACAAGATGCACAGAAAAAAATAATTGAATTAAGAGCAACATTGGAATATCATGCAAGAAAATATTATGATGAAGATAGTCCAGAAATATCAGATTTTGAGTATGATATGATGATGAATGAACTTAAGAATCTTGAAAAGCAATTTCCAGATTTAGTTACAGCAGATTCACTTACACAAAAAGTTGGTGGACATGTAAAAGAAGGTTTTGAAAAGGTTGAACATGAAGTACCACTTCAAAGCTTACAAGATGTTTTTGATTATGATGAAATATATGCATTTGATAAAAGAATGCAGAAATCATCAGAAGAATTTAAATTGCCATTAGAATATGTTGTTGAAACAAAAATAGATGGTTTATCTGTTAGCTTAGAATACAAAAAAGGTATATTAGTAAGAGGTGCAACAAGAGGAAATGGACTTATAGGAGAAGATATTACAAACAATATAAAAACAATAAAAACAATACCACATAAATTAAATGAAGATATAGATATTACAGTTAGAGGAGAAGTGTTTATATCTAAAATAGATTTTGAAAAACTAAATGAACAAAGAGAAATACTAGATGAGCCTTTATTTGCTAATGCTAGAAATGCAGCAGCAGGGTCTCTTAGACAATTAGATAGCAAAATAACAGCAGAAAGACCACTTGATATATATTGCTTTAATGTGCAAAAATCAGAAAAAGATTTTGTTTCACATTATGATTCACTAAATTATTTAGCAAAACTAGGTTTTAATGTTAATCCGGTTAGAAAAAAATGTACTACAATTGAGCAAGTTATAAAAGAAATAGAGAATATTGGAGATAATAGAGAAGATTTAAGCTTTGGTATAGATGGTGCTGTAATTAAAGTAGATAATTTGGAATTAAGAGAAAAAATAGGTACAAATTTTAAAGTACCTAAATGGGCAATAGCATATAAATATCCACCAGAGAAAAAAGCAACACTATTAAAAGACATAGTTTTTCAAGTTGGTAGAACCGGAGCTATAACACCAATGGCAATTTTAGAGCCTGTGAAAGTTGCTGGCTCAACAATATCTAAAACAACACTACACAATGAAGATTTTGTTAAGGAAAAAGATTTAAAAGTTGGAGATACTGTTGTAATACAAAAAGCAGGTGATGTAATTCCTGAAGTTGTTGATGTTATAAAAGAAAAAAGAACAGGAAAAGAAAAAGAGTTTGAAATGCCTAAAGTTTGCCCTGTATGTGGGGCAACAGCTGTAAGAGAAGAGGGGGAAGCTGTAACTCGTTGTATAGGAATAGAGTGTCCAGCAAAGCTGTTACGTAGTATAGTTCATTTTGCATCAAAAGCTGGAATGGATATAAAAGGATTAGGATATGCAATTATAGAAGAATTAATTAATAGAGAACTAATTAGCAATATTGCAGATATATATTATATTAAGAAAGAAGATATTAAATCCCTAAAAAAGAGCGGAGATAAATTTGCACAAAATTTAATGGAGGCAATACAAGCTAGTAAAGAAAATGAATTAAACAAACTTATAAGTGCACTTGGTATAAGACATATAGGTGGAAAAGCTGCAAAGGTTTTAGCTAAAAAGTATACAACAATGGATAATTTAATTGGAGCATCTTTAGAAAGCTTAAGCGCTACAGATGATATAGGAGAAATAACTGCAGAGAGTGTAAAAGAATTCTTTATGCAAGAGCAAACTATAGATTTGATAAATAGATTAAAAGCTGCAGGAGTAAACATGGTTGAACATGGGGAAGAAGCAATAGATGATAGATTTGCAGGAATGACATTTGTACTTACAGGAACTTTAGATAATTATTCAAGAGAAGAAGCAAGTAAAATAATAGAAAGATATAGTGGAAAAGTTTCTAGCTCTGTATCTAAAAAAACAACTTATGTTTTAGCAGGAGAAGATCCAGGAATTAAACTAACAAAAGCACAAGAACTTGGAGTAAATATTATTGATGAAAATCAATTTAAAGAAATGATTAAATAGGAGAAGATAATGGAAAATTATACATTTAATCACTTTTGGAAAAACCTAGATGATGGCTTAGAAATATATTATACCTACATGGAAAATAGATATTTAATATATAAATTAACAAAGAACTGCTATAAACAAGAATTAATTTCAAGAGATGAAAAAAGTCCACATCCTAAAATGTCTATTTTAACACTAAAAAGAGTAAAAGAACTATTTCCATTTATGGAGGATTTTGAATACAAAAGTGGTTTGCAAGAAGAATAAAAAATACATTTTTTGTAAATTGTTTTTATTGACAATTAAATTTATTTTGATATAATAAATACAATATATGTTATCAAGAGTGGACGAGAGATTCGGCTTTATGACTCCACAGCAACCTGCATAGATAAGGTGCTAAAACCGACAAAGTATATAAGGTACTTTGACTGATGATTAAAAAAGAATTATTAGACTTCGTACTTTAATAGTTACGAAGTTTTTTATTATACTAAAATTGCTTGAAACATATAAAAATAGAATGAAAGGATTGATTTAAATGAGAAAACTATTTACATCAGAAAGTGTAACTGAAGGGCATCCAGACAAGCTATGTGACTATATATCAGATAGTATTTTGGATAGTTACTTAGAAAAAGACCCAGATGCAAGAGTGGCATGTGAAACTTTAGCAAGTAAAGGAGAAATATATGTAACAGGAGAGATAACATCAAATGCAAGTATTGATATTGAAAAAATAGTTCGAAACGTAGTTAAAGAAATAGGATATGACAATGATAAAACAGATATTGACTATAGAACATGTAAAGTTACAATAAATATTTCAAAGCAATCTCCAGACATATCAATAGGAGTAAATGATGGCGGTGCAGGGGACCAAGGTATGATGTTTGGGTTTGCTTGTAATGAAACAGATGAATTAATGCCATTACCAATATATTTATCACATAAGTTAGCAAAAAGATTAGCAGAAGTAAGAAAGGCAAAAGAAATACCATATTTAAGACCAGATGGTAAAGTACAAGTAACTGTTGAATATGAAGGAGATGAACCATTAAGGATTGATACTATTGTGGTTTCTACTCAACATAACGAAGAAGTAGATTTGGACATATTAAAGAAAGATGTAATAGAAAAAGTTATTAACAAAGTAGTACCAATGGAACTACTTGATGAAAAAACAAAATACTATATTAATCCAACAGGAAGATTTGTTATAGGAGGACCACTCGGAGATAGTGGGCTTACTGGTAGAAAAATAATTGTAGATACTTATGGTGGATATTCTAGACATGGAGGAGGAGCATTTTCTGGTAAAGATGCAACAAAAGTTGATAGATCTGCAGCATATATGGCAAGATTTATTGCTAAAAATATAGTTGCAAATAAACTGGCTAGTAAATGTGAGATACAATTGTCATACGCTATTGGTGTGGCTAAACCTGTATCTATATATATTGACACATTTGGTACAAGTACTATTCCTGAAGAAGATATAGTAAATAGAATAAAAGAGAAATTTGATTTAACACCAAGAGGAATAATAAATTATTTGGATTTACAAAAACCAATATATCGTAAAACAACAAATTATGGACATTTTGGAAAACCAGACTTGACTTGGGAGAGAGTTATTGAATTATAAAAGGAGAAAGAGAATAATATAAAGTGTTATATTATTCTCTTTTTATAATTATTATATTTTGATTATTATTTAACAAAAATTGTTCTATAATTTGTGTAAACAACCATACCTGGCTTTGCACCAGAAGGCTTTTTTACATATTTAGCAAAGCAATAATCAACAGGCACATTAGATGAATTCTTTGCTTTGCTATTCTTAGCAGCAATTGTTGCACACTTGTATAAAGTATCTTCATCAGCAACTTTTCCATTGGCTCTTAAAATAACATGACTGCCGTGTATAGCCTGTGTATGGAACCAAATATCATTAGGTGCAGCTTTTCTAGTGATGGTATCATTTTGTTTATTGTTTTTTCCTGCTAAAACTTCAAATCCGTTTATATTATATATATTAGGCATATTCTTATTTTCTTTATTTCCATAATTTATAGTTTTAATGTTTAAATTAAAGCTATCTGATATTTCTTCATATATTTCATTTAATATATTCATAGAATTAGCTTCGTTTATAGAGTAAATTAAGCTTTGAATATATTCAAGTTCTAGTTCGGTTTCTTTCTTTTGCTTTGTAACAATGTCTAGAGCATTTTTTAATTTGTTGTATTTCTTAAAATACTTTTCTGCATTTTTATTAGGTGAAATAGAAACATCTAATGGAATTTCTATTTGCTCACTTGTGTAGTAATTAAGTACATTTGCTTTTGATTGATTTTTATTTAGATTATATAAATTAGCTGTAATTAGCTCTCCATATAGTTTGTATTTATCCATATCTTTACAATCATCAAGCTTTGAATCTATGTTTCCCAATCTTTTTGTATATTTTTTTAATTCTTTAAGCATTATTTTTAAAATATCATTTCTAAGATTTACAAAATTTTCTTTTTCTTCTTTAACATGATAAAAATCATCTATAAAGAAGTTTATATTTAGATTTTCTGTATTACATTCTTTATTAGAATAATCAATATAATAATCATTTTCAGTAGATTCACAAACACAGTTATCAGGATTGTGTATAATTTCCTGTATATGATTATATATAATTTCTAAATCATTTTTATTAAAAGAGTTTATATCTATTTTTAGTTGTTTACATGTATTCTGTACAAAAGACATGCTAATACCTGTAAATAAATCAGATAATTGCTTATCTAGACTTTTATCAAGAGAAATATGATTAATAAAAGCTTCTAAATCGGTTTCATAAATTGACTTTTTGCAATTACTAATAAATTCATATTTATTTGTGGGTAATAATCTACGAGGTCTTTCAAAATGATGTAAACAATCTACTATATTACCTTCTGAATTAAGAAGAATAACATTACTAAAATTACCAATAATCTCAACAATAAGTTTTTTATTAACTATCTCATTTTCTTCGTTGTATGTTTCTAAAGTAATTATAACAGTTCTTTCTAAATCCATGCTTTCAATAGAAATAATCTTACTTCCAATTAAATGTTTTCTAAGTAGCATGCAAAAATTAGGTGCAACTTTTGGATTGGGTTTAGAATGTGTAGTAATGTGTAATCTACAATTATTAGAACTTGTACATATATTTAATGCATAATTTTTTCCATTACAATAAAGCCCTAAAACAATATCATTTCTGGTGGGCTCATACACCTTATCAATTTTAGCGCCAACTATGTTTTTATTTAATTCATTTACTATACATTTTGTAACAATACCATCAAAAGCCATATTATTCTCCTTTTGCACATATATTTTACCATTTTTATATAATATATTCAATATTTTTTAATTAGTAATTGTTTTAATATTAGTCTTTTTTAAACCTTTTTTGTATTTCTAAAATATGGACAATTAGGGCATGGTGTGATAGAATATGACTGAAAAAATATATGGAGGTTGCAAAATTGGTTGACAAACAAAAAAATATCAGGAATTTTAGTATAATTGCACATATAGATCATGGAAAATCTACTTTAGCAGATAGACTTATTGAAATGACAGGTGTTCTTACAGAAAGAGAAATGGAAAACCAAGTGCTTGATAATATGGACATAGAAAAAGAAAGAGGAATAACAATAAAAGCACAAGCCGTAAGAATGAAATATAAAGCTAAAGATGGAGAAGAATATATATTGAATTTAATAGATACACCTGGACATGTTGATTTTAATTATGAAGTATCAAGAAGTCTAGCAGCCTGTGAAGGTGCTATTCTTGTTGTAGATAGTAGTCAAGGAATAGAAGCACAAACACTTGCAAATGTATATCTAGCTTTAGATAACAACTTAGAGATTTTGCCGGTAATAAATAAAATTGATTTGCCAAATGCAAGACCGGATGAAGTAAAGAAGGAGATTGAAGAAGTTATAGGAATACCAGCTATAGACGCACCATGTATTTCTGCTAAATCTGGGTTAAATGTGGAAGAGGTGTTAGAAAGAATTGTTAAAGATTTCCCATCTCCTAATGGGGATGTAAATGGAAAACTACAAGCATTAATATTTGATTCTTTTTATGATAACTATAAAGGTGCAGTAAGCCATGTAAGAATAAAAAATGGTAGTGTAAAACCAGGTGATGAAATATTATTTATGGCAACAAATAAAAGATTTGTTGTAGCAGAAGTTGGATATTTTGGAGCAGGACAATATTTGCCATGTAATGAATTGTCAGCAGGTGAAGTTGGATATATTGCAGCAAGTGTAAAAAATGTAACAGATGTACATGTTGGAGATACAATAACAAATGCATTAGAACCAGCAAATGAGCCATTACCAGGATATAAAAAAGCAAATCCAATGGTCTATTGTGGACTATATCCTTTAGATGGAAGTGAGTATGATAACTTAAAAACAGCACTAGAGAAACTAAAACTAAATGATGCTGCATTAGAATATGAACCAGAAACATCTGTGGCGTTAGGATTTGGATTTAGATGCGGATTTTTAGGACTATTACATTTAGAAATAATTCAAGAAAGATTAGATAGAGAATTTGATTTAGGTTTAATTACAACAGCACCATCAGTTATATATAAAGTACATAAAACAGATGGAAAAATAATAGAACTATATAATCCAACAGAATTACCACCCAATCAAGAAGTAAGCTTTATTGAAGAGCCAATAGTTAAAGCAGAAATAATGCTACCAAAAGAATTTGTTGGAAAAATAATGGAAGTATGTCAAGATAGGCGTGGAACATATATTGATATGAAATATCTTGATACTACAAGGGTTATACTAGAATATGAATTACCATTAAATGAGATAATTTATGATTTTTTTGACACATTAAAATCTAAAACAAAAGGATATGCTTCATTTGATTATGAGTTTAAAGAATATAAGAGAGCAGATCTTGTAAAATTAGATATTCATGTAAATGGAGAAGCTGTTGATGCACTATCATTTATAGTTCACAAAGATACAGCATATACAAGAGGAAGAAAAATGATAGAAAAACTAAAAACCGAAATACCAAGACAGTTATTTGAAATACCACTTCAAGCAGTGATAGGTGGTAAGATAATCGCAAGAGAAACAATATCGGCAATGAGAAAAGATGTACTTGCAAAATGCTATGGTGGAGATATTTCTAGAAAGAAAAAATTATTAGAAAAACAGAAAAAAGGCAAAAAGAAAATGAGAGCAATAGGTAATGTTGAAATACCACAAGAAGCATTTTTAAGTGTTCTAAAACTTGATGATGAAGATTAATATTTCAAAATAATTGGCAAAAAAGGAGAAAAATGGAATAAATGAAAGAAAAAAAGGAAAACGAAAAAGTTTATGAAGATAAAGCTGAAGGAAGAAATAGTGTTTTAGAATTATTAAATTCAGATAGAGACATAAACAAGTTATATATTCAAAAAGGTGAAAAACACGGATCTATTAATAAAATAATTGCATTGGCAAAAGAAAGAAGAATAGTAATATCTGAAATTGAGAAAAATAAATTAGATGCTATGTCTGAGACGCATAATCATCAAGGCGTAATAGCGGTTGTGCCTCCTTTTAACTATTGCGATATTGAAGATATTCTAGAATATGCAAAATCAAAAAATGAAAAAGCTTTTATTTTAATCTTAGATGGAATAGAAGATGTTCATAATTTAGGATCAATTATTAGAACAGCAGAAACAGCAGGAGTGCATGGAATAATAATACCAAAAAGAAGAGCTGCCGGAGAAAATGCAACGGTTAGTAAAACATCAGCAGGAGCCGTAGAACATATGAAAATAGCTAGAGTAAATAACCGGGCAGATACAATAAGAAAACTGAAAGAAAATGGACTTTGGATTATTGGAACAGATATAAATACAGATATAAGCTATAATGAGCAAGACTATACAGGAGATATAGCAATAGTTATAGGAAATGAAGGCTTTGGTATGAGCAAAATTGTTAGAGATAATTGTGATTTTTTAGTTAAAATTCAAATGAAGGGGAAAATATCTTCATTAAATGCTTCTGTTTCAGCAGGAATTGTCATATATGAGGCATTAAAACAGAGATAGTTTTTTAAATCGACTTTTTTCTCTAAAAAACTTGAAAAAAAAGTATAAAAAATATATAATTTGGATTAAGTAGTTAATAAGGAGTTGTTAGCATAAATGAAAGTAATAGATTTACTAAAAAAATACAGACATTCTTTACTTATTGTAGCAGATATAATTATAGTAGTTTGTAGCTATATAGCAGCTATGCTTTTTTTGGATGTCAAAATTAGTAATGTTATAACTTTAATACAAGAAATAGGAATGGCAGTTTTAGTATATGAGCTATTTTTAAATATATTACAAATGTATAAAAATATGATTAGGTATGAGATTGGAAAAGACTATATTAAATATATGTTTTCATGTTTTATATCAACAATTGCAATGTTAGTTATAAGTAGTGCTTTGAAATTTGAGTATTTAGGTATTAGAATAAATGTATTAGCAGGAATATTTGTAGCAGGAATGTTTGTACTATATAGATTAGGTGGAAGATCTATAATATCTAGAAGGACAGAAAGATTGTATAAAAAAAGATTTAAAACAGATAATTCTGATCATGAACCTAAAAGATTGCTTATAATTGGCGCTGGAATGGGAGCAAGAGAGATAATAATAGCAATAAAGAATTCAATGAAAGATAAATATAGTATTGTTGGAATAATAGATGATAATACAAATAAAATGAATAAAACAATATTAGGTGTTCCAGTAGTTGGAACTAGATATGATATACCAGATGTAGTAAAAGAGAAAAAAGTTAATTTAATATTTTTTGCAATAAATAGAATAACATCATTGTCAAGAAAAAAAATAATTGAAATATGTCAAAATACAGGGGTAAAAACAAGAGTATTGCCAACAACAGAAGAATTGATAGATAAGCAAGGTGCGATGAATAGCTTAAGAGATGTAGAAATAGAGGATTTACTTGGAAGAGATGTAATAGAGCTTGATAATAAAGGTATTAGCAGTTTAATTAAAGATAAAACTGTTCTTGTTACAGGTGGTGGCGGTTCAATAGGATCGGAATTATGTAGGCAAGTCATGAAATATGGGCCAAAAAAACTTGTAATATTAGACATATATGAAAATAGCTTGTATGATATTGAATTAGAATTAAAATCAAATTATCCAAAAGCAAAAATAGAAGCAATTGTTGCAAGTATTAGGGATAAAAAACGTATGGATGAAGTGTTTGAAGAGTTTAGACCAGAATTGGTATTCCATGCGGCAGCTCATAAACATGTGCCACTAATGGAGAATAATCCATTAGAAGCAATTAAAAATAATATATTTGGAACATATAATGTTGTAAATAGTGCAGATAAATTTAATGTTGAAAGATTTGTTTTAATTTCAACAGATAAAGCAGTTAATCCAACTAATATAATGGGAGCATCTAAAAGAGTTTGTGAATTGATTGTACAGGCAAAAGATAAATTAAGTAAAACAGAATATGTTGCTGTTAGATTTGGAAATGTTTTGGGAAGCAATGGATCAGTAATTCCTTTGTTTAAAAAACAAATTGCACAAGGTGGACCTGTTACAGTTACACATAAAGATATAACAAGATTTTTCATGACAATACCAGAAGCAGTAGGATTGATACTTCAAGCAGTAACTTATGCAAATGGTGGAGAAATATTTGTACTTGATATGGGAGAACCAGTAAAAATATATGATTTAGCTGTTAGTTTAATAAAATTGTCTGGTTATGAACCAGGAGTAGATATCCAAATACAATATACAGGTTTAAGACCAGGTGAAAAACTATATGAAGAATTACTTATGGCAGAAGAAGGACTAACATCAACAAAGCATAATAAAATATTCATATCAAAACCAATGCATATGGAAATGAAAGAATTAGAAGAAAAACTTGAATTATTACAAGCACTAGAATATGATGAAGATTATTCAATTCAAAATGTTAAGAATGCAATGAAAAGCATTGTATCAACATATAAAGACCCAGAAGAGGTTAATAAAATAAAGGAGGAATTAAAATGAGTACAAAAATGAACATTCCATTTTCACCACCAGACATAGGTGAAGAAGAAATAGCTGAGGTTGTAGATTCTTTAAGATCTGGTTGGATAACAACTGGTCCAAAGACAAAACTATTTGAGAAACAAATTTCAGAACTATGTCACACAAACAAAACAATTGCATTAAGTTCTGCAACAGATGCAATGGAGATGGCTTTAAGGCTATTAGACATAAAGGAAGGAGACGAAGTAATAACAACTGCATACACATATACTGCAACTACTAGTGTTATCTATCATGTTGGAGCAACACCTATAATGATTGATATACAAAAGAATAGTTTTGAAATGGATTATGATAAATTAGAACAAGCAATAACAGAGAAGACAAAAGCTATTATTCCGGTTGATATTGGTGGAGTAATGTGTGATTATGACAGAATATTTGAAATAATAGAAAGAAAAAAATCATTATTTAAACCAAATAATGATTTACAATCAAAATTTGGTAGAATTATAGTGATTGCAGATAGTGCACATGGTATAGGAGCACAAAGAAATGGAAAAATGTCAGGGGAATATGCAGATTTTACTTCTTTCTCATTCCATGCAGTAAAGAATTTAACAACAGCAGAAGGTGGAGCACTTACTTGGAGAAAAGATCGTGGCTTAGATGATGAAGAAATCTATAAGGATTTACAACTTTTATCATTACATGGCCAAACAAAAGATGCTTTAAAGAAAAGCAAATTAGGTGATTGGGAATATGATATCATGTTACCAGCATATAAATGCAATATGCCAGATATAATGGCTGCAATTGGATTAGCTCAAATGAGAAGATATTCTGGAATGGTAAATAGAAGACATGAAATTATTAAAAAATATGAAAAAGCATTAGAAGGACATCCAGTTGAATTATTAAATCATGAAGATTCAAATTCAAGATCTTCAGGACATTTATTTATTGTTAGAGTTAAAGGTATTGATGTGCCTGTAAGAAATGAAATAATAGTAAAAATGGGAGAAAGAGGAATAGCAACAAATGTTCATTACAAACCACTACCATTACTTACTGCATATAAAAACTTAGGATTTGATATAAAAGATTATCCTAATAGCTATGATTTCTATAAAGAAGAAATAACATTACCACTTTATACATTATTAACAGATGAACAAGTAGACTATATTATAAGTAACTTTATTGAAGTTTTGGGAGAATATGGAAAATGATTTTAAAAAGGTATGATGACTTACCAGAACAAATGAAAAATGATGAAGTAAAAAAGTATTATGATATCATTGCTAAAAGAAAAATCAGCCTTATCATTAAAAGAGTATTTGATTTGATTGTATCAGTTATTTTGCTTATAATACTTTCTCCAATAATGTTAATATTAGCAATTTTAATAAAAATAGATTCAAAAGGGCCAGTATTTTATAGGCAAGAAAGAATAACAACAAATGGAAAGGTATTTAGAATTTTCAAATTTAGAACAATGGTACAAAATGCTGATAAAATAGGAGCATTAGTAACAATTGGAAGTGACAATAGAATAACGAGAGTTGGGAAAATGATAAGAAGGCTTAGATTAGATGAATTTCCACAGTTGTTAAATATAATTAAAGGTGATATGTCATTTGTAGGAACTAGGCCAGAAGTAAAAAAATATGTAGATAAATATACAGATGAAATGAAAGCAACATTACTTATGCCAGCAGGCGTAACATCACCTGCTAGTATAAAGTATAAGGATGAAGATAAGATTTTAGAACAAGCTTTGCAAAAAGGTAAACATACAGATTTAGCATATATAGAAGATGTATTACCAGAAAAGATGAAATATAATTTAGAATATATAACCAAATTTTCTTTTTGGTATGACATAAAAGTATGTATAGCCACAGTAATAGGAGTGTTGAAATGATAACAGAAAAAACAAAACTTGAAACAGTATCAGTTGTAATACCTATATATAACGAAGAAAAATACATAAATGGACTTATTGAAAGTTTATTGAAACAAGATTACGATAAAAACAAACTAGAAATATTATTTGTTGATGGAAATTCAAATGATAATAGTAGAGCAATGATAAAAGAAAAAATTTCGAGTCATAATATAAACTATAGTATTTTAGATAATGAAAAGAGAATAACACCAATTTCTATGAATATAGGAATAAAAGCAGCAAAAAACGACATTATAATCAGATTAGATGCGCATAGTGAATATCCAGATAATTACATATCAAAGTGTGTGTACTATATAAATAGTATTGATGCTGACAATGTTGGATGTATATTAGAAACAAAGAGCACAGGCAAAAAGGGACAAGCAATTTCAGAAGTATTATCATCAAAGTTTGGAGTTGGAAATTCAAATTTTAGAACTAATGCAAAGAGCGGTTATGTCGATACTGTACCATTTGGGACTTTTAGAAAAAAATTATTTGAAAAAATTGGATATTATGATGAGCGTTTACCTAGAAATCAAGATAGTGAATTTAACAGTAGAATACTAAAAAGTGGTGGAAAAATATATTTATTTGATGATATAAAAATAATTTATCATCCTAGAGATACAATTTATAAACTAGTAAAGATGGCAATTTTAAATGGAAAATGGAATTTATACACAAATTATTTAGTCCCTGGTTCAATGAGGTTAAGACATTTCATACCATTTATATTTGTATTATCATTATTAGCTGGTATTATTTGTTGCTTAATGAATTGGAAAATATTAATAAGCATTTTTTTAATTGAATTGACTTTATATTTATTATTAGATATCATATATAGTATGAAATCTGTAAAAAAACATGGTATACTAGTAGGATTATTATGCTTAATAATATATCCTATATTCCATATAACATATGGAATAGGAACATTTTTAGGTTTATTTTTAATATTTAAAAATAGAAAAAACAGAAAGAAAGGAAATTAAAAATGAAAATAGAAGACGTAAAAAACAAAAAAGTAGTAATAGGAGTTGTGGGACTAGGTTATGTTGGTTTACCACTTGCAGTTAGTTTTGCAAAAAAATTTAAAGTGATTGGTTTTGATATTAATCCTAAGAAAATTGAAAAATACAAGGAAGGTATTGATGTAACAAATGAAGCTGGAAATGAAGCAGTAAAAAATACAACAATGGAATTTACAACAAATGAAGAATCAATTAAAAATGCTGATTTTGTTATAGTAGCTGTGCCAACACCTATAGATAATCGTAATGCTCCAGATTTAACACCAGTTGTAGAATCATCAAAAATAGTTGGAAGAAATCTAAAAAAAGGAGCAATTGTAATATATGAATCAACAGTATACCCAGGATTAACAGAAGAAATATGTGTGCCAATATTAGAAGACAATTCAAAGATGAAATGTGGAACTGATTTTAAAGTGGCTTATTCACCTGAAAGAATTAATCCTGGAGATAAAGTACATAGATTTGAAACTATAACAAAAATAGTGTCTGGAATGGATGAGGAAACTTTAGATTTAGTTGATGAATTATATAATTCTGTTTTACAAAACGGAACATACAGAGCTGCTTCAATAAAAGTTGCCGAAGCAGCAAAAGTAATAGAGAATACTCAAAGAGACATAAATATAGCATTTGCTAATGAATTAGCTATGATATTTGATAAACTAGAAATAGATACAAACGAAGTACTAGATGCAGCAGGAAGCAAATGGAATTTCTTAGACTTTAGACCAGGATTAGTAGGAGGACACTGTATAGGAGTAGATCCATTCTATCTAATTACCAAATCAAGAGATGCTGGATATGAACCACAGTTTTTATCAGCAGCAAGAAGAGTAAACAACAATGTTGCAAAATTCATTGCTGAAAGCGTTGTAAAGAAAATGATTGAAAATGACAAAAAAATAAAGGGTTCAAAAGTATTAGTTTTAGGATTAACATTTAAAGAAAATGTTGGAGACCTAAGAAATTCAAAAGTAATAGATATAATAAAAGAATTGCAAAGCTTTGGAGTAAAAGTTTTTGCAAATGATCCATTTGCAAATTTAGATGAAATTCAAAAAGAATATGGAATTAAAATTGATACAAATAAAGCAAATGAAAAAGTTGATGCTGTAGTATTAGCTGTAGCACATGATGAGTACAAGAAATTAACTATAGATGAATTGAAAACAATGTTAAAAGATGATAGTAATTTAATATTTGATGTAAAGAGAATATTAAATAAAAAAGAAGCATTAGCTAAAGGTGTTGAATTGTGGAGATTATAATTACTTAATAAAATTGCTTAAATTAAATAGATAATAGTATAAGGAGAAAAAATGGATAATAAACTTGTGATTTTACATATTTTATTTGTTAGCAAAAACAAATCATCAGGTGTTAGAAGTGTAGTTCCAAAACATCTTGAATATCAACAAGAATATGCGCATGTAGCACTTCTAAATTGTAATGATTCAGATGTTGATGAAGCAAAAGGAAAGTTTAATGTTTATAATCTAAATGAATTAAAAGATAGGAATATAAATAATTTACCTGAGCCATTTAATAAACCGGATTTAGTAGTGTTTCATTCTATTTATTATCCTGAGTATATAGCTTTATATAAGCAATTTAAAAAAGCTCAAATTCCTTATGTAATAGTACCACATGGCTCTCTTACAAAGCAAGCGCAGAAACAAAAAAGGTATAAAAAAATACCAGCAAATTTATTACTTTTTAATGGATTTATAAAAAGTGCAACAGCAATACAGTTCCTTATTGATGGTGAAATGGAAAAATCAAGAAAAGTCAATAAATACATAATTTCAGGGAATGGAATAGAGTTAAGTAAAAATAAAAAAGAATATGATAGTTGCAATGATAAAGAAAATGCTAAAGAAAACAATAGAGGTAATGAAGTAACAAGATCATTTAAATATATTTATATAGGAAGATTTGATACATATACAAAGGGACTAGATTTATTAGTAAAAGCAGTTTCACTAATTAGAAATGAAGCAGAAAAATATAATTTGAAATTTATGCTTTATGGAGCTGACTATAGAGGTAGAGAAAAGATTCTAAGAAAGCTTATTCAAGATAATAATCTTGAAAAAATAATAACAATAAACGGACCAGTGTGGGATGTGGAAAAAGAAAAAGCCTTATTAGATGCAGATGTTTTTTTGCAGGTCTCTCGAACAGAAGGACAACCTACAGGATTAATGCAAGCTATTGATTATGGAATTCCTTGTATTGTTACAAATGGAACTAATTACGGAAAAATAGTAGAAAAAAATATATTAGGGTGGACTGCAAAAGAAACACCTGAAAGTATATCTGAAAAAATATTAGAAGCTTACAATACCCAAAGTTTAAGAAATATTAGTGAAAACGAAAAAAGATATGCTATTGAAAATTTTGAATGGAAAAAAGTCGCTAAAGATACAATATTAAAATACAATGAGTTGATAAAAAAAGAGGAGTAAATATGTTTGCAATAGAGGATTTAAAGAAGAAGCTTTTTAATAAAGAAAAAATTAAAGAGATAGTTTCTGATAAAGAAAATGTTAATAGCTTTTTAATAGCTTTATTAATAATGTCAGGCTTAATTTCTTTTATTATAAATCTTAACAATATAATACCTTTTATAATTCTAACAACAGCAATTATTATTGAAATTGTTAACTATAAAGATACAAGACAAAGATTAAAAAGTGGGAAATTTAGGATACAAGATATTTTTATAGTATTTTTTACTATTACAATGATAGTATTTACTATTTCTATCATTAATAATGGATTAAGACAAACTATAATAGATAGATTTGTTTATTTTAGTATATTAATAGTTATTCCATTCTTCTGTATAAGACATGATATTGAAATGAACAAAATAATAAATAGTATATTAATAATATCAGGAATTTTAGCAATACCATTACTTTTTGCCAATTTTGGTAAATATGATGGTGGAATTAGAATGTCAATTAGCTATTATATGTTACCAACATATATAGCTATTATAATGTATTTCTTCATAAATAAAAAAAATAATAAAGATAAAGGTTTAAAAGCAAATATTATAAAATATCTTATATTTGCTTTATTATATTATCCATACATATTGTTTTTGATTAGATATTCATCTAGGGGCATTATTCTATCAATTATTGTATGTATAGTTTTATGTCTATTATTAAATAAAGAAAAAAAAGGCAGGTTAAAAATGCTTGCAATTCTAGCAATAATAGGAGTAATAGAAATAATACTATTTAAACCAATAATGATTTGTACAAATTCAATTTTAGAAAGCTTTAATATTAAAGTAGGATTTATATCAAAGACTATTAAACTTATAGAAGAAAACAAGTTTGATAATGGTAGAGAAAAGGTATATAATAGGACAATAGAAGGAATAAAAGAACATCCAATAATTGGAAATGGAATAGGAGATTATGCTGAAAAGTATGGAACATATCCACATAATTTATTATTGCAAGCTTGGTATGAAGGTGGTTTTTTCTATTTTCTAATACACTTAGGCATAGTAATATATAGTTTATACATTTTGTTATTTAAAGAAGATATGGAAAAAGAAAAAAAGTATTTACTAATATTATTCATCTCAATTTCAATGGTAAGATTAATGCTATCTTATGAATTTTGGAAAGAAATTACATATGGATTTTATCTATATATAGTATTTGATACAATGCAAGAGGCATTTAATAGAAGGAGTATAATAAAAAATGGTAACAATAATAATTCCGACATACAAGAGAGCTAACTGCATAGACAGGGCTATCCAAAGTATATTAAATCAAACATACAAAGATTTTGAAATAATTGTTGTAGATGATAATGATCCAGATACAGAGTATAGAAAAGATTTAGAAAAAAAGATGCAAAAATATGAAGAAGATCAAAGAGTTATATATATACAACATGAAAAGAACAAAAATGGCGCAGCAGCCAGAAATACTGGTATAAAAATAGCAAAAGGAGAGTATATAACTTTTTTAGATGATGATGATTATTTCTTATCAAAAAGATTAGAAGTTTTGATAAATGCATTAGAAAACAATAAAGAATATGATTGTGCGTATTCTAATAATTTAATAACAAAAAATAAAAAAATAATAGGACATAATCTAGCAACTAAATCAGGACAGATGAAAAAAGAATTACTACTAGGAACATTTTCATTTGGCTCAGGAAGTAATATGTTTTTTAGGGCAAGTGCCATACATAATCTTAATGGTTTTGACGAATCATTTTTAAGACATCAAGATATAGAAACAATGATAAGATTTTTTAATATAGGAAAGCTTTTAGCTGTAGATGAATATTTGTTAGTAAAAGTTCAAGATGACAGAAGCAATGAACCAAATATTGAAAAATATATTAAGGTAAAAGAAAATTATTTTAATGCTTTTAAAAGTGAAATAGACAATTTAAATGAAAATGATAAGAATAATTTTTATAAGAATAATTATATGCAATTAGCTTGTAAAGCTGTAAGAGAAAAGGACAAAGCATATTATAAAAAATTCTTAAGCAAAGCAAAAGAATTTGGTTCAATAACTATGAAAGAAAAAATAAAAATAATGCTACTAAAGGTTAATAATTATATAAAAATTGAAAAGATAAAGTATATAGTAAACAAGATTAAGTTAAATATGAAAATAGATAAGAGTATAAAAGAAGAAATTATTAATTATGAAAATATATAGGGGGCATTATGAAATTAAGGTTTATTATTTTAAAACTAAAAAAGAAACTATTTTCTAACAGATTTACATCAGCTAATCTTGTAGAAATGTTAAGGATTCAAGGAATAAAAATAGGAAAAGGAACTTATTTTTTTGGACCAACAAACACAGTTGTTGATACACAAAGACCAGTACTAGTTGAAATAGGAGAGTATTGTAAAATAACAGCTGATGTAAAAATTTTGGCTCATGATTATAGTAGATCTGTATTAAGAATGAAATATGGTGATATAGTAGGAGAAGCTAGAAAAACTATTATAAAAAATAACGTTTTTATTGGTGTAAATTCAATTATATTGCCGGGAGCACAAATTGGTAACAATGTTATAATAGGCGCTGGAAGTGTTGTTTCTGGAAATATTGAAGATAATGTGGTTGTTGCCGGAAATCCAGCCAAAGTAATAAGAACATTGGATGAGCATTATGAGAAAAGAAAAAATAAATATATTGATGAAGCAAAAGAATATGCTAAATGTTTACATGAAAATGGAATACAACCAACTATAACAAATATGGGGGCATTTTTCCCTATATATTTAGAGAGAGATAAAGAAATTTTAAAGAAATATAATATTAATACAAAAATGAATGGAGATAATGAAATTGATATTATAGAAAAATTTCTTAAATCTAAACCAATTTACAATAGTTTTGAAGAATTTATAGAAGATTGTAATTTAAATAAAAAAGAAATGGAATAATAGGAGAATGGGAAAGATTATAAAGAACTATATATATAATTCTTTGTATCAAATACTAGTTATAATTATTCCGGTAATAACAATTCCATATGTGGCAAGAGCATTAGGGGCAGAAGGAGTAGGAATAAACCGGATATATAACTTCAGTAAGTACAGTATTTATATATATAGGATTATTAGGACTAGATAAATATGCTAGTAGAGAAATTGCATATAAACGAGAAAATAAAGAAGAACTTAATAAAACATTTTCTGAACTAATAATATTACGTATAATCATGTTAGTGATTACAACGCTAGTATATTATATTTTTGCAATACAATCAGAATACAAAATATATT
>JAEEGL010798926.1_pt1 | contig 20167 bp, 22 predicted proteins | sample 9134231 | NCBI WGS metagenome assembly JAEEGL01 (sample SAMN16246548, study PRJNA631951) | gut metagenome | biome: gut microbiome; feature: rumen; material: fiber-attached | host: Bos | place: Iran: Karaj | collected 2018-10
AGGAGGCGCTGTGCAATTTTTTCGAATTCCGCGCGGTCGGTTCGCGATAATTCCGTATCTTTGCCGAGCAAAAGGTCGGTCTGGCCGAGCCCGAAGCGCTCTTCTATCACCATCCTGACGATGGCGCGGGCCTCGCCGGCTCCATGCAAAGGTGTCAATGCAGCTATGAGTTCGCGATGATTCATGGCGCAAAGGTACTGTTTTTAAATTGAAAATTGAAAATTGAGAATTGAAAATTTGTGGATTAGGGATTTGGGGATTAAGGATTATAGATTATAGATTATAGTTTAAAGTTTTTTGATGAATATTGACGAGAAATATATGGCGCGATGCCTGGAGCTGGCGCGGCACGGGGAGTTCACGACGGCTCCGAACCCGATGGCGGGGGCTGTGATTGTGCACGAGGGCCGCATCATCGGCGAGGGGTGGCACCGCCGCTACGGCGGCCCACACGCTGAGGTGAATGCGGTGCGCTCGGTGCGCCCCGAGGATGAAGCGCTGCTCCCCAACTCCACGATCTACGTGAGTCTGGAGCCCTGCTCGCACTGGGGTAAGACGCCGCCGTGCGCAGAGCTGCTGGTTGAGAAAGGTTTCCGGCGTGTGGTGGTGGGCTGTCTGGACCCCAACGAGAAGGTGGCGGGTCGCGGCATCCAACGCCTGCGCGAGGCCGGTGCGGAGGTGGTCGTGGGTGTGCTGGAGGAGGAGTGCCGGTGGGTGAACCGCAAGTTCATGACCTTCCACACGAAGCAGCGCCCCTACATCACGCTGAAGTGGGCTGAGAGCGCCGACGGCTTCATAGACCGCCACCGCGAAAGCCGCGAGGACGGCGAGCCCGTGAAGTTCTCCACGCCCTGGACCCAGATGCTCGTTCACCGTCTGCGCGCCACACACGAGGCAATCCTCGTGGGGCGCCGCACATGGGAACTGGACCAGCCGAGCCTGACAACAAGGCTGTGGCCGGGGAAGGATGCGGCACGAGTGGTGCTAGGGGAAAAGCGGCCAGAGGCCGCGGTGAAAAATGATAGGTTAAAGCCGCTTTGCGGCGGTGAAGTTACCTTTGTGCCCTTTAACCGTCGCAAAGCGACTTTCACCCTTAACCGCGCCACAGGCGCTTTCACCCCCCAATCAATTCTCGTCGAGGGTGGGTCGCAGACGCTGCAGTCGTTCATCGATGCGGACCTGTGGGACGAGATCTACGTGGAGCGTTCGGAACTGGTGCTGGGGGACGGTGTGGCGGCTCCAAAAGTGCCAACAGACCCTAAAGGACGGCCCGTTCACGTTAATTTTGCCTAATAAGAGACCTGTTTATGCACTTTCGGGGCCAAGATTTCGTTTCTTATATAAATAATGTGTAACTTTGCGCGGTTTTTTGAAATCATCAGACATGAAAAGACTACTCTATAGCGCCCTCGCGGCCACAATGGCTATCCTCATCGCAGGATGCACGAAAGAAGACATGAATGTCGTCACGCCCACCAGCGACTGCTATATCAGCAGTGTCGTGCTGGGGACGATGCGCCGAACGGTGACAAGTGGCGACACCGAATACGAGACCACCTTCGCAGGTTCCACCTATGGCATCAGCATCGACCAGGTGGCCGGCATCATCACCAATATCACGGCTCTGCCTACACGCACGAACCTGAGCATCGTGCCGGTGACCATCACGGCCAAGGGCTCCGTGGTCTTCGCGCCGAAGCCCGAGGACTACCCCGACGTACAGCCCGATGGATGGTACACCTACACTACCTCCGGCGGAACGATTGACTTTCGCTCGCCGGTGCTCTTCCGCGCCTACGCCACCGACGGCAAGGGCTATCGCGAGTACGAGATGACCCTGACGGTGCGCGAGCACGAGGAAGGTTCCTACACATGGGAGGAGCTGGAGAGCACTGCGCTGCAAGGCCGTGGCGCACGTCAGGCCCAGCCCTGGCAGGAGGGCCTGCTACTGCTGAGCGCTGACGGTGAGGGCAAGCTCCACAAGACGACCTTCGCGAATGGGACATGGAGCGCCGACGTCCTGTGCACTGGCACCGACGACGCCGACGTGAAGAGTCTGATGAGCTTCAAGGACAAGCTCTGGATGCACACCGCCACGGGCGCTGTCATCTATTCCGAGGACGGCGAGACCTGGAACACCACGGAACAGCTGAACGACTACGAGGTGACGCTCCTGGCCGCCAGCGAGGAACAGCTCTATGCCCGTATCCACAGCGCCAGCTCCACGCCCTCAGACTGGGTAGCCTCCTCGCCCAACGGCACGGCATGGACCGAAATACCCATAGAGAGCGGCAAGGATATCAGCCAGTTCCCCACTACCGCCACAGGTCTGAGCTTCAAGATCGGCACCACGCCCTACGTGCTCGTAGCAGGCGAGGGCAACGACGACTTAGCCTCCGTGTGGGTGCGCCACGAGCAGGAGAACGAGAGCTGGGCCCTGATGGAGCCCGAGGAAGAGGCGCTGGCACTAAAGTGGCTGAACGGCATGACGCTCGTGCGTTACAACAACAGCATCATCTGCCTCTGCGGCAGCCAGACCGAGACCTACTACAGCCCCGACAACGGACTCACATGGAGAACGCTGAAGGAGCTGGTGCTGCCCGTGACGAACGCGAACTTCGCGGCCACGGCACAAGGCGACTACATCTACGTCTTCGCCGGCGAGAGCATCCAGCGCGCCAAGGTAAACTAATCATTGTGTGACGCGCATGAGCCTCCGCCAGACACTCCTCCTCGTGATGATCCTCCTCGCTGCCACAGTGGCACGGGCGCAGGACGGCGAACTGCTGGAATACCAGCAGGAGATTGGCGGCGGCGTGGGCGTCAGCAGCTATCTGGGCGATGCCAACGGCGGTTTCATGAAGCACCCAGGTCTGATGGCCACCGCCCTCTGGCGACGCAACCTGAACGCGCGCATGGTCATCAAAGCCTATGCAGCCATGGGCCACATCAGCGGCAACACGAAAGGCGTGTATATCCCCATCGACCCCTCCAGCGGCACAGCCGCAGGCGGCGAGGAGAGCCAGCTGATTGAGTTCAGCCGCAACATCGCCGGCGCAGGAGCGCAGTTCGAACTCAACTTCCTGGGCTACGGCATGGGAGCCGCCTACAAGGGTCTTTCGCGCTGGACACCCTACCTGCTGGCCGGACTGGGCTTCACGGTGGGCTTCGGCGGTGGCGGCACGACGGCGGGCGGCCTGAACGTGCCCCTGGGTGTGGGTTTCCGCTACAAGCTGCGCCCCCGACTGAACATCGGCATCGAGTGGACCGTCAACTTCACGACGTGCGACAAACTTGACGATGCGGACTACAGCACCAAGCTCAACGACCCCTACGCCATCAAGAGCGACTTCATCAAGAACAAGGACTGCTACATGAAAACGTTCGTGTTCGTGACCTACGACATATCACCCAAATACCGCAAATGCAATAACTGACAAAATGATAGAACTCGATCATAATCGAATCCCCGAGCACATCGCCATCATCATGGACGGCAACGGCCGCTGGGCAAAAGCCAAGGGGCAGCCGCGCACAGCCGGGCATATTCAGGGCGTGGAAACCGTTCGCGCCATCACCGAGGAGTGTGTGCGCCTGGGCGTGAAGTACCTGACGCTCTACACCTTCTCCACCGAGAACTGGAACCGCCCCGCCGAGGAGATCAAGGCGCTGATGGGCCTGCTCTTCAAGAACCTGGAGGACGAGATCTTCATGAAGAACAACGTCCGCTTCCGCGTCATCGGCGACACGGGCCGCCTGCCCGAGGATGTGCGCCTGAAGATGGAGGCGATGATTGAGCGCACCGCCGTGAACACGCGGATGACGCTGGTGCTGGCCCTGAGCTACTCGGCCCGCTGGGAGATCACCGAGGCCGCTCGGCAGCTTGTGCGCGAGGGCGTAGCCCCCGAAGCTATCACCGAGGAGGTGGTGAGCCAGCACATGCAGACGGCTTTCATGCCTGACCCCGACCTGCTCATCCGCACGGGCGGCGAGATTCGCGTGAGCAACTACCTGCTGTGGCAGATTGCCTACTCCGAGCTCTATTTCTGCGACACCTTCTGGCCCGACTTCGACGCCGAAGCACTACACCTGGCCATTGCCGACTACCAGAACCGCGAACGGCGCTACGGCAAGACCAGCGAACAAATTGAACAAGCTTGACAATGAATAAGAACACCATATATAGACTTCTGACCGTTTTGCTCTTGGGGTGCGCCGTACCGACGCTCTATGCCCAGACCGATGACGAGCGCATCGTGGAGCCCGTCATCGACTATGCCCGCACGCCCCAGCAATATTATATTGGCGACATCACCGTGGAGGGTGTGAAGAGCTACGACGACTTCGTACTCATCGGGCTCTCGGGGCTTGTCAAGGGGCAGGCCATCACCATCCCCGGCGAGGAAATCACGAACGCCATCCGTCGCTACTGGAAGAACGGTCTGTTCTCCAACGTGGCCATCAGCGTAGATAGCATCGTGGCCGACTCGGCCTACCTCCACATCAAGCTGGCATCGCGTCCACGCATCTCCGCCATCACCTACAACGGTGTCAAGAAGGGCGAGCGTGAGGACCTGGAGACCAAGCTCGGCCTGGTGAAGGACGGATACATCACGCCCAATATCATCGACCGCACGCGCCTGCTCACCAAGCGCTACTTCGACGAGAAAGGCTACAAGAACGCTGAGGTGAACATCGTGCAGAAGGACGACATCAGCGAGCCGGGCAAGTCGATTCTCGAAATCAATATCGAGAAGAAGGACAAGGTGAAGGTGCACAGCATCGACGTACGCGGCAACACAGCCCTGAAGATGAGTCAGATCAAGGGTACGATGTTCAAGGGCGGCGCCTTCAAGAAGACACACGAGAAGGGTAAGTTCGCGAACCTCTTCCGCTCCAAGAAGTATATCGAGGAGCGCTGGAAGGAGGACAAGGAACGCCTCATCGAGAAATACAACGAGTACGGCTACCGCGATGCGCGCATCGTGTGGGACAGCGTGAAGCCCTATGGCGAGAACGAGGTGGAGATAGCCCTGCAGGTGGAAGAAGGCCAGCGCTACTATATCCGCAACATAGAATGGGTGGGCAACACGCTCTACTCCTCGGACTACCTCAGCCGCGTGCTCCGCATGAGCAAGGGCGATGTCTATAACCAGACGCATCTGCAGAAACGCCTCAACACCGACGACGACGCTATCGGCAACCTCTACTACAACAACGGCTACCTCTTCTATCAGCTCGACCCCGTGGAGGTGAACATCGTGGGCGACAGCGTGGATCTGGAAATGCGCATCACCGAGAACCAGCAGGCCTACATCAGCCACGTCACCATCACGGGCAACGACCGCGTGTATGAGAATGTGGTGCGTCGCGAACTACGTACCAAGCCCGGCGACCTGTTCTCCAAGGAGGCGCTCGAACGCTCCTACCGTGAGATTGCCACCATGGGCCACTTCGACCCCGAGGCTATCGACTACAAGCTGGAGCCCGACCCCGAGAACGGCACCGTGGATCTGAAATGGGGCCTCAGCCCGAAGAGCAACGACCAGGTGGAGTTCTCGCTCGGCTACGGTATGACGGGTGTGATCGGTAAGGTGGGCCTGAAGTTCACCAACTTCTCGCTCCACAACCTCTTCGCCAAGGACGGCCTGCGCCGAGGCGTGATGCCGCAGGGCAACGGCGAGCAGTTCAGCATCAGCGGTCAGACCAACGGACGCTACTATCAGGCCTACAACATCAGCTACGTGGATCCCTGGTTCGGCGGCAAGCGACCCAACTCGCTCCACTTCTCAGCCTTCTTCTCCAAGCAGACCGACGTGAGCGACCGCTACTACAACTCCAGCTACTACAACTCCTATTATAATTATCTCTACGGCTACGGAACCTCGGGCGGCAACTACTACGAGAACTTCTATGACCCCGACAAGTACGTGATGATCTACGGTTTCTCCATCGGATGGGGTAAGCGCCTCAACTGGCCTGACGACTACTTCCAGTTTATGGCCGACTTGAGCTACAGCCGCTACAGCCTCAAGAACTGGGAATACTTCCTCATCAACAATGGTAACTGCAACAACGTAGCCCTCAACCTGACGCTCAGCCGCAGCTCCGTGGATAATCCTATCTATCCGCGTCGCGGTTCCGAGTTCTCGCTCTCCGTGGCCTTCACGCCTCCCTACTCGCTCTTCGACAACCTCGACTACGAGAACCTGGGCAATAACTCCAAGTCCAGCACCTACATGAGCGAGCTGCAGGAGAAGTATCGCTGGATTGAGTACCACAAGTGGAAGTTCAAGAGCCGCACCTACACCGCCCTCACGGGTGCCAACAAGTGCCCTGTGCTCATGACGCGCGTGGAGTTCGGTCTCCTCGGCAGCTACAACAAGCATAAGAAATCGCCCTTCGAGACCTTCTATGTCGGCGGCGACGGTATGAGCGGCTACAACTACAGCTACGCCACAGAGACCATCGGCCTCCGCGGTTACGACAACGGTTCGCTCACCCCACGCGGCTACTCCGGCTACGCCTACGACCGCATCACCATGGAGCTGCGCTACCCCTTCGTGCTTGGCAACAGCACCAACATCTACGGCCTCGCCTTCGTGGAGGGTGGTAACGCTTGGAATGATATCAAGGACTTCAATCCCTTCGACCTGAAGCGTTCCGCAGGCTTCGGCGTGCGTATCTTCCTGCCGATGGTCGGCCTCCTCGGTATCGACTGGGCCTATGGCTTCGACAAGGTCTTCGGCAGCAAAGCCTACAGCGGCGGACAGTTCCACTTCATCCTCGGACAGGAGTTCTAACAGCCAAACAGGACAAAAGAGAGGAGAAAATGCGATAAACCCTCACAAAGATATTCCATCATAGGAAAGAACGCGTCAACCAAACGACTCGTCAACTAAACAACCATCGATATGAAAAAACTATTCATTATCCTATTTGCCGCCCTCGCACTTGGTGTGAGCGAGCAGGCACAAGCCCAGAAGTTCGTGCTCATTGATATGGAATATATCCTCAAGAACATTCCAGCCTACGAGCGTGCTGGCGAACAGTTGAACCAGATCTCCCGCAAGTGGCAGGCCGAGGTGGAAGCCTTGAGCCAGGAGGCCCAGCAGCTCTACAAGAGCTACCAGAGCGAGGCTGTGTTCCTGAGCAAGGAGCAGAAGACCCAGCGCGAGGAAGCCATCGTGGCCAAGGAGAAGGAAGCTGCCGAGCTGAAGAAGAAGTATTTCGGCCCCGAGGGCGAGCTCTTCAAGAAGCGCGAGAGCCTCATGGCCCCCATCAACGATGAAATCTACAATGCCGTGAAGGACATCTGCGACGCCAAGGGATATAGCCTCGTCCTCGATCGCGCCTCCGATGCCGGTATCATCTTCGCCTCCCCCAAGATCGACATCTCCGGCGATGTCCTCAACAAACTCGGCTACGGCCAATAAAATCACATAGGCCCCAAGTCATATAAGCCTTATAAGCCATATAGGCCCTATTAGCCCTATTAGCCCTATAATTAATAATCACTAATAATAAAAAACTCAAAAAACAACAATGAAAAAGATTCTTTTTGCAGCAATCATGCTGCTTGCACCCCTGACCATGTCTGCACAGAAGTTCGGCCACTTCAGTTCCACCGACCTCGTGCCTCTGATGCCCGAATACACCACTGCTCAGACCGAGCTCCAGACGCTCCAGAAGCAGTACGAGGAAGACCTCAAGCGTATGCAGGACGAGCTCCAGAAGAAGAGCGAGGAATTTGAGAAGGAGCAGGCTAACCTCCTGGACAATGTGCGCCAGCGCCGTCAGGCTGAGCTGGAGGACCTCTACAAGCGTTTCCAGCAGAGCGTGCAGGATAACAATCAGGCTTTCCAGAAGGCACAGGCTGAGAAGATGCAGGCTATCTCCGAGAAAATCGTGGCAGCCGTCAAGCAGATTGGCGATGCCGGTGGCTATGTTTATATCATGGACACCTCAGCTGGCATTCCCTACATCAGTCCTAAGCTCAGCACCGACGTGACACCCGAGCTGAAGAAGGCCCTGGGCATCTGATAACGGCTCATGAAATTTCATCTGAAATATCTCCTCTGCGCCCTGGCGCTGGTTCCCTTCTGCGGAGCCGGCGCCCAGGAGCAGACGGCAACAACCGAGGTGCGTGTGGCCCCCTTCGGCTACGTCAGCTATAAGGACATCTTCGAGCGCATGCCCGAATATGACGAAGCCTGCGCTTCCTTCGCTGCCCTTAAGGAGAAGTTCGAGGCCGAAGCCGACCGCTCTGAGAAGGAGTTCCAACGCAAGTTCGCCGAATTCCTGCAGGGACAAAAGGACTTCCCACCCACCATCCTGCAGAAGCGGCAGGCTGAACTCCAGGATCTGATGGACAAGAGCGTCAGCTTCCGTCAGGAATCGCAGCGTCTGCTGCAGAAAGCCGAGGCTGAGATGATGCAGCCGGTTATGGATCGTCTGAACAAGGCCATTCAGGAGGTGGCCACCGAGCGCAATCTCATCTTTGTCATCAATACCGATGATAATGCCGTTCCCTTCATCAACCCCCTCGTCGGAGTCAACATCACCGAACCCCTCCTCCTGAAACTCGGCCTCGCCTCCCCTATTACAGCCAAACCCTAAACACGTAGTTCCTCCCATCGCTCCCATTGGTATCTTCGACAGCGGTTATGGCGGCCTCACCGTTCTGAGGAAAATCCGCCAGCTCATGCCCCAGTACGACTACCTCTACTTGGGCGATAATGCGCGTGCGCCCTATGGTCCCCGCTCTTTCGAGCGAGTGTATGAGTTCACCCTGCAGGCCGTGCGCCACCTCTTCGATGCGGGATGCCCGTTGGTCATTCTCGCCTGCAACACCGCATCGGCCAAAGCCCTGCGCAGTATCCAGCAGCGCGATCTCCCCCACATGAGCGACCCCACGCGTCGCGTACTCGGTGTCATCCGGCCCACCATCGAAGTGGTGGGCGAGCGCACCCAGACACGCCACGTCGGCGTTGTGGCCACACAAGGAACCATCAGCAGCCGCACTTACGAACTTGAGATGGCCAAGCTCCACCCCGACATCGTCGTCACGGGACAGGCCTGCCCCATGTGGGTGCCGCTGGTGGAGAACTACGAGTACGACAGCCCGGGTGCCGACTATTTCGTGCAGCGCGACATTGAACGCCTGCTGCAGCAGGATCCGCTCATCGATACCATCATCCTCGGCTGCACACACTTCCCCTTATTATTAGAAAAGGTACGCGCGCACACGCCCGCGAGAATCCAGTTGATTCCACAGGGCGAATACGTAGCCGCAAGCCTGCAGGACTACCTCCACCGTCATCCCGAGATGGACTGCCGCCTCACACGCGGAGGCTCGTCTGCTTTCCAGACCACCGACGACCCTGCTATGTTCGCTTCCGCCGCCACGACCTTCTTAGGCGAGGCCGTGGAAGCCACCCGCATCACCCTCTGATGAAAACTCCGAAAAACACAATCCAAGTGCCGGAGGGCTTGGAACAGGTGCTCCTTCACGCCTGCTGCGCCCCCTGCTCAAGCGCCATTGTGGAGTGGATGCTGGCCAACGGCGTGCGCCCTACCATCTACTACTTCAACCCCAACATCTTCCCTCGCGAGGAATATGAAATCCGCAAAGCCGAGAGCAAGCGTCATGCTGAGAGCCTGAATATCCCCTGGATCGACGACGACTGGAACCACGAGGGATGGCTCACCTGCGTTCGCGGCCTTGAGGACGAACCCGAGCGGGGCAGCCGCTGCCAGCGATGCTTCGACCTGCGCCTCGAAGCCACAGCCCGCAAGGCCGTGGAGCTCGGCATCCACTGGTTCACCACTACTCTCGCCTCTTCACGATGGAAGCGTCTCGACCAAATTGAACAGGCAGGCCACGCCGCTGAAGCCGCCGTACCCAGCTCCCGCTTCTGGGCGCAGAACTGGCGCAAGGGCGGTCTTCAGGAACGCCGCAATCAGCTCCTGAAGGACTACGACTTCTACAACCAGCTCTACTGCGGCTGCGAATTTTCTTTTACTGGAAAAAAGTGAAGTTGACACTACCGTAGGCACGGTGGTCAACGAAGTGAGGATGGGCTGAGAAGTCCTGCGTCTTGCCGTGTTCGAGAACGAAGAGGCCGCCCGAAGCGAGGAGAGAAGAAGAAGGAGTGTCGAATGACGAATTGAAGATGAGATCTGGGAGGTCACAGAGCTCGGGAAGCGCGTAGGGTGGGTCGGCGAAGATGAAGTCGTAGGTTCCCGGACACTTACGCAGGTAGCGGAGTACATCCGCACGGATGACGGTGGCATCCGCCTCGGCGTGCAAAGCACTCAGGAACTGATGAATGAAACGGATGTGAAGAGGATCCAGTTCCACAGCCGTCACGTGAGCACAACCGCGCGACAGGAGTTCCAGCGTGATGCTCCCCGTGCCGGCAAAGAGATCCAGCGCCTGCGGAGCATCGCCCTCAAAATCGATGTAAGAACGCAAGACATTGAAGAGGTTCTCCTTGGCAAAGTCCGTCGTCGGACGGGCCTTGAATGTTCGAGGAACCTCGAAATGGCGTCCCTTGTATTTCCCAGCTACAACGCGCATCGATCAGAGTCTATTGAGGAGGAGGGCTTTCAGGTCGGAGGGAACTTCCATTTCCTTGGCTAACGGCACAAGGGGAAAGAGTTCCGCGTCGGTCACGACATCGATGTGCATGATATATTCCTCCAATGCGCGACGCTGCTCCTTGATGTCTGCTGAAGTGCAGATAACGAGGTGATCAGTTTGGGTCTTGAAGCCCAACGTCTGCCAGGTGTTCAGGATGAAGTAGAGCGTGTCGGGCGTTGTCTCGGCAGCAAAGGTGTTGGCGAACAACAGGCGGCCTTCGGCAAAGGCAAAGAGGGAAAAGCCATGAACTTCCGGTACCATAAAAAGCCGACGGCAAGCATCATCTGCATCCTCATCGAAGTTCAGGAGACGCTCCATGAGCATCGCACGGGAGGCGAAGAAGCGTGCCGTGGGGAAGAACTGGAGAATGGCATCCTCCACATCGCGGGGGATGGCATAGAGCTCCACGGACTCCAACTGCGGCTGAATCGTGTAGGCCACGCGCACGGTCTCGAGGTCTGTGTCAGCGATAGTGAAATTATAGAGTGCCGCGGCCTCGTCGCGTCTGAACTCCTCTAATGGCACATGAATGGACGGTGAGCAGAGGAGCACGTAAGCCTGATCCATCTGACGGTTGAAATAGTCGGGACGGCACAGTTCCTGCGTCAGCTGCTGCGCCAACGACACGCTCTCCGAGCGGCGGAAATGCTCGCCGCGCACCAGACTGCTGGACTGAGGGTCGCAGACGAAAAAAGAGAATCCATCCGCATGGATGCGGATGGATAGACTTAGGGGGTGATAGGACTTATTCCCAGTTGCCGGCATTGTTGTTCCAGTTGTTGAGGTCACCAATCTTCAGACCCGGGTAGTTGCCCATATCGTCAGCTAGCTGACGGCGGTTGACAATCAGGCGGTCGCCGTTGCGTCCCATGTTCTTGAGGAAGGACGCATCGGGGGCGCAGCACTCCATGACATACTGTGTCGTGCCCGAACGGGTGATGGTGAGGAACGTGGTGAGTTCGAAGGTGTCGCCCTCAGCATAAGGAATATAGCGGAGTGAGTCGGCATCGAAGCCCTCGCCGAAAAGGGAGTCGGAGAGCACCACCCACGTGGTGTCGCGACGGAAGCCCTGCAGGCCGTTGGCAGCGATGGCAGCAGCGTCGCCGCTGTTGACGATGGCAGCAGCCTTTGTCTCGGTGAGACCTTTCTCCATCTGTTCATCGGAGAGCACGCCTTCCTTCACAATCTTAGGAATACGGCCGGTACGCACAAACTCCACCAGCTTCCACAGACTGTCGCAGTATGCCAATTCGGGGCTCTGGAGCTTGTACTCCTCCTGAGCGGCACGAATCTGGAGCAAGCGAGCCTTGACGGCGTTTTCACGAATTGTCACTTCCTTCTGGAAATCGATGTCGTCCTGAATACTGCGCCAGCAGATAAACAACAGGCCAACCACACAAAGCGCCAAAAGCGCGTTAAAAATCTTTTTCATGAGTTGTATTTGAAGCTTTTTGATTAATTTTGCATCGCAAAAGTAGCAAGAATAATTTGAATACGAATCATCTTCATTGATTTTTTTCACTCTGAATGACAATAAAAGAGCAAATGAGAGGTTTTATCCTCGATAATTTCGGCTTTCAGCCCACTCCTGAGCAAGAAAAAGCGGCAGAAATGATGGCGGATTTCATTTTTGAGCGCAACGACGAGAGTGTGTTCTTGCTCAAGGGCTATGCAGGCACGGGAAAGACCTCGCTCGTGGGAGCTTTGGTGCAGTCGCTGGATGCGCTGAAGCAGCGCACGGTGCTCATGGCTCCGACGGGCCGTGCGGCCAAGGTGTTCAACGTGCACGCCCACCACAACGCCTACACTATCCATAAACGTATCTACCGACAGAAGACCTTCACAGGCGACATGACCGGCTTTCAGCAGAACGTCAACTTGCTGAAAAATACGCTCTTTATTGTCGATGAGGCTTCGATGATCAGCAACGAGGGATTGAGCGGTAGCACCTTCGGAACAGGCCGCCTGCTGGATGACCTCATCCAGTTCGTATATTCCGGCGAGGGCTGCCGCCTGATGCTCGTCGGCGATACGGCACAGTTGCCGCCCGTGGGTGAAGAGCTGAGCCCGGCACTGGAGCCCGACATCCTGGCCGGCTATGGGCTGCGCGTACACCAGATGACACTCACGCAGGTGGTGCGCCAGCTCTCTGATTCCGGCATCCTATGGAACGCCACGCACCTGCGCCAGCTCCTTGTCAACGAGGATGTGTGGGCATTCCCCAAGCTGCGCGTAAACGGCTTCCCGGATATCCTCGTCATGCCGGGTGATGAACTCATCGAAGCTCTGGAACAGTCTTATTATCAATGTGGACAGGATCAGACCATCGTGGTCACCCGCTCTAACTCACGCGCGAACATATATAATCGAGGCATACGCGCGCGAATCCTTGACTACGACTCGGAACTTACCCGAGGCGACCAGGTGATGGTGGTGAAGAACAACTACCACTGGGTGAAGCCGCAGTTGACGGAGGAGCCCGACACCACTCAGATGGATTTCATTGCCAATGGCGACACGGCCGTCATCGAGCGTTTCCGCAACGAGCGCGAGGAACACGGGTTCCGCTTTGCAGATGCTACCCTATCGTTCCCCGACTACGACGATATGGAAGTGGATGCGACCATCATTCTCGATACGTTGGCCAGCGAGGCTCCAGCGCTGACACGCCAGCAGCAGGAGAGTCTCTTCCATAGCGTGTGGGAGGATTATCCCGAACTGCTCAACAAGCGCGACCGACTGAAAGCCGTCAAGGAAGACCCGTTCTTCAACGCCCTGCAAATCAAATACGCCTATGCCGTCACTTGTCACAAGGCGCAGGGCGGACAGTGGCAGCGCGTGTTCATCGATCAGGGCTATATCACCGACGAACAGCTCTCTCCCGACTATTTCCGATGGCTCTACACGGCACTGACACGCGCCACCGAAACTGTCTATCTGGTCAACTGGCCCACTAATATGTGCCTTTAAGACCACGAAAAATCAGCTTTCACTTGGTGAGTTGAAGGAAAATGCCTACCTTTGCACTCGATAATTCAATGTGGATAGATTTGGGCTGCTTGCAACCACAGTAAAAAATGCTAAAAACCAACCGTGTGCGGTTGGATGCATGAGTCTCCCAATGAAATCCCATTCTTTTACAAACGGTTCATTATAAATTGTAAAATTGTCTATTAGAATGGGTTACTTATTTACTTCAGAATCCGTATCCGAAGGCCATCCTGACAAGGTGGCTGATCAAATCAGTGATGCTGTGCTGGATCACCTGCTGGCTTTCGACCCGCAGTCGAAGGTGGCGTGCGAGACGCTCGTCACCACTGGCCAGGTGGTGCTGGCCGGTGAGGTGAAGAGCCAAGCTTACGTGGATCTGCCCGAGATTGCACGACAGACCATCCGCCGTATTGGCTACACAAAGGCTGAGTATATGTTCGAGGCCAATTCCTGCGGTGTCTTCTCGGCTATTCATGAACAGAGTCCCGATATCAACAGAGGTGTTGAGCGCCTCGACCCCATGGACCAGGGCGCTGGCGACCAAGGAATGATGTTCGGCTATGCTACGAACGAGACACCTTCGTTCATGCCCCTGGCCCTCGACCTTTCCCACCGCATCCTGCGCGTGCTGGCTGCCATCCGTCGTGAAGGCAGCGAGATGACCTATCTGCGCCCTGATGCCAAAAGCCAGGTGACGATAGAATATGGCGACGACGGGCGCCCCATGCGCGTTGACACCATTGTTATCTCCACCCAACACGATGACTTCATCCAACCGCTTGACGGCGACCAAGCCAAGGCTGACCAGCAGATGCTGGACATTATCCGTCGGGATGTGAAGCAGGTGCTGATGCCCCGCGTCATTGCCGAGATTCCCAGCCGCGAAGTGCGTGCTCTCTTTGATAACCACATTACCTACCACGTGAATCCCACAGGTAAGTTCGTGATTGGCGGCCCCCATGGCGACACAGGTCTCACGGGGCGCAAGATCATCGTTGACACTTATGACGGCAAAGGTGCCCACGGCGGCGGTGCCTTCTCTGGAAAAGACCCGTCGAAGGTGGATCGCTCCGCTGCCTACGCTGCCCGCCATATCGCCAAGAACATGGTGGCAGCCGGCGTGTCCGATGAGATGCTGGTGCAGCTCAGCTACGCCATCGGCGTAGCCCAGCCCGTGAGCATCTTTGTGGACACTTACGGCAAGGGACATGTACGTGAAAGCGACGGCGAGATTGCACGCAAGATTCAACAGCTCTTCGATCTGCGCCCACGCGCCATCGAAGACCGTTTGAAGTTGCGTGCTCCCATCTATGAAGAGACGGCGGCCTACGGGCACATGGGACGTGAACCCCAAGTGATTACCAAGACTTTCCACAGCCACTATGACGGTCCCGTGAGCTTGGAGGTGGAACTCTTCACGTGGGAGAAACTGGATTATGTTGATCGCATTAAAGAGGCTTTCGGAATCTTATGAAAATAGCAGTCTATTGTGCCTCCAGCACAAAAATACATCCCGACTACTTTGAGGCTGCCCGCCAGCTCGGAAGTGAACTGGCGCGGCGCGACCTTGAACTGGTCAATGGCGCCGGGCGCATGGGCCTCATGGCGGCTACCAGCGATGCGTGTCTGGCCGAAGGCGGCCGCGTCACCGGTGTGATTCCCAAGTTCATGGTAGAGCAAGGCTGGCATCACACAGGTCTCACCCATCTTATCGAGACTCCTGACATGCATCAGCGCAAGCAAACCATAGCCAACATCAGCGACGGCTGCATCGCGCTGCCAGGCGGCTGCGGTACGCTGGAGGAACTGATGGAGGTGATTACGTGGAAGCAACTCGGTCTCTACCTGAAGCCCATCGTCATCCTGAACATTCGAGGCTACTACGACCCATTGCTCCAGCAACTGCAGCGCGGCATCGACGAACATTTTATGGGCGAACGTCACGCCGCTATCTGGCGTGTGGCCGAGACACCCGCCGAGGCCATAGATCTTGTTCTTTCCACGCCCCTCTGGGATCCCAATGTATGTAAGTTCGCAGCCATCTGACATCCCTCTCTTCTATCGGCAGGTAGCAGCCGAGGACAGTCTGTGGGTAGGACGCGAATGGCTGATGCGTCCCACGACAGAAACTGTCGTCGGTGGCTACGGCGGGCTTGACCCTCAAGCCTTGTCCCTCACGCCACGCCACACCGACAGTTTGGTTGTGGCTCTGCTCTGCTGCCTCGTACTGCTGATGGTCATCAAACGACGGCGCAACCCCTCCTTCCGCGACGAGCTCAGCAATTTCTTCTTCCCCATTCAGTCCATGAACCGCGAGGGCAGCGACAGCAGCAACAAGGAGTATGTGCGTATGATGGTGGCTCTTTTTGCCTGCATTCAGGTGTCTTTGATGATTTATACCCTCGCCTATGAACGGGTCGTGTTCACCAGCTTGTGGTCTCCGTGGCTGCTGATAGGTCTCCTGCTATTGAGCTGCGTGCTTTTCCTGATCCTGAAGCAGCTGCTCTACAAATTCGTCCATTCCATCTTTTTCGATTCTGGACAGAAGCGCCTTTGGCGTAATCAGTATGCCTTTCTGTTCACCGTTGAAAGTTATGTACTGTTTCCTGTCCTACTCATCTTCGTATATGTCCTTCCTGACCCGCAATGGGTGCTTTATGCAGGGGCTATAGTGCTCCTAACGGCCAAAATAATGCTCCTTTTGAAGTGTTTTTCGACCTTTTTCGGGAAAATATATTGTATTCCGCAACTTTTTGTGTACCTTTGCGCGCTCGAAATCGTTCCACTGCTCGTTTTGTGGACTTTTTTCAGTGAAATAACACAACGTTTGACCATCATATAAGTAAAAGGAAGAACCCACGATGATAAAGAAGATTCTGGTTTCACAACCCAAGCCCTCTTCTGAAAAGTCACCCTATTTCGACATCGCCGAGCGCCTTGGCGTCGAATTTGTTTTCCGTCCTTTCATCAAGGTTGAAGGTCTCTCTTCGCGCGAGTTCCGCGAACAGAAGATTTCCCTGTCTGATTACACGGCGGTGATCTTTACCTCACGTCATGCTATTGACCATTTCTTCCAATTGGCCAAGGAACTGCGCTTCAATATTCCCGATACAATGAAGTATTTCTGCATCACGGAGCAGGTTGCGCTCTACATCCAGAAGTATGTCCAGTATCGTAAGCGCAAAGTGTTCTTCGGAGCCACTGGCAAGATTTCCGATTTGCTGCCCGCGATGGTCAAGCACAAGAACGAGCGCTATTTCGTACCGCAGAGCGATGTCCACAACGAGGAGATCAAGACGATGCTCGACTCGAAGAAGCTCCGTCACACCGAGGGCGTCATGTACCGCACCGTTGCCAACGACTTCCGCAACGACGAGCCCTTCGACTATGACATGCTCGTGTTCTTCAGCCCCAGCGGCGTGCAAAGCCTGCTGAAGAACTACCCCGACTTCCAGCAGCGGGAGATGGTGATTGCCACCTTCGGTCCCACAACGGCTCAAGCTGTCAAGGATGCCGGGCTGCGCCTCGACCTGGAGGCTCCCACGCCCAAGTACCCCAGCATCACAGCCGCTCTTGCTGCCTACATAGAGGAGCAAAACAAGAAAAAGAAATGACCCCTGAGGGAAACACTTTCCCGAAGAGCGAGCGCCTCTGTAGCCGCAAGGCCATTGAAGCACTCTTCGCGGGCGGAAACCGAGCGTTCTCGGCTTTTCCGCTCCGTGTTGTTTTCAGGGAGGTGGAAGAGCCTGCCACGCAGATTCTTGTATCGGTGTCAAAGCGCCATTTCAAGCACGCCGTGGATCGAAACCGTGCCAAGCGACAAGTGCGCGAGGCCTGGCGCCTCAACCGCGACATCATCGCCGACAGCCCTCATCATTATCATCTGGCGTTCATCTGGCTTGCCGATGAACCGCAATCCTCGGAGGTTGTCCATCGGAAAGTCAAGAATCTCTTGCACCGAATAGCTGAGACAGCGATAGTTTCCAAGACAGAGTCATGCTGAAACAGATTCTCATCCTGCCGATTCGATTCTATCAGCGGTGTATCAGCCCTCTGACACCTCCGTCCTGCCGCTTCACGCCCACCTGCTCGCAGTATGCGGTGGAGGCTATTCAACGTCATGGTGCATTCAAAGGGCTTTATCTGGCTATCCGAAGGATTCTCCGTTGTCATCCCTGGGGCGGCTATGGCTATGACCCGGTGCCGGAGAAGTTCCACTTCTAACACGACGACCCATGGCGACAAGAACGGGCTTCCTGAATTTCCACACACATCAGTCATTGCATGAAGGAGAAGCAACAATCCCCTCCTTCGGGTTGCATCCTTGGCATCTTTCAGTCGGATGGCAGGAGGATTTGGAAGAGTTGAAGACGCGGATTGCCCCCAGCTCGCGGTTTCTCATCGGGGAATGTGGTCTCGACCGTCTCTGTACAACGCCCTACGACCGTCAACTGGTAGCCTTCGAGGCGCAGATAGCGCTCAGCGAACAGTGGCAGCGACCGTTGGTGCTGCATTGTGTACGGGCCATCGATGATGTGTTGCGCTTGAAGCACGGCACTCACCAGCCGTGGGTCTTCCATGGTTTTCGTGGGCAGCCTCAACAGATGGAGCAGTTGCTGACGCATGGTTTTTACATCAGTTTCGGACTCCAGCACAACGCCGAAAGCCTCCGTGCCTGTCCCGCCGGCCGCCTGTTCCTGGAAACCGACGACCAGCCCGCGCCTATCGCTCCGCTCTACGAGCAAGCGGCAGAACAACGAAAAACCACAACTGCGGCCTTACGCGAACAGTTGTGGCAAAATGTAGAGCAGATATTCCTGTAATCCTTAGATCTCGTCTTCCTGAGCTTCCTTCGGGAGCGTCTGGTTGAGCAGGAACGCACCGGCAAGCGCCGACGCAAGCGTTCCGCAGAGGATGCCGAGCTTAGCCTCATTCAGCATCTCGGCTGCCTCCGCGCCCAGATGGCTCGGATAGCTCAGTGCGGCAATGAACATCGACACAGTGAAACCGATACCGCAAATCATGCACACGCTGGCCATCGACTTCCAGTTGGCACCGGCAGGCATCTGGCAGACACCGAGCTTGATGCTGAGCCAGGAGAAGCTGAGCACACCGGCGAATTTGCCAATCAGCAAGCCGAGGAATACGCCGAGGGCTACGCCGTGGAACAGACTCATAATGGAGAGGTCCGAGAAATCCACGCCCGCGTTGGCGAAGGCGAAGAGGGGAATAATGGAATAGTTAATCGGCAAAGCCAACTGGTCTTCGAGGTCCTGCAACGGGGAAATCAGATAGTCTGAAGCCTTCTCGATGCGGCGGAGCATTTGAATATCGCTCTTGTCGAGCACCATGGCTTTCTTCTGCTCTGTCTTATCGTCAAGTACGATGTCGGGATAGAGACGGGTTGTCTCGCGAATCTTGTGCAGGTAGTAGCTAGTACCCTTGCCCAGATTAGCTGGAATACAGAAGGCCAGAACCACACCGGCGATCGTGGCATGAACACCCGAGTTAAGCACCATGAACCACAGCACAAGTCCGAGCGACGTATAGAAAGCCTTGGCACGAACCTTACGATAGTTACCGATGAGCAAAGCAGCTATGACCACAGCAGCACCGACAAAGTACTGCCACGCCAGCCCATGGCTATAGAACAGGGCGATGACGATGATGCCGCCCAAGTCGTCGGCCACAGCCAGTGCTGCCAAGAAGATCTTCAGCCCCACAGGAACGCGCTTGCCGAACATCGACAGGACACCCAGCGAGAAGGCGATATCCGTGGCCATCGGGATGGCGCAACCACGCTCCATCATCGGATGACCCAGACAGACACAGAAGAACACGATGACTGGCACCAACATACCGCCGCAGGCACCGATGATAGGCAGCAATGCTTTCTGTCTGCTGCTCAGTTCTCCACAGAGTATCTCGCGCTTGATTTCAAGTCCCACACTCAGGAAGAAGAAGAACATCAGGAAATCGTTGATGAAATCCATCAGCGTCAGGGCATGGCCGCCATGACTGAAGACATTGAAATCACCGATACTCAGCGACACCTCCTGCTGCCACAGCCAGGCATAGCCCTCGCGGGTGGCTGGGAGGTTCGCAAAGATGAGCGCCAGCACAGTGGCCCCGATCAACAGACCACTGGCGCTGACATAGCGGCGGATCAAACCGCCGAGAGAGGTTCTTTCTATTGAATCCGACATGAGTTTTGTTGACAAGTTGTTTGTTGACAAGTGAACAAGTTATTGCTCAGCAATGAACTTCGCCATTTCATCCTTCAGGGCGTAAGCACTCTTGAAGAGGGCGAGCTGGTTCTTGACGCGGTCGAGGTTGTGCTCGGGGTATTTGCACTTCCAGTACTTGTCGCCACTGATGTAGTCCCAGAGGAAACGCACAGCCTGCATATAGGGGAAGAGGGTGGCAGCATACGGCAACATCTCTTTCTCCAGCGGTGTGAGGAAGCTCTTAGCGGAGCGCAGGTAGCCACGGGTGAAGGCCTTGAAAATCTCCATGTTGAAGCCCACCTTC
>JAEEGL015278462.1_pt1 | contig 20167 bp, 16 predicted proteins | sample 9134231 | NCBI WGS metagenome assembly JAEEGL01 (sample SAMN16246548, study PRJNA631951) | gut metagenome | biome: gut microbiome; feature: rumen; material: fiber-attached | host: Bos | place: Iran: Karaj | collected 2018-10
AGCACGGGGCCGAGGAGCATGCAGGTGCCGGTGTTGACGTCGATGAGGCTGTTGATGTATTCAGCGGAGCCGCAGATGGCACCGGCCACACAGTCGTTGGTGCCGTTGACGTACTTGGTCATGGAGTAGACGGTGACGTCGGCTCCCAGCTGGCAGGGACTGAAAATCATGGGTGTAAAGGTGTTGTCGACGATGAGTTTGGCACCGGCGGCATGGGCAATCTTGCTCAGTTCGGGGATGTTGGCGATGCGGAGCAGGGGGTTGTTCATAGTCTCAGTGTAGAGGACTTTGGTGTTGGGGTGTTCGGCGAGGGCTTTCTTGACGGCGTCGAGGTCCTGCATGTTGACGAAGGTGGTCTGTACGTTGAATTTGGGGAGGTAGTTGGCCAGGAAGGCGAAGGTGCCGCCGTAGGTGGTCATGGAGCTGAGGATGTGGTCGCCGGCCTTGACTTCGTGGATGAGGGCAGAGGTGATGGCTGCCAGACCCGAGCCGGTAACCCAGGCTGCCTCGGTGCCTTCCATGGCTGCGAGGGCTTGGCAGAGGGCGAGGTTGGAGGGGTTCCAGTGGCGGCTGTAGAGGAAGAAACCTTCGGTTTCGCCGTGGAAGGTCTCGGTCATGAGGTGTGCCTCGGGAAAGGTGAATGTTGCGCTGTCGCAGATGGCGGGGTTTACGCCGCGGTTGGAATCGCGGGCATCCAGACGCTGGATGGCTGTTGCGGGATCGAATTTCTTCATGATTTATAGTGTTTTTATTGTTAATTATTTTGTTTTCTTTGTGTTTTCTCTTTATTCTCAGTGTTTTTTATGTTGAATGTGGGCTATTTGTAAAGCAGGAAGATGGTGGGGCGGCGGTTGAGTTCAGGCGGGTCGTTGAGCCATAGGCGGGCCATGCGGGTGCGGATGAACTGGGTGGGGAGGGTGAGGTCGCAGGCCACACAGATGCGTGTGGTGGGCATGAGCCGTTTGGCCATGAAGGCTAAGAGTTTGTCGTTGCGGTAGGGGGCCTCGATGAAGATTTGGGTTTGGCTGTCGCGGTAGATTTTGGTTTCAAGGATTTTGAGCTGGGCGGTGAATTTGTTTTGGTCGACAGGGGGATAGCCGTTGAAGGCGAAGTTTTGGCCGTTGAAGCCCGAGGCCATGAGCGCGAGGAAGATGCTGCCGGGGCCTACGAGGGGGAGGATTTCGATGCCTTGGCGGTGGGCCATGGCGGTGATGAGGTTGCCGGGGTCGGCGATGCAGGGAAGGCCTGCCTCGCTCATGAGGCCTACGTTTTCGTCGCGGGCTATGGGGTCGAGGTAGTGGGTGATTTCGGTTTCGCGGGTGTGCTCGTTGAGTTCGTGGAATGTTACGTCGTCGATAAGGCCTGTGTAGCCCATGCGTTTGAGGTTGCGCCGGGCGGTGCGGGTGTCTTCGACGATGAAAGTGCGACAGGTGTTGAGCAATTCCCTGTTGTAGGCGGGGATGCTGAGGTCGGGGTCGCCGTCGCCTATGGGGACGGGGAAGAGGATGAGTTTGGCGGACATTAGATCATTTTTAGGAATCCTACTTCTTTTTCGGTCAGTTCGCGGTAGCGGCCGCGCGGAAGGTCTTTCTTGGTGAGGCCGGCAAAGACCACGCGGTCGAGTTTGTGGACTTTGTAGCCGAGGTGCTCGAAGATGCGGCGGACGATGCGGTTCTTGCCCGAGTGGAGTTCTACGCCTACGACGCGTTTGTCGTTGGCGGTTTGGACATATTGTACATCGTCGACGTGTACGGGGCCGTCTTCCAGTTCGATGCCTTCAATCATTTTGCGCATGTCGTCGCGGGTGACGGCTTTGTCGAGTTCGACTTGGTAGATTTTGTACACTCCGGTGGAGGGGTGGGTGAGGTGGCGTGCCAGGTCGCCGTCGTTGGTGAAGAGCAGGAGGCCTGTGGTGTTGCGGTCGAGGCGGCCTACGGGGTAGATGCGCTCGGGGCAGGCACCGTCGATAAGCATCATGACGGTTTGGCGTTCCTGCGGGTCGTCGACGGTGGTGATGAAGCCTTTGGGTTTGTTGAGCAGGAAGTAGCGTTTGCGCTCGGAGTGGAGGGTTTCGCCACCGTAGTTGACCACATCGCCTTCGTGGACTTGGTAGCCCATTTCGGTGATTACTTTGCCGTTGACGGAGACACTGCCTGCAGCGATGAGTTTGTCGGCTTCACGGCGCGAGCAGATGCCGGCGTTGGCTATGTATTTGTTGAGACGGATGGTGCCGTCGTAGGGTTTGGGCGTTGGGGGAGGGGTTTTGGGTTTGCGCTGCGGGGGCTGTTTTTTTTCTTTCTTGGGTTTGGCGGCATCGTCGGCACGGCGGGCCGGTTTGGAGAAACGGCTTTTCCTGTCAGCGGGATTGGCCTCGGTGTTGCGGGCGGGACCGTTTTTGCGGCCGTGGCCGGAAAAGGGTTTCTTTTGGTCGGCATCGGGCTTTGCAATGCGCGGACGGCGATGGCTTTTATTGTTATTGTTTTGTTCCATGATTGTTTTTAGAATCGCATTTTGTATGGAAAACTGGCATCTAATTCTTGTTTGTTGCGGAGTGCGGCCACTTGGTCGGCAAGGCGCAGGAGTATTTCGAGCTGCATGAACTTGAGCCATGAGATGGCTTTGTCGTCGCGGCGGCAGGCAAGGGCGAACATTAGGTTGGCTTCGTGAAGGTTGTTCTGCACCCACTGGCGGGCACGGCTGTCGCCGTCGATGGCGTGGCTGAGGAGGCCGAGCCAGTGGTAGTTGTGCTGGACAAGCCATTGTTCGGCTTCGATGTCGTCCTGCAGGAAGTTGCTGAAGGCGGCGAGTTCGGTGTAGCCGGCAGAGACAAGCCATTGGAAGAACTCTTTGCTCCCCCCAATGGCTTGCTGGAGGGCCAGCAGCACCCGGGGGCTGTAGGATAGCAGCCCTTTGCGGCGGAAGGTGTCGGTGGGTGTTGCGGCGGTTGTCGACATGGCGGTTATTGTCTTATTTGGGCACCCAGCTGGGTCTCGAGGTTTTTCTGCAATTTGGCCATGACGGCTTCAATCTGTTTGTCGGTGAGGGTTTTGTCCTTGTCCTGCAGGATGAAGCTGACGGCGTAGGATTTCATGCCTTCGGTGATGCCTTTGCCTTTGTAGACGTCGAAGAGGCTGACCTGTTTGAGGAGTTTCTTCTCGGTGTTGAAGGCCACTTGTTCAATCTCGGCGAAGGTGACTTTGTTCTCTAATATCAAGGCCAGGTCGCGACGCACTTCGGGGTATTTGGGTATCTCGGCGAAGAGGACTTCCTTGGCGGGGTAGTTCTTGAGGATGAGCGACCAGTCGATGTCGGCATAGAAGACTTCTTGTTTGCAGTCCATGCGCTTGAGGGTGTCGCGGTTGAGGCGGCCTATGGAGCAGAGGGTTTTGTGGTTGTCGCGGTAGACGATGTCGATGCCCTCGGAATAGTAGTGCTCGGTGGCGGGGATGGTCTGCAGGCGTGAGAAGTTGACACGCATACGGCGCAGGATGTTCATGACGTGGGCTTTCAGGTGATAGAAGTCGACGGGAGTGGAGGGGTTTTTCCAGTTCTCGGCTTCGAGGTTGCCGGTCATGAAAATGGCGAGGTGAGGGGTTTCGATGTATTTCTTGGTGACGGGGAGGTCGCAGTCCTGTGCGGTGGCATCGGGGGCGAGCTGGTAGGTGCGGCCGAACTCGTAGAGTTTCTGGTCGTGGATTTTGTAGTTGAGGTTGCGCACGATGCACTCCATGCCGCAATAGAGGAGCGTCTGGCGCATGACGTTGAGCTCTTTGCTGAGGGGGTTGAGGATGTGGATGCTGCGGGCGGCGTCGAAGTCGGGGTTGTTTTCGAAATATTCCGACTTGGTGAGCGAGTTGTTCATGATTTCGTTGAAGCCGTTGTAGGTGAGCAGGTCGCTTACAATATTCTTCAACTGGTTGGGGTTGGGTTTGGTTCCGAAGGAGAGGCAGCTGCTGATGCGTTCGTCCACATGGATGTTGTTGTAGCCGTAGATGCGCATGATTTCTTCCACCACGTCACATTCGCGGGTGACATCCACTTTGCAGGTGGGGATGCGGAGGGTCATGCCGTCGGCGGTCTCGGCCACTATCTCGATGTCGAGCGAGGTGAGTGCTGTGCGGATGGCTTCGATGGGGATGGTCTGCCCGATGAGGCTGAAGACTCGTTTGAAGTTGATGTCGACCTGGGCTCGGGGGATGGGGTTGGGGTAGATGTCCACAACCTCGGAGGCAATGGTGGCTCCGGTGAGTTGCTGGATGAGGTACACGGCGCGCTGCAGTGCCCAGCGGGTGATGTTGGGGTCGCAGCCGCGTTCATAGCGGAAAGAGGCATCGGTCTTGAGGGTATGCCGTTTGCTGGTTTTGCGGATGCTGACGGGATTGAAGTAGGCACTTTCGAGGAAGACGCGTGTGGTGGCATGGGTGACACCGCTCTTCTGCCCGCCGAAGACACCGGCGATGCACATTCCTTCCTGTTCGTTGCATATCATGAGGTCGCGGTGGTCGAGCTTGCGTTCCACTCCGTCGAGGGTGACAAAGGGGGTGTCCTGCGGCAGGGTGCGTACAATTACGTGGTTGCCCGTGATGGTGTCGGCATCGAAGGCATGGAGGGGTTGCCCCACTTCCATGAGGATGAAGTTGGTGACGTCGACCACGTTGTTGATGGGACGTATGCCCACGGTGCGCAGTTTGTTTTGCAGCCATTCGGGCGAGTCGGCCACATGGACATTCTCAAGCGTGATGCCTGTATAGCGGGGACACAGTGCGGGCTCCTCCACGGTGACACGGACGCCGTTTTTGCCATTGGCAGCCGAAAGGTCGGCTACTTCGGGCCATTGGATGTGTTTGCCGGCTTGGTTGCGGGTGTTGAGCACTGCCACCACGTCGCGGGCAACGCCTATGTGGCTTGTGGCGTCGCTGCGGTTGGCGGTGATGGCCACCTCGAGGGTGTAGTCCTCTTCGAGGTGGAAATATTGCTTGGCGGGCATTCCCACGGGGGCGTCGTCGGGGAGCACCATGATGCCGGAATGGTCGGAACCCAGTTGCAATTCGTCGGCGGCACACAACATACCCTCACTGACGGCTCCGCGCAGTTTGCCTTTCTTAATCTCGTAAAACTCGGTGTCGGAGGTGTAAATCTTGGTGCCTATCTGGGCGCAGACCACTTTCTGTCCGGCGGCAACATTGGGAGCGCCGCACACGATGTTGAGGGGTGTGCCGGTGCCCACGTCCACAGTGGTAAGGTGCAGGTGGTCGCTGTCGGGATGGGGCTCGCAGGTCAGCACTTGGGCGATGACCACATGCTCCAGTCCGCCTTTGATACTTTCTACTTTCTCCACACCTTCAATCTCCAGTCCGCTGAAGGTGAGCAATTCGTCAAGTTCATTGGGGGTGAGGTCGGTGTCGACATACTCACGCAGCCATTTGTACGATATTTTCATTTATGATTGTGTTTTATTGTTTCAATGTGTAAAGTTTGTATGTTTGGGTGGCAAGGCCTGTGGGGCTGTAAAGGTCCTGCGGCACGGGGTCGCGCCCGTCGGTGAGCAGGTGCCGGGGTGCCGGGGTCGGCATTTGCTGCAGGTCCACGCGTTTCAGGTCGATGTGTTTTTCGCGGTAATAATAGGCGTAGAGGCTCCATTCCTGGGCAAGACTCATGGGGATGCCCACCTGTTCGCCCTCTTGCAGGAGGGGAGCGATGAGGCGCATGTCTTCCTGCATGGCGATGTCGCGGCCGGGCTTCCCGTAGTGGATAACGTTGAGGACTATAGCTCCCGCCAGCGATACAAGGGCGAGAATGTACAAAACATTCCGGAACCCTTTGCCTGCGTTGGCAGTCCAGCGCGTCACAGGCTCATGGATTATTGCCCCTAACCCCACAGCCACGAGGGGGTAGACGGTGAGGATATAGAAACCGTGTTGTTTCAGGCTTATGGCTATGGGCAACACTCCCGCGAGGGCAAGCAATAGACATATCCAGAAGTTGCGCAGGTCGGCACGGGCAATGCGGCACCGCTCTTTTTTCACCATCACGCCTACAATCACCAAGGCAATAGCCCAGACGATGATAGTTTGTTCAAAGAAATTCCATACGATGGTCCAGCGGTTGCTCACAACGGGGGTGTTCAGATTGCCCAGCACCTGGTGCGATAGATAGGTCTCAAAGTATACCACCGACTCGGGAAAGAGCAGTCCCGTGGCGGCAAAACACAGGGCAAAAGTGCCCACGGCCATCAGCGTGTCCGACAGGGCTTGCAGCAAAGCACGCCCCATATTTGTGTGCCGTCCCATTGCCCAATCCACCACCCACACTATCATGGGCAGGGCGAAGGGATAGAGGCCTGTGAACCCTTTGCAGAGGAAAGCCAGAAAGAGGAATACTCCACCAAGGGCAGACCATAGCAGACGCTTTGTCGAGGTGTGGTGCAGCAGGCACAGCACCGCCGACAAGACAAATATCACCATGGTACATTCCAGCATGTTGTCGTGGGCGTTGCGCGACATGGCGGGTATTAGAACCCACAGCAGCAGGGGCAGCCATCCGGTACGTCGGTCATAGCCCTGACGATGCCACAGCCTCACTGTCAGCCAAGCTGTCAGCACCGTTGTCAGCATGGTGAAAAGCCTTGTCACCCAGATATGGGTGCCGAACACCTTGTAGAGAAGAGCCAGCAGCCCCATAACCAGCGGGGGATGCTCGTAGAAGTCGGCAAGCAGCGATGGCGAATGCATCGGGTGCCAGAAGGTACAGACCCCCGAAGCCATGTTGTCCGCCACATTGCCGTATATCAAGCCGTCCATAAACATACCCGTAGTCAGCAGCGAACCGCTGATTAGCATCAGGAACACCGATGCCACAAACGTGTATGCAGGCCAGCTCTTTTTCATAATGACTTATTGTCTGTCAGGTCTATCCCCCTCGGTCAAATCCATTAACACTATCAACCCTGGCTAATCTTGGCCCAAGTGTCCTTCAGCGAGCAGGAACGGTTGAATACCAGATGCTCTGGGGTGCTGTCGCGGTCGGTGCAGAAATAGCCCATACGCTCGAATTGGAAACGCTGAGGCTCTTCAATTCCGCGGTCGTTCACCACCATGTGGGCATCGGCCAGGGCAGGCTCCAGTTTGCAATTCTTCAGCACTTGCAGCGAGTCGGGATTGAGGTTGTCGAGGAAGGTCTTGCCCTCGGGAGCCTCGTCGGGGGCCTCGGTGGCAAACAGACGGTCGAACATCCTCACCTCTGCATCGATGGCATGTTGGGCGCTAACCCAATGCAGGGTGCCCTTCACCTTGCGGCCGTCGGGTGCATCGCCGCCACGGGTGGCGGGGTCGTAGGTGCAATGGATGCAAGTAATGTTGCCCTCGGCATCCTTCTCCACGCTCTGGGCGGTGACGAAATAGGCATAGCGCAGCCTCACTTCGCGCCCCAGACTCAGGCGGAAGAACTTCTTGGGAGCCTCTTCCATAAAGTCCTCGCGCTCGATATACAGTTCGCGGCTGAACGGAACCTGACGGGTGCCGTCGGCCTCGTTCTCCGGGTTGTTGATGGCTGTCAGCATCTCTGTCTGCCCTTCGGGGTAGTTGTCAATCACCAGTTTCACTGGGTTCAGCACTGCCATGCGGCGGGGAGCCACTTTGTTCAGGTGGTCGCGCAGGCTGTTCTCTAAACGCACATAGTCGATGATGTTGTCGCGCTTGGCCACTCCGATGTCCTCGCAGAAATTGCGGATGCTTTCGGGCGTGTAGCCACGGCGGCGGAAACCGCAGATGGTCGGCATACGGGGGTCGTCCCAGCCGCTCACATAACCCTCCTTGACCAGCTGGAGCAGTTTGCGCTTGCTCATCACGGTATAGTTGATGTTGAGGCGGGCGAACTCATACTGATGGCTGGGGAAGATGCCCAGTTGCTCAATGAACCAGTCGTACAGCGGGCGGTGGATGTCGAACTCGAGGGTGCAGATGCTGTGGGTGATATGCTCTATCGAGTCGCTCTGGCCGTGGGCGTAGTCATACATGGGGTAGATGCACCACTTGTCGCCCGTGCGGTGGTGGTTGGCGTGCAGAATGCGGTACATGATAGGGTCGCGCAACTGCATATTGGGGTGTGCCATGTCGATTTTGGCGCGCAACACCTTGGTGCCGTCCTCAAATTCACCCTTGCGCATACGTTCAAACAGGTCGAGGTTTTCCTCGATGCTGCGGTTGCGGTAGGGGCTGTTCTTGCCGGGCTCGGTGACGGTGCCGCGGCCGAGGCGGATTTCCTCCTGTGTCTGGTCGTCGACGTAGGCGAGTCCCTTCTTGATGAGCACCACAGCCCATTCATAAAGCTGCTCGAAATAGTCGCTGGCATAGTACACCGCTGCCCAGTCGAAGCCCAGCCAGCGGATGTCCTGCTGTATTGAGTCTACATACTCCGTGTCCTCCTTCACCGGGTTGGTGTCGTCGAAACGCAGATTGGTTTTCCCGCCGTACTTCTTGGCGAGACCGAAATTGAGGCAGATTGACTTGGCGTGACCGATGTGGAGGTAGCCGTTGGGTTCTGGCGGGAAGCGCGTCAGGATACTCTTGTAAGTGCCTTTGTTGAGGCCGTCTTCGATGATTTCTTCCAAAAAATTGAGAGACAGGTTTTCTTCCATCTTTTATAAGATATTCATTATATTGTGTTTATAGCATTATATTTAATTTACAACAACCTACAAAGATACAAAAAAAGTTTGACAAATCCTATTTTTTGCAAAAAGTTGTATCTCTTCTTGTGGAATATCTGCGGCCAAGACGATAAAACGTCCACAGTATGTCACTTTTCCCAAAGCAATCTCAAACTTCTTGAGGATGCATTCTTCAAACAACTGATAGTGGAGTAATCGTAGAGCGTTTCGGTATTGGGAGGAGAAGAGTCTTTCTATATCAAGCAAAGAGATGCTGTTCAAACAACAAAGGATGTCCTCTTGAAAAGGGCATCCTTTGTTATTGTAACGCGGGGAGATTCCGCTTTTCTATAGCACTACGCTGAGTCCCATGTAGATGTTGGATGTGGTGGTCTTGGATTGTTCGTCGAGGTCAATGTCGAGTATTCCCAAGCTATAGCCTCCGAAAATACGGAAGTATTTTATGGTAAGGGCAATGCCCGCTGTGGCCTGGGGGTTGAAAGGCTTGTAGCCATTCTTTTTGTCATTCCATTGAAGTATGATGTCGTTGGTGGAGAGGTTGTTGGACACGGTGGTGCTACCTACTACGGTGTAGCTTGCCAGTCCTCCGGCAAAGAGTGTTAACCTCGATTCGTCGTTGAAGGGTACGGCAAAGTTCAGCAGCACGGGTACGTCGACTATCACTTGCTTCTCTTTCACGTGCGAGGGGACGAACAGCATGACGGTTTCAAACTCGCGGGTGTAGAAACGGCCTTGAACCCCCACGGAGATTCCCCAACATTCTGACAATTTGATGTTGTAGTTCACCCCTCCGAAGAATCCCGTGAGGTCTCCCTGCGATGTGGTGCTTTCGAAGAAGGGATTGGTGATGGTGGGGAAGTTCTCAGAGGCATAGCCGAAGTTAATCCCGAAGTTCTGTGCCTTTATAGAGCCACCGAACAGCAGTGCCACAGCGAGAACTGCCCATCTCAGATTATGAATCCCCCTTTTTCTTGATTTCTCCATTTTTGGTTCTCAATTATCAATTTTCAATTCTCAATTAGAGGATGTAGCCCAGACCGAAGAAGAGACCGGAGGTGGTTGCCTTCACAGCGTCGGATTTGTCGAGGTCGAGGAATCCCATGCGGTAGCCGCCGAAGAGACGGAACACTTGATAGTCGAATGAGACACCGACAGCACCCAAAAGGTCGAGTTGCTGGTTGTTGGACTTTTCACCATACCAGTTATAGTCGGTGCTGGTGTTCAGTGCGTTCTCCGACACATTGGTGTTGCCTTTGAGGGCATAGCTGACCACGGGACCGGCAAAGACCGTCAGGCGTGCGTCGTTACCAAGGCGGATACCGAAATTGAGCAGCACGGGGACGTCAACCAATATCTGGGTTCTTTTGGTGGTGGTGGTAACGGAGAGGAGTGTAGTGGAGGAGGATTTATAGTTGTAGCGGGCCTGGGCACCGAAGGCGATACCGAAGTAGTTGGTGAGAGGGATGTTGTAGTCGAACCCGGCAAAGAAACCGGCCATGTCGTCGGTGGAGGTTGTTGTTTTGCCGAGGACGGTGGTGCTGCTTGTGGTTGTCTGCGGAGCGTAGCCGAGGTTGATGGCCAGACGCTGGGCTTGTGTGTTGCCGGCAAAAAGCATTGCGGCGGCAACGGCAAAGAATACAAATGTTTTTTTCATTTTGTTTGTGTTTTAAATTGTTATTGATGTTTTTGATTTATTTCGGGAGGGAATGGTATCTGCAGCATCCGTTCCATATCGCTGTAGCGGTTGCCATGGGCTGCAACAAACAGTTTCACGGCATCGGGGTCCAGTTTCTTGTTTTTTATCAGTCGCCAACGGCTGATGATGTTGACTATTGTCTCTTCCTTCAGCGAGCCTGTCTGTTCCATTTCGGCGGTGGTGTTGAAGTTGCGGAACGAAAAACGCAGGTAGTTGACCATTGTGCCGTTGGGGTTGGACGGGCTGGCGCCCCGTCTGTCGTAGAAACTGTGTGATGTAACGGCTATGAGGAGGTTGTCGTTTTCGTCGGTGATGAAAAACTGGCAGTCGGGACTGAGCAGTTTGCATCCTTCTTTTTCGATATGAGCTATCACCTGGTTGCCGACAACGATTTCGCCGTCAGCGGTGACGGTGGTTTTCTGCCGTTGGGCGCATAGGGTGGCAGCGGAGGTAATCAGCAGGAGGGTGAGGAGGGCTTTCTTCATAAGGATGAGCTATTATTAGGGTTATCAGTCAAAAAAATGGAAGGCTGTACGCTGGCAGTAGTGCGCGCATCGGCGCCCGAGACATTGGCATTGGCGACACAGGAAAGATTGTTGACCAGATTGTCAAGGAAAGCACAAGAGCAAAACAAAATGCTACATGCCACAGTTACAACGTTTAACAACCTTTTCATGGTAAGAATACCTATTGTGTTTATAGGTGCAAAGATACATAAAATTCTTGAATTACACATAGTGTCTTGTGAAAAATAATAAAACTCCCCATCGGTGGCGGCAATGCACAACGCGTGAAAAAAGGCACCCCGTCGGGTGCCTTTCGATAGTGTTGCGGGGCAGTCAGCGCCCCGTATAGGTTTATTCCACCACCAGTTTTTTGGTAATGTCGCCCAGGGGGGTGTGCACCACGACAATATACAACCCCTTTGGCCAGTTTTTGACAGTGAAACTGGCGGTGTGCGACAGGGGTGTGACGCTTGTGTGCTTGGAGCCGCCGGAGCGGTAGATGTCAATCCCGTTGATGAAATAGTCGGAGAAGAGGGTGACATACTCTGTGGCGGGGTTGGGGATAATGCGCAGCCGGTTGTCCGAGGCATGGTCCGCTATGCCGGAGTTCCTTGTCAGCCACGTCACCCCGTTACTCCATTCGCTGTAGCGTATGGTGTCGGGTTCGCGGCACACGGTGCGCACGTATGCCACCATGGTGGCGCCATTGAGGACGGTGTCGATATAGCGCCATTTGTTGGTGTTGCAGGAGACAAAAGTGCCGCTGTCGGGGGCGGTGCCTTCGGGACCGTAGGAGACCTGGTACTCGTTGTATTCGCTGTTGGGATTCCAGCGCAGTATGACGGTGTCGCCGAAACGGCTCATGAGTCCGAACCGGGTCACCGAGTCACACGGTGGGTATTCCACTGTCCAGATGGTGTCGTAGGTTTGGATAAGGGGGAAAACCAACCAGAAGTCCCTCCCCTTTGTCGGTACCCATTCGTTCAAGGGATAGTGGTTGTCCAGATAATTAATATGGGAATTGTCATACCTCCAGCGTATTTTCTGCTTCAACCAGGGCATCTGGCACTCCTCGCCATAGCGAGATCGATTGGGATTGATAATACCACCTGGGCCTTCAGTGGTCATTGCACAATACTGCCCAAAGAGACGGGGAGGGAGGGGCTCTGTCTGTCCGCCGGTCTGCCATCCGGCAAGCCATTCTACATAAAGCTCTATATACTCAAAATAGTTACATGATACACCGACATAGAAAGAGTCATCCACATGTACGGGTTTGTCGAAATAGTGGTGATATTCATAGACGCAACTGTCGTCACATATAAGATGATACCACGTGTACATGGGAGCATCACAGGTATAAATGGAACCCACAGGTGGTTCTCTAGAGGGCCAGAGAGTGTTATTGTATGCAGGGTTGAACACATCGATAGTGAACAATCCCTTCTGCACAAAACTGTCCGGAGTGGCGTCGTAAAGGTAAAGGTACTCCGACGGGAAAAGTCCGGAACTTCTATTTGAGTCACCTTGACTGTGTGGTCCACAAATTGTAGTCATCCACACTGTCAGCCCCACAATGTCAGCCCCGCCCTCTATATAATTGTATTGCAGTAAGTCACCGGCCACACCATCTATATAAAAAGTGTCTTCGGTGTGGTAATAATATTGGAGATCCATGCTGCCTGTTACCATAGGATTGCCCGAATCAATCCATGCTGTGTAGTCGAATTGAATATATGGCCGGATAACCGTGTCTATGCGCACATAACCCTGCGCCGACAAAATGCCTGACTGCATAAGCAATAAAATAACGATAAAAAGTTTGTTTTTCATATAATTATAGATTCTAAATTGTTAGTAATTAGTTGCAAATATACGATTTTTTTTTTTATATGCAAGTTTTTTTTTTGTTTGTGGCGCTTTTTTGGAATGGTTTTCTGTTGTGTAAAATGTTTGTGTGGCCAGTGAAAAGCCGGCTTTGTTGCACCTCGATGCCGACATCTCAACAATAAAACGGCCTTTACTTCGTTAATGGGTGGAAAAGACTGGATGCCATGAAGAACGAAAAGTTTTCAATCCGCAAGCGGATAAAGAGTTTTGGTTATGCTTTTGCAGGCATTAAGGTGATGCTGCGCGAGGAGCATAACGCACGCATACATGTTGTTGCGGCAGTTGTGGCGGTGGCTTTGGGGCTGCTGTTCGGCATCACCCCGGGGGAATGGACGGCGGTGGTTATTGTCATTGCCATGGTGTTTGCCGCCGAAGCCGTCAACTCTGCTATTGAGCGGACAGCCGATTTCGTCAAGGCCGAGCGGGATGACAGGAAACGCGATATCAAAGACCTTGCCGCCGGGGCGGTTCTGTTGTGTGCCATCGGTGCCGCCGTGGTGGGGATAATCATTTTTTTACCTTATCTGATAAGTTTTATAAATTCACTGCTATGAGAAACACGACATTTACCCTTGCCCTGCTGGCCGTTGCCACGGTGGCGTTGCTCTCTGGTTGCAACAAACAGGCTCCCGAAGCATTTCTGTTCGACTTCTACGACAACTACCTGACACTTTCCTGCTCCGAGTACGACACCCCCGATTATGAACAGGTTCAGAATTGCCTGCACCAATACCTGTCGCAACGGTTGTATGATGAACTGGAGCAAAGGCGCGACTTTGAGCGCGACGACTGGTTGGACTATGACATCTTTATCCAGGGACAGGACTGTTGGCCGGGCATCTGTGCCGAGCGCATCACCCGTGTGGAGGAGACAGATTGGTATGACGTGACTATCGCCTTGCCCGATTTCAGCAGCCGCGACAGTGTTGTCGTCCGCGAACATGTCTTCTTCTACCTCCAGCAAGGCGACCACGGCTGGCAGATAGCCGCTGTCGACGACCTGCACAACCGTGTAGGCTCGGCACCCACCAAGGATGAGGCAGCCCTCAAGCAATGTCAGATGAAAAACATATAACTATTCAAGATATGTCCGCAGTACTTGGTGTCGTGAAGGACAAACCAACCAGACATTGGGGCGCGAAACCGACGGCAACCGCCTCCTTTCAGAAGCCCTGTTGCGTCTGCCCAACAGCTCAATGATGGACAATGCCCACACGTAACAATGCGTGACACTGTCCATTACACGGAAAAGCAACATTATTTGTATTGTAATTTCATTTTTATTTGTATCTTTGCAGTCGTAAACAATTAAAACATTATAGTCATGAAGAAATCGTTAATTATTGTAACTGTTGCAAGTATCCTGATGCTCGCCTCGTGTGCCTATTTAGACAATCTGGCCAACAACCTCTCCAGCATAGCCAATTTGGCCAACTGCGAATACTCGCTTAGAAATGTCTCCAACGTCTCCGTGGCGGGAGTCAATGTACGCAATCTCGCCAGTGGGCAGATTTCCGCCACCGATGTGGTAATGCTTGCCTCCGCCATCACCTCCAAGCAAGTGCCCCTTTCGCTCAACGTGAACATCGATGTGAAGAACCCCACCGACCGCAACGCCCTGCTCACCACCATGGACTGGGCTTTGGATGTGGCTTCGCAGGAGTTCGCCACCGGCACCACCAACCAAAACCACAACATCAACGCCAAGCAAACCACCACTGTCCCCCTCGGGGTGAGCACCGACCTGTACAGGCTTTTTTCCGGTTCGGGATTAGAGGCATTGAAAACCTTTGCCAGCAGTTTCTCCAAAGATGGCACCTCGTCGCAGATTGGTCTGCGTGTGCGTCCCTGCGTCCAAGTGGCCGGACAGACCATCAAGTCCCCCTCCTACATCCAGATTATGAAACCTGCCACCACCGGCACTACCGGCCAGGGTACTTCGGGCACTACTGGTGGTAAGAAGTAATCCTAAAGTGCCGGAATGGGTATGTAGCCGTCATTCAGGACATTGACCAGGTCTTGGAACCGGTTGATGGTTGAATTGCACTTATTCCCGTTGCGTGAAATTATCGGCACGCAACGGGTCTTTTTTTGTCCCGTTATAGTTGGTTGAAATATAGTCGTTTGTTGTTTCGTTTTCTATCACATATATATCAGTTATCCTTCATATATATATCACATATATATTCATTCGATATATAACTGATGGAAAATAAGCGGATACCCGATGGGTAATGGACAGGGGCGGAGTGGGATTGAAATATAATAAGAGAGAAGATGAGTCGCGTTAGGGCTGAGACTGCTTTTGCCCGGCCTCGAGTTTGGAGAGACGGCGGGTAATCCAGGCGGCGAAGGGGATGGTAAGCAGGAAGGTGCAGAAGTCGGCGGCGGCTTGGGTCATTTCCACACCCTGCAGGCCGAGACTGCGGGGCAGGATGATGACAAGGGGGATGAAGAATAGCCCTTGCCGCCCGATGGAGAGGAGGGTGGCGGGAAGGGTGGAACGGATGTTTTGGAGCAACATGCCTGTGGCGGTGGAGAGCGAGCACAGGGGGAAGATGATGCATTGCCAGCGCAGGGCATGGGAGCCGATTTCAATCAAGGCGGGGTCTTCGCTGCGGAAAAGGGCTATGATTTGCGGTGCAAAGATGATGCCGAGGGAGGAGAGCAGGGTGAGGAGTGCTGTGGTGACCCCGAGGGTGAAGATGTAGGCTTGTTTGACGCGGCTGTAGCGATGGGCTCCGTAGTTGAATCCGCACACGGGCTGGAAACCCTGTGTGAAGCCGAGGATGAGGGAGAAGGCGAACATGGTGGTGCGCGAGACGACTGCGAAGGCGGCCACTGAGGAGGCTTGCTGACCTGCGGGGGCATAGCGCGAGGCGGCATAGTTGAGCATAATGGCGGCGGCACAGTTGAAGGCTTGGCGGAAGAGGGAGGGGAGTCCCACGGCGACGATTTCGCGGTAATAGTGCCATGAGGGTTTGAAGTTGGCCAGGCGTATGTGGACGGATTCGCCGTGCATGGTCCCCTTCAGCAGCAGGCACCAGGCAAAGAGCTGGCTGATGGCTGTGGCGAGCGAGGCGCCGGTGACTCCCATGTGGCAGACAAAGATGAGCAGGGGGTCGAGGAGGATGTTGAGCAGGGCGCCGCTCACGATGCCCATCATGCCGAAACGGGCGTTGCCTTGCAGACGCAGCTGGTTGTTGAGGGTGAGAGCGGACATCATGAAAGGGGTGGCGACGACGATATAGCGCAGGTAGTCGCAGGCGTAGGGGACTACTTCGGGGGGTGCGCCCAGGAGTGTGGCAAGTTGCGGGAGGAGCGGCAGGCAGACGAGGGCGGCGACAAAGCCGACGATAATGGGGGTGAAAAAGCCTACAGCGGCCATGGTGCCCGCATCGTGATAGTCTCTTGCCCCGAGGGCGCGCGAGATGTGGTTGCCCGAGCCGTGGCCGAAGAAGAAGCCTATGGCTTGGATGAAGGTCATGTAGGCAAAGGAGATGCCGATGCCGGCAGTGGCTTCGGTGGAGAGGTGTCCGATAAAAGCAGCGTCGACCAAGTTGTAAAAGGCTGTGACAATCATGCTCACCATCGAGGGGATGGCAAGTTTGACTACCAGTCGGGGCACTGGTGTCTCGGTCATTTCGCGTCGTTTGGTTTCGAGGTCGGCCATTTTGTCGGGTTGCTGTGGGTGGGTTGAAAGTGGAAAGTTGAAGGCTGAACCCGTTGCTGCGGATGTTCAACCTTCAACTCTCGTTGACCTGAATGGTGTGCCGGAGGGATTAGAATCCCATGCCGAACATGCTCCAGTATTTGGCTTCGAGTTTGCTCCAAGCGAAGGAGGTGTTCTCGTATTGGTCGCGGGTGAAGCCGTTGAGGGTGGCGCGGAGGTCGTCGATGCGACCCAGACGGTCGTAGCGGGTGGCTTCGCGTTCAACAGCCTCAAGACCATTGAAAGCGTTGTCTTCGAGTTTCTTCAGCTCGGCGTTCATCGAGCTTTTGGTGCGCTGCCAAGCAACGGTGGCCAGTTTGTTGGCACGGCGGTATTTCCAGATGATGGCATCGGGGTTGTATTCCTTCTGACCGCAGATGCTGTAAGGCTGGGGCAGTTCGCTGCCGCCGCAGAAAATGGGTACGCGCGGGGATTGGCCGGGGTTGTCGACCGACATCCAGCACACGCCGCCCACGCAGTCGGGGAGCCAGTCGCGCAGTTGTGCCACAAAAGAGTAGGAGCACCAGGCCACGCTGACGGTGCGGCGGAACTCGATGGTGCCGGGAGCTATGTTGTTGAGGGTTTTCTGCATCGAGGAGCTGAGCCAGGGGTTGGCGATGGGACTGATGACGGTGTCGGTGAATGATTTGCCGTTCTTGTCCTTTTGGGTGACAGGCATTTTGACGTTTTTGCACATGTCCATGTCGGTACCTTCGTAGGTGCTGCGGAGGAGTTCCATGACTTTACGCACATCGACGTTGTTGTCGGGACGGACGGAGAAGGGAAGTTCGGTGGTGTCCATGGTGAGTCCGAGAGAGGGAGCCAGGGCGTTGAGGATGAAATATTCGCGCTCGCGGAAGTTTTTGCCGTTGGCATAGCTGCTGTTGAAGGCTTTCCAGAAGATGAATTCACCTTTGCCGTCCCACAGGCCGTAGCGGCGGGCAACGGCTTCGATGTTGTCGGAGCACATGAAGTATTCGCTATTGCCGCGCTGGAGTCGACCGATGCGGGGGATGTTGCAGCTGACGCCTACGTGGTCGTCGGGGATGCGCTGTGCTGCCCACACACCGCCGATTTTGTCTTTTCCTTCACCGAGTATTTCCATCTGCCAAACCTCTTTGGTGTCGGCAATGGTGATACATTCGCCACCGTCGGCATAGCCGTAGACTTTGACGAGGTTGCCGATGAGGCGGATGGCGTCGCGGGCGGTGGTGCAGCGTTGCAGGGCTACACGTTCAAGTTCCTCGATGAGGAACATGCCGGCGGGGTTGCGAAGGGTGTCGGGACCGGAAAAGGTGCTTTCGCCGATGGCGAGCTGGTGCTCGTTAAGGCAGGGGTAGGCGGTGTTGAGGTAAGCGTAGGTGTGCGAAGCCTCGGGGATGGCACCTACAAGGCGTACCCCGGTGGTGTCGCCACGGAAGGTGGTGTGGAGGGTGCCTTTGTAAACGGAGTGGACGGTGCCGGGCTTGTGGTCGGCGGCGGGTTCCATGTGCATCCATGTACGGTAGCGGCCGTCGCAGGTGTGCGAGGTGATGACGCTGCCGTCGCGCGAGGCGCGTTTGCCCACCATGATACTGGTGCAACTTTGTCCATCGAATTCGGGTTGGCTCAACTCTTGCCCCACAGAGGTGAGGAAGAGGGCTGTCAAGACGATTGAAAATAAGACTTTTTTCATGTTTATAAATATTTTATGTTTATTCTTGTGTGTTGCGTTTCGGGTTTATTGGATTAAATATTGAAGTTGTTGATGAGGTTAAGCAGAGTTTTTGCTGCCGGGGCAATGAGTGAGTCGGGGAAGTTGTAGTCGGGATGATGGAGTTCGGGTTGTTTGGTGCCGGAGCCGATGCCGAACATGGCACCGGGGAATACCTGCAGGTAGTTGGCAAAGTCTTCGGACCAGCGGAAAGGGGTGAGGACATACCTGACGGGACTTTCGCAGTGTTCCTCGATTTGTTCCACTATGGCAGAGTTGTTTTCGGTGGCGAGGAAGGGGTCGCGGAGGCTTTGGGACAGTTGGAGGTGGTGCAGCGAGGCGGTTTGCGCGACAATGCTGTTGGCTTCGGAGAGTAGTTGCTGCATGGCGCTGTTGGTGAAGGCTCGGAGGGTGAACATGATGTCGGCCTGTCCGGCAGAGGTGCCGAAAGCCTCTTCGCCCAGTTGGACACAGATGAGGGTGGTTTGGCGGAAAAGGTCGAGGGAGGCATTGGTGGAACTGTTGAGACGGCTGAAAGCCTGTATGATTTCGGCTACGGCGAGACCGGGGTTGATGCCCTTTTCGGGGGTGGAGGCGTGGGTGTTGCGGCCGGTGAGGCGGTAGATGATGCCTGTGGAGGCGGCGGCAAAGGTGTGTCGGTTGAGGACTATGGTGCCGAGAGGGAACCCCGGCAGGTTGTGGAAACCATAGATGGTCTTGATGTTGTAGCGTTGGAGGATGCCGGAGTCGAGGATTTTTTGAGACCCTGTGCCCGTTTCCTCTTCGGGCTGGAAGACGAGAATGATGTTTATGGGGGATGGCTGTTGGCGGTTGCCTAACCATTCAGCCAGTTGCAGGAGGATGGTAGTGTGGCCGTCGTGTCCGCAGCGGTGTCCGATGGGGAGCGCGTCGATGTCGCCCCGGATGGCAATGGTGGGATGGGAAAGTTCGCTGCCCCACACGGCTATGACTCCAAAGCCGCCAACGTGGGTGAACAGTTGGTCGGGATGGCAGGCGTTGAGTTGGCGCACGATGAGGTCGTGGGCGTAGTGTTCATCGCCCGAGATGCCTGGGTGGTTGTGGAGGTCCTGCCGTATGGTGGAATAGTCGGTCATTGCTGTTGAGAGGAGTTTTGTTGTTGAAGATTGAGGGTTTGGGATTGGCGGAGTATTTCTTCCTTGTAGGTGTCGCCGCGGTGTTCGAAGTTCTTGAAGCTGTCGTAGCTGGCGGCAGCGGGGGAGAGAAGGCATATTGAGCCGGCAGCGGTGTGGGCGAGACACCATGCTATCAGGGTGGGATAGTGGTTTTCGAAAAGGATGTTTTTGTCCGAGAGGGGAGAGGGAGACATGGGTTTCCATGAGTCGTACATGCTTTGTCCCGCTTCACCGATAAGGACAAGGTTGCGTATCTGTTTGCCAGCGGGGGACTGGACAAGAAATGTGCCCAGTTTGCCATAGTCGATGTGGCGGTCGAAGCCCCCGAGGATGAGGGTGTCGACGTTTTTCAGGGCCTCGACAGCGGCAATGGTGGCTTCGGGGATGGTGCTGATAGAGTCGTTGTAGAAAGTGATGCCGTGGAAGGTGCCGACAAGTTCGAGCCGATGCGGGAGACCATGGAAGGTGGCAAGGGCTTGGGCAAACTGCTGTGGTTGTATGCCCAAGAGTTGGGTGGCTTGGCAGGCAACATATATGTTGCTTAGGTTGTGGTTGCCCTGCAAGGATGTGGGTAGGGTCGCTATGTCGGAGTGGAGTGCCTGGTCGAGAGCGTAGGGGTGGAGTGTAGAGCAGACTTTGTGGGACAACTCCTTGGCAAGACGGGCCAGGTCGGGGCTGTCGGTACAATAGAAACAATGGTCGCCGGGTTGCTGGCGCAGCATCATCTGCATCTTCGCCATTTGGTAATCGAGGTAACTGTGGTAGTGGTCGAGGTGTTCTTGGTAAAGATTGAGAATGATGCCGATATGGGGAGCGCGATGGATGTTTTCGAGTTGGTGGCAAGAGAA
>JAEEGL016517910.1_pt1 | contig 20167 bp, 15 predicted proteins | sample 9134231 | NCBI WGS metagenome assembly JAEEGL01 (sample SAMN16246548, study PRJNA631951) | gut metagenome | biome: gut microbiome; feature: rumen; material: fiber-attached | host: Bos | place: Iran: Karaj | collected 2018-10
ATATTCTGATTTTATTCAAAGTTTAAACAATAATAAAATTGGGCCTTATTATTATGATTTAAAAGAATTAATGGAATATAATATTAAACTAGATAGACTTTTAAAAGAAAAAGAATTAAAAGAATTAATAAAAGATGAAGAGAAGTATAATATAACTTTTAAATCATTTGAAAAAAATCAAAATAAAGTTCTTCATTTTATGCCTTCAAAACAAGAATATGATAAATATTACAAAGAAAGAAAAGAAAGAAGAGAAAAAGAAGAAAAAAAATATTTATCATTTTATGAATATGAGGATTCAAAATAATAAAAACTCATAATAAAATAATATAAATCCTTTTTCAAAAAAAGATAAATAAATAAAAACTAACTTATTAAAATATTATAACTTAAAAAAAATAAAACAAAAAGAAAAAAAATTCTTTCAAATAAAAAAATAAAAAAAAAATGAAAATAATTCTTCAAATAACTATCACATTTATTTTTCTTCCATTTCAAATATCTCTTCCAGTAGCAATATTTCATGGAATAGGAGATTCATGTTCATCAAACGCGATGAAAATCATAACAAAATTAACACAAAATAATGTAGAAGATTATGCAAAATGTATAGAAAGTGCAGGAGGAATAAAAGATTTAGTAACTCCAATGTACAAACAAGCCGAAAATGCATGTAAAGCACTTAAAGAAGATTCAAATTTTGAAAATGAATTTTCAATATTATCTTTTAGTCAAGGTGGTTTAATTGCAAGATATATTATAGAAAAATGCGATATGAAAGGTTATGTTAAGAAATTTGTTTCTTTTGGTGGTCCATTAATGGGTACTTCAAGAACACCAAAATGTTTAAAAGGAGTTGTTTGTCATTTTGTTAATAATTTCGTTTCTTTTTTTATTTATTATAAATTTGTTCAAAATGGTATTGGACCTGCTGGTTATTATCGAGATAATTTTCATTTGAAGAAATATCTTGAGAAAAGTAATTTTTTAGCTGATTTAAATAATGAAAATGAATATAATGAAAATTATTATAAAAGAATGACTAACTTAACTAGTTTGGTTTTAATTAAATTTAATAATGATACTATGATTTATCCTCCTGAAACTGCTTGGTTTCAAAGCTTAGATGATAATGATAATTTAATTGCCTTAAGTAGAAGCGAATTTTATGTTAAGGATTTAATTGGAATTAAGAAATTAAATGAAAGTGGGGCTATTAGATTCATTTCTCTTGATGGAGAACATTTAAGTTTTACTAATGAAGATTTATATGATTATGCCTTTGATTATTTGATTTAAGTTTATATATACATTCATTTAAAATAAAAATTTTTTAATATCAAATTTTGCTTTTTAAATTTTGTTTTTTTCTTATTAAAGACATAAATTATATTCATATTATTTTTTTTGCAATTTTATTTTTTATAATACTTTTTAACTATTTTCAAATACATTAATCACAAACAAATGGTAATAATTTATAAAATGATAAATAACAAATAATGTTATTATTAATTTAATCTATTTTATATATAATATTAAAAGATGCCTGAATAAAAAGAAAAAAACCTAAATAAAAGGAAAAAAAAAGATAAACTCCTAATCTAAAATAAAGTTTAAAAAATATCAGGAAATTTATCAAATTTCTTATTTTTCCTATCTTCCCAATAACCACCTTTATATTTATAAATAAGTTCTCCAGAAATATCATCATAAGTTTCTTCAAAATACAAAGGTTGAGGAATAATACCATCTTTTTTCATTTTTTTAGCAGCAGCTCTTTGTTTTTCTTCTAATCGATGTTTTTCTTCTCCAGCTTCATCAATTTCTTGATTTTCCATCATTCTCTGATCAGGTCTAAATCTAGAATCTGTTCTAGGTAAATTTTTTTTCATTTCTTCAGTTAAATTATTTAAATCACAAGTATAAGGTTGAAAATAATAATATTCTTTTCCTAAAGCAGGAATAACACTCCAAATTATTTCTTTTTTCTTTGTATTAACATCTTCTAAATAAATACATTCAGTCCAATTTCCATTAATATTATATTTTAAATTACCTGAAACATCTTTAATAGTACCATTTAATTGACCTTTAATTCCACTTGTACAAGGAATCATATCAATTTCACATATATCACCATTATCATTTGTAACAGTAAATTTACCTTCAACATCAATAGTAATTGTTCCAAATATTAAATTTCTAACTACAACTTTTGGTTTAGTGAAAGATATATTATCATTATATTTACTAAATGAAATATAAGTTTTCCCAATTGCATTAATTTCTAATTTTCCTGATATTAAAAACTTTAATATTGCATTTGTATTTGAATAAAAATCCCATCCATTTCCTTCTGCATAACAAGCTGAAATTGCAGGATGATGAGAAACTTGTTCAGCATAAATTCTAAAATCTTTTTCATTATCTACATATTCATATGTTTCAAATAATAATGGATTAAAAAATTTAGTTTGTCTTGAATTATCAATTACAAATTCTCCTATACAAAAACAAGCACAATATGCTATTCTTAAGAAAGGATTATTTTCATTTGCTGCTTTATTAAATAAATCTACATATTGGAAAAATTCTACAAATTTTTGAAGAGATGAAATTGGTTCATTGAAAAAAACAGGTACTGCAAATCTATTTAAATCTTTTCCTACTGCACCTTTAAAAAAAGACCATACATTTATACTTATTTCCTTTTTTGGAATTGGTAATTTAGTTCTTCTTTGATAATTATATAATGGATCATAATATATTTTTTTTTGAGGATTATTTGTAAATAAACTTTTTTGAATTTTTGAATTAAAATTATTTAAATTAATTAAATTAGAATCTGAAGATTGTTTTTTTGATTTTAATAAATCTCCTGTTAAAGGATTATTATTTATTATTGTATCTTTTAATCTTATATCTTTATTAAAATCATCATTTATATTTTCATTTGTATCTTCATCTAAATCAAAAAATTCTTCATCTGAATGCATTATTGATTCAACTTCATAACTTCTGAAAGAATTATTTGATTTTTGGTTTGAATTTAATATTATTTTTTTTGATTTTAATTTAGGAGGTTCTAAATCAATATTATTAATTGGATTTAATGAGTTATTGTCATTATTTATATCTTCATTATTATTTTCATTTAATAAACTTTTTAATTGTTCTACTTCTTCTTTATATCTTTGAAGAAGAACTTTATATTCTGTTAGATTCATTGAATTTTTTAACATTAAGTTATCAAAAGATTGATTATCCATATCTAATTTTGTAATTATAAAATTTAATTTTTCATTGTCAATAGAAGAACCTTTATCATTAATATTATCAATATTAATTAATTTGCTATTATTACTTTTTATTTGTTTTTCTCCTTCAAATTTTGCTTTTTTAAGAGCACTTAACCAAGAATTTTTTTCTTCTTCATTTTTTGTTTGAATGTAAAATAAATTTGAACCTGTGTTGATTTCAATATATGAGTCATTTTCTTCACAAATTATAGTTGAAATTCCTAAATGAATTCTTCCTCTTGGTTTATCATTTTTTGTATAATAATAATATAAAAGTGGGCCTTTTAATACAAAAAATCTTTCTTTCCATCCACTAAAATAATTTGTCCATTTTAATAACCAACCTTCCATTTTATTATATATGTTATTATTCTTTTTTTTAATTATTATTAAATTTATTTAATTTATACACAAAAAATTTTATTTTATATTTTAAATTAATCATTAATTTATATTTTTACCTTTCTTTTATAAAAAAGTATACACAATTATATTTACATTTCAAAATTAAATGGTTTAGCATTTTTTATATTAGAACCAGAAGCTGATTTTAAAAAAGAATGTTCATCAGTATAAATATGATTATTATTTTTATTTCTATAATTAATTAATTTATTATGTAAACTTATTGGAATAGGAATATATTTTTTATTCGGAGATATACTATTGATAGGAGCATAATTTTCTTTAAAATTAGGTTTTGAATGTAATAAAGATTTATTCACTTTTTGATATAAATCTTTATAAAATTGATATTTTTCTTCTTTTCCTTCACTAATATTCATAAAAAATCTTTCTCTTATTGTAGGATTTGATTTTAAAATTCTATTTATAATTAATATAAAATCTTACGGATTTATTTCTTTTAAATTACTTTTTATTATTTCATATTCTGAATGTAAATGAACTGTGTCAGAATTTATAATTTTTTCTTCAGAACTTTCTTCTTTATTTGATCTACTTCTAATATTTATTTTTGGTAAAAATTTATCTGATTTATTTTTGTAATTTGAATAATTAAGTAAATTACGTTTTAACCTTAATTCTTGTTTTAATTTTAAATTATTCAAATTTGAAGAAGAATAATTTTTTGGTGTTTTATTTTTTTTCTTTTTAAATGTTAATGTTATTGATTCAATATGAATAAATTTTAAAGTATTATTTTTATTATTTGTGAAATTTTGATGAAAATTAGTCTTTTTGTCAATTTCATATATAGGATTTTGTAAATTATTAATTTCAATTTTTTTATTCTGATAAATAGAAAAAGATGAATTTTTTATAATTTTTATTTCATTTTCTTTATTTTTATTAAATGGAAATATATAAAACTCATTTTCTTTTATAATAGAATGATTATTTCTTTTTTTAGAAGATAAAATATTGAAATTAATTTCATTTTTCTTTAATAAGTTAAAATTATTTATTTTAATATCTAATTTTTCTAAATCATCCCTTTTAAATAAAAAATAATTATTTTACTTTTTCTTCTTTTCCTCAATTTCAAATTTATATTCATCAATAGAATATGCAATAATTCTATTAAATTCATTTTCTTGTAAAAATTTTGAATAAAAGTCCATTTTTTTAATTACATATAATTTGAATTTATTGATGATAATTAAAAGAAAAATTTAATTTCAAAAATGGAGTATCATTCAAAAATAATACAATTAATATTACCTAATAAAAAATTAATAAAAATAAACATTTCAGGAGATGAAAATGAATTAAAAGAATTATTATCAGAAATATCAGGATTAAGTCCATCTCAAATAAAAGGACTAAAAGATTCAAATGGAAATTATTACACTTTATCTTCGGCTTTAATAACAGAAGATATATATAATGGTTCAAAGAATTGTTATTTTGAATTAATTTTTGGAAAAGAAAATTCAAATAAAATTTCTCCAAGTAAAAATAATGAAACTAATAATATTATATTTACAAATTCACCTAATGTTGGTAATTATATTGCTAATTATTATATTAATGGATTTAAAAAAAAAAATTGTACTCAAAATTTAAATAAATATGTCAGTGAAGCTATAGAACAAAATGAAATAAATATGATTAATAAGTATTTAAGACAATTAATGTCAAATCATAAAATTACTAAGGAACAATACTCAGAATTAATTACTTTAGTACATAAAAAAAATAAAGAATTACTTAACGAATTTAAATATATTTTTTCAGGAAAATCAAAGGAACCAAATTTTGTAGATTCGATAACTAATTATATTAAGTCAAAAAAACAAATTAGTTTCAAATCAAGTACACCAATATTAAAACCTAAATTAGATAAAAATCTAATAAATAAAAATAACGAAAATATAAATCTTAATAATAAAATTGAAATATATGAAAAAATGAAGGAATATTTTGACGAAGAAGATTTAGATATTATAAGAATATCTTTAAAATATGAAAATGAAAGTGTTATAGAAGCCATTATAGAATATAAAAATAATCATATTATTTCAAATTTAATCTTGATTTTTAAAAAATTCATTGCTCAATATAAAAAAAGAAGTGTGTTGTTTGGTGATAAAATAAAATATTTATTGTCTACTCGAAAATTAGATTTCGATAAAGAAAATGAAAGTATGATTCATTTAAATAAATCTTATTTTAAGTCAACTATTAAATTAAATGCTCATAAAAATTTAGTAAAAACAATTTCAAACATAAGAAGTTTAAGTCATTCTTCTTCTGGGTTAAATAAAATAAATGATTCTGAGAAAAAAATAACTAAAAAAAATATTAAAAAATTATTGAAACCTCAAAATCAAATTATTTTTGATTATTTAGATAAAAATGCAAAGGAAGAATACAATTTATTAGAAAAATTATATAAAGAAAATAATATGAATAATATAAATGTTATATTAAATGAAAAATGTGAAAAATTTATAGATAATGAATTAAAGAAATATTCAAAAAGTAAAGGAAAATATCTAACTGATAAAGAATTAAAAATTTTTCATAATTTAATAAATGATAATAATTCAGAAATTCAGTATTTATATAATCAATTTCAAATACAACAAAATTTATCAAATTTCATTAAAGACATTTATAAACTTATTAAAAAAGATGAAGATACATCCACCGAGGAAATATCACAATATAATGAACTTATAATTGAATTTTTAAATGATTTACCTAAAATAGAAATAGATGAAAAAGAACAATTAAAAATAAAATATTTAATAGAAAGTAAAAATCTTAAAATTTTAAATATACTTAAACAATATAAAAAGAAAAAAGATATTACATTATATAAAGAAGAAATTAAAAGTTTAAACCAAATAAAACATACAGGAAATATTTTAGAAAAATTAGAAAAAAGAACATCAAGTCCAAAACATAACCATAATAATAATAATAGAACTTTTGATTTTGAAGAAATTATAAATGATATTAAAGAAAAAATTGTATTAACCTTTGACCAAATAAAAATAATAGAAGATAATTATTCAATAGATGATAATTTAAAAACAATAGTTGATGATTTTTATATATATAAAAGTTTATCTTTACCAAATTTTAAAATTAAGTTAAATGAATATTTAAAGAACAAATCAGAAAATAATAAATCAAATATAAGAAAAGGTAAATCAAAACAAAAAACAGTAAAAATTCAAAATATAAAAAATGATAAAAACCACAAAAATAAAAATTTAGATTTATCAACAACACCAGAAATAATAAAAAAATCAAAAAAAGAATTATGTTTTTTTTTACATAATGAAGAAAAAATTGAAAATAAAATATTAATAAAACAAAAAGAAATAATATCTCTTTTACATAAAGAAGATTGTTTTGATGATGAAACTTTTAAAATAATAAATAAGAAAATAGAACAAGATGATAGAGCTTTATTTTCAGCTTTTGAAGTTTATGCCGTTTCTCAAGATCATATTGAATTTATTGAAACTTTAAAATTAATTGCAGATTTATTTAGTTCTCATAAAGAAAGTTTTTATGTTCTTTTAAATCACTCTTCTTTTAATTCTTCACAAAAAGAGCAATTAGAGAACTTATTTAGTATAAAAAATAGTTTATTAATTCAAGCTTTGGAAAAATATGAAAATAATTTTGACAAAGATTCAATATATAAAATTTTTAATGAATTAATTTCAAATAATAATTAAAAATAGGATATATCATTATCATTTTTATAGAAATTGTTTCTTTTGTATATATTAATATTATTCAGTTGAATAATAAAATCAAAAACATTTTCATCAAAATGATAATTATAAGAAATATTAATTATATATATAAATATATCTAGTTTAGAAAATACATTTTTTAATAACATTTGGTTTAATTATTAATTAAATATATTAAACGTATTGTAATAGTTTATTAATTTATACAAAAAAATAATCCAAAAATAATATTTTTCAAACTCATTTAAATATTAATAAAAAAATTTGTTTTATTTTGTTTATTAGTTTCTTTCTTTTTTTAAATACAATCCACAAAAACAAAAAAAATAAAATTATTAAAAACTAAAAAACAAAATATTCTAAATTTAAATTAAAGATTTCTAACTTGAATAGTAGTACATTTTTTTCCATTAGTAACTAAATCTCCTACAAGTAAATATTTAATAACATCCCTCTCTTTCATAAATTCATCAATTCTCCTCATATTATTAACATAATCTTCATTAATTTTCTCATCATAAACACTTTGTACATTCCAAATTAAATTCATTTGATTACAAAGCATTTTATTATTCGTAAAGCCAAACATAGGAATATTCAATCTACTACAAGCAATATTTTTAATATAATCATCACTATGATTATGAACAGCAACTAAACATTCAATATCATCAGTAACAAAAGGTAAAATAGATATAATATTTTCTTTAAAAGTATTAGGAGAAACATCTAATGAAGTACAAGAAAATTTTCTTTTAATCGATTCCATACTAGTATTCAAATCAGTTTTTTTTTTACTTTTATTAGCACGTCTCCTTAAACTTACATTACTTTCAAAACCACTTCTCTGTAATCTCCCTCTATGTAAAACACCAAAACAATCATCACAATCAGGTTTTTCACAAATAGAATATATATTACTTTCAGTTTCTTTAGCAATTTTAGACATTGTTTTAATAACTAAAACAGGATGAGGACTTTTAGTTGTTTCATCACTTGTCATTATAGCATCAGCACCTTCAAAAATAGCATTTCCAACATCAGAAACTTCTGCTCTTGTAGGTTGAATATTTTTAACCATTGATAAAACTAATTGAGTTGCTATTATTATTGGTCTATTATAATATGAACATAAAGCTGCCATTTTTTTCTGCATTGTTGGTACTTCTCCAAATGATATTTCACATGATAAATCACCTCGAGCAAACATTACTGCATCACTTTCTCTAATAATTGCTTCTAAATTTTGAGTACTTTCAAAATTTTCTATTTTTGATATTATTTGAATATCACATCCTTTATCATGACAATGTTTCTTTACTTCAGCAACATCCTCTCCAGTTCTAACAAAAGATAAAGCAATAAAATCTACTTTCTTCTCTATTCCAAAGTCAATATCTTTCCAATCTTGTTCAGTGACAGTAGGAAGAGATATAGGTCTCCCATGTAAGTTAATATGTCTTTTAGTAGTGATATCACATTGTCCTTCAATTACTCTGAATTTAAGATCATCCCCCTCCTTCTCAATGCACTCTGCCTGAACGACACCAGAGTCTATTACTATAACATCTTCAACATCGACATCATCAATGAATTCAGGGTAACTAACAGAAATTTTTCCAGTGTCTTCATAAACTCCAGGAACTATTGTCATTGTAAATTCATCTCCTTCTTTTACTGATAGTTTATCACGAATTTCTCCAGTTCGAATTTCTGGTCCTTTTGTGTCTAACATTATCGCCGCATTTAAATTTAAGGAACGTATTGTATCTATCATTTTACCATGAGATTCATGTGTCCCATGAGAGAAGTTTAAACGGAAGACGTTTACTCCTTCGTCATATAGTTTTTGTATTATTTCAGGTGTCTGGGATGCTGGTCCTAAAGTTGATACTATTTTCGTCTTTTTTGGAAGATCGAGGGCGTTGAACATTTTTATATGGGAATTTTTTAATTAATTTTGTTAATTTTTATTCATTTTTTTTTGATTTTTTTTATTTTTATATTCTATATATAATTAGATGATGTATATATTTATCTATATAGAAAAAGAAAATAAATACTTTTAATAGGAAAAAATAATTAATTTTATAATATTCAATAATGATTAGAAAATACAAAAAATCACATAACAAAGATTTAATATTCTTAAATTCCTCATATTATAATTTAAAAAAAATAATTTTAATTGATCTAAATAAATAATAAATAAAAGATAAAAAAATGTAAGAATATTTTACATATAATATCTTAATATAGAGAAAAGAGTTAAATGAGCTTTTTGACTATAAATTTACAGAAGTAACAAAACAAGAATTTAATATGTTTATTTTTTAGAAATAAAAACCAAATAAAGCTTCAAGGAAGAGTTTTAAATGAAATATTTTTTTAAACAGAGGGATATTTTTAAATTCGGAGAAAAAAAAATAAGAATAATTTAATTGGTAGGAAGCAAAAAAGGAAATATAAATTTAAATGATTTATTAAGATGCTACTAAAACTTATTTAATAAATTCTTTATAAATATAAAAAAGTGTAGAATTTGATATTGTGATGATAAAGAAATTGATTATACTTTATTAAATCTTTGTAAATGTTTTGGTCGATTAAAATATATCATGAAGAATATGAAGAAGTCTAAGGTGCATATATATATATTTTTTTTTAATAATTTCACCTTTCATATATTTTTTTTATTATCTTATAATTTAAATCATTTATTTTATTATTTGTATGAATTATTAATTATTCCTTTGAAATATTTATAAAATATATATCATTTGTTTAAAAAATAAATTGTAAATTTCCTTCTTTTATTAATTGAATATTATTTCTTTTTCTATAAATAAAGTGGAATCACTCTATTTTCATTTTTACTTAATCATTTTATTTAATATTTATATTTCAATTATATTTATAATATTTACTTCAAAAAAATAGATAAAAAAAAATGTCAAAAACTCTTTTAATAATCCTCCTCCTTATTCCTATAGCCTTCCAAAACAAAGACACATATCCAAAAAAGAAGGACATAAAGGGGATCCAACCTGATGGACAAGATCCAAATCAAATGATAGGGAACGGAGTATCAACAGTAGCATTTAATCTTCCTTGGTTTTTATGGCAACCATCGAAAAAATCATCATGTTCCTCAGGTGAATATTCATATCAAGGATATTGTTATACAATAAATCAAGGAACAGTAAATCAAATAAAAACATATACAAAAGCAGGATTAACAGTAACAGCAATATTATATGGAGTACCTCAATTTGCAAGAACAAATTGTAATATAAATAATAAAATATTTTGTGCTCCATCTAAAAGAGGTTCAATTGATTTTGGTAAATATGCAGGTTTTGTTGCTCATTTTTTTAATGGTGAAAAAGGAAATGGAAAAATATCTGATTTTGTTATTCATAATGAAGTAAATGCTGCTGAATGGTTTAATATTGGATGTTCTTATGGATGTGATGTTGAAAAATGGGTTTCTACTTATGCTGATAGTTTTAATTATGCTTATGATTATATTAAAAAAGAACAAAAAAATGCTAAAGTATTAATTTCATTTGAACATCATTTCGGGAAAGAAAATGATCAATATTTAAAAAATAAAAGCCCAGTTATTAGTGTAGAAACATTTTTATCTAAATTAGTACCTAAATTACAAAAAAGAAAATGGAGATTAGCTTTTCATTCATATCCTCCAAATTTACTTCAACCATATTTTGGTCCAAATGATTACCCAAGAATAACATTTGGTAACATAGGAGTATTATCAGGATATTTAAGGCAAAAATATCCAAATAATCCAGAAGCATATGAAATTCAATTAACAGAAAATGGAATAAATGGTGTAAATTCAGAAATGAAAAATTTACAAAATATATATTTATGTAAAGCATTTCGTAATATATTAGGAACACCAGGAATAGAAAGTTTCATATATCATAGATTAAAAGATCATCCAGATGAAACTAAAGGTGGTTTAGCATTAGGTTTATGGGATAGTAGTGGTACACCGAAACCAGCTTGGTCAACTTTTTGTTATTCAAATACTAAAAATGGAGACGGACCAAAATGTGGTTTTGAATTTTTACCATATGTGAAAATGGAAAGAGGATATAATGGTCGGGGTCATTGGATTACTACTAGACAAATGCCTGATGGTTTTAAAGTAGAAACATATTGGAAAATTTTAAGAGAGAAAAAAAAAGGAACTTTCCTTGTTTTTGAATGTAGAGTTGGAGGAGTAAGAGGAAGTCATACTATGATTAGTAAAGATTATAAATGTGAAGGTCAATTTAATATGGGACCAATGGGATATGTTTATGATAGTAATGTTGAAGGAAGTGTTGGAATTTATAGATGTCTTGTTATTGGGAATGGAGATCATTTTGTTTCTAGTGATAAAAATTGTGAAGGTAATAAAGTTGATATGTTTATTGGTTATGTTATGAGTTAGAATTTTTAATTTTATTATAATTTAATTTTTGTGAACTTTTTAAGTTTTTTTTTATTTTTTTTAATTTATAATTGTTTAAAAAAAAAAATAATATATAATATGCATTTTATAATTTATTAAGAATTTATAAGACTATATAAAAGTATATAAAAATTGTCCTAAATAAATATTCTTCTCCAATAAAATTATTAATCACTATTTTTCATAAACAGATTTGAATAAAAATATCAAATCAATATTAAATAAAAAATCTATAAAACCTAATATATAAACTCTACAAAATTAAATATTTTGAAAAAAGTTATAATAATGTAAACTTTACATTTCACAATTTTCATTCAAAAAATTTTTAATATCATCAAACATTTGACTTTTAATTTTACAAGTATTAGGGCAAATTTGTTCAAATACATTTAATCTCTTTTTTTCAATTAAATTTTTAGTATTATCAACATTTTCTTTTATAGAAACTATTTTCATTATTCTAGAATAACTCATATTTTGATCATAAGGATTATTTAATATATTAGATTTTAATGAATGAGCAAATTGACATCTACTACCATAAGGACAAAAACCATTATTGAAAAATTGAATGCATTTTTTAGTTTTATAAGAAGTTGTATTAGTAACTTTAATTCTTAAATTTTCTATTCCATGAGCATAAGCACAATTATTTCCATATTTACAATTACCATTAATTTCATAATATTTGCAAAGTTCAGTTTTATATTTTATTTTAAAATCATTTGCATTTGTTTTATATGGTTGTTTTGGAGAATTTTCTTCAATATCTTCATTACTTGTACTTTTTTCTGAATCCTTTGAATCTTTCCTCTTTTTGACTTCTTGGTATTTTAACTCTGAAAAATAGTCTTTTGGATGATTTTTTTTGTTATATAAATTTTTTGATTTTTTAACTTGTTTTTCTTTTTCTATCTTTGAATAAAAAATATTTGAATTTGGAACTTTACATTTTTGAGAATTATGACTAGGGCACATGCTTGCTTTTATTTTTTATTTTTTTAATTTTTGTCTCCTTATATTTGAAATAACTTTTTTAAATAAATAGAATTTATTAAATAAAGTTTAAAAATAAAAAATTTTTTTTCATTTAAAAATAGATGAATTAACTATTTTTCTATTATAAAAGATAATAATTTAGGTATAAAAAAGGGTATTAGTTTAAACAAAATATAGTTTTCATTAAAATTAATTAAATTTTATTTTTATTATTTTAAATTAGAAAAAAGATTAAAATAATCATATATACATATTATAATTTAAAAGAAAAAATATTAAAATTTTTATAATATAATTAATAAATTATAATTTTATACAATATTTTGTATTAATTATTTTTTCGAAAGATTTTAAGAGTCAAAAACATATTCTAACTCAATTTCAATGTCATTTTAATAAACTTCATTTTTTTTCTTTTTTCCAGATTTTTTTTAAAATTATTATTATTAATGAATATATAATAAAAGAAAACTATCAATTATAAATTATAGAAAAAAAGTTAAAATACATAATGAACAATTTAAAAGTTATAAAATAATTAATTATTTTTACTTAATTTTGTTATTGTGAATTAAAAATCCTTTTTGAAAAATTATTATTTCAAAAGTCTTGATTTATTACAATTAAAAATAAAAATTACAAAATTAATAAATACTTAGATATTTAAAATTAATAAAGAAATTATCGATAATATTTGGTATGGAAAAAAAATTAAGTCCAATTATATTTCGAATAAATAAAGACTTTAACATTCCAGAAAATAATCAAACTTCATTTCAGAGTGTTTTTTCATATCTAAAGAAAAAATTACAAGTTAAAGATACAAGAAAATCTCATATTGATTCTCTTTTAAAAAAAAGCAAAGGAAAATTCTTTAAAGCAGTACATGATTATTTAAAAATTTGTTTAAATATAATAATCAAAAGATTACCTCAATCTTTTATAACAAATATAACAATAGAATACAATCAAAAATATTTATATAAAAAAATTATCGATATTTATAAAGAATTTAATTTGCTTCCATCATTAGAAGAAATATTGGAAAAAAATTTATGTAATAAAGATAAAATTGATTATTTGAAAGAAATACTTAATTCTGATTTTTATAATCTTTATGAAACTTATAGAGAAAGTGATAGATTTAAAAGAGATATAAATGAAGTTAAAATTCATGAAGGAAAAAGAAATATAATTTTATATGAATTTGTGGCGAATAATTTTTGTATTTATTATTTATATGGTAAAGCACATGTTCAGAGAGATAAAAAAAAAGATACTTTTGAAGAAGAAGAAAAGGAAAACGAAAACATTGAAGAAAAATCAAATAGTAAATTATCTTTTTCTTCATCTTATAAAAGTTTAAGTTACGAAAATAAAACTGAAAGTGATAATAATAATAATGAATGATATTTGAAAAATTTATAAATGATTAATAATAAATGAAAGTAATGTTTATTTAATAGAATGTAAGTATTGTTTTTTTAGAGATAAATGATTATTATAATTTTTTTATAAATACCATGTGACTCTTTTATATATAATTTAGAAAATGAGATTAAAAGTATTTTTTATTAAACTCATCAATTAATTTACCTGATCAATATGAATATAAAAAACGGACATTATGAAAAAATATTTTAAAATTTATAAATTTTTTTATATAGAAAATTGATGAGTTTGTTTTTTGTTATTGACCTAATAACTAAAATAAAAAATTAATGCTTTTAAAAAAAATATTTTATTAATAGAATAGAATAGTTATAAATTAAAGTATAAAAAATAATTTTCGAGTTTTTATAAATTTAAATCAGTTATTAATTCATATTGTTTAGGAACATTATAATCATATAATATTTTTTTTAATTTCATTTGTTTAGTAATTATTGGTTTTCTATCAATAATACAATCAGGAGATTTAGATTGAGTATAATTATATTTTGGATCATATGAACCTAAAGGAGGAATTTTTGATTGTTTAGGAATATATGAATTAATATTTAAATTTGAAGACATTTTATTAAATTCAATTAAACCTTTAATATTATTTTTACTTCTTGGATTTAATATATTTGAGGCGGAAAAATTAGAATATAAATTAGAATCAATTACTAAAGGTTTTCTACTTGTATATTTACTAAATCTTAAAGCATGATTTGTTTTATCTAAATTTAAAAATGAATTTGCTACTTTTGTTTCTTGAGTTAATAAAATATGACTTTTATTTCTACCATATATTTCTAATAATTTCTTTTTTTTAAATCTTTTATAACTATCTTTGATTTTCTCTTTAATAGTATCTGGATTATTTTCTGTAATAGTTTCTTTGATTGTTTCTTTATTATTTTCAGTAATATTATCTTTATTTTTTTCTTTACTTAATTCTTTATTATTTCTATCAACAGGTGAATAAGACGAAAATTTTTTTAATAATTTATCTTTTAATTTTACATTTGGAATATATTCTTTTCTACTAAACAATATTCTAGGCAGATTTTTCCTTATTGAATTATAATTTGGATTATATCTTCCTATATCTGCAATACGACCAATATTTTTTTCTTTTGAATTTGATTTTTTCTCAGAATCTAATGATTTAAAAGAATTTTCATCTCTATGATGTAATTTAAATTTATTTCTATAATTCTTCCTATTTATTTCTTCTTGTTCTGCTTCTCTTTTTAATTCCCTTAAAAATTTTTTATATTGATTTATATTAAATTGTTCTTTAAGTTTATATCCACGACTTTTGTCAAACATTTTTAAAAATATATCATCTTGAAACCTTCTATTTGTTATTAAATTTTCATAAAATTTCTCAAATGATCTATCTCCAAAAAGTTTTTTTAAATTGTCTGAATATTTTGAAAAAGTATCATATATTTCAAAATTTTTGAACATTTTTATATTTTCTAATCTATCTTTGTTAATATCAATCATCTTTTTTTATTTTTAACAATTTAATTTTCTTATATATTTTATTAATTAAATAAATATTTATTATTAATTAAATTTTTATTAATTAAGAGTTTATGTGATTTTATAATTAAATTTGATTGTTATATTCTGATTTTTTTTAGTCATCCGTATAAACAAATATTTTTTCTTTGATTGAAAATTCAAATTTTTAAAAAAAAAGTTATATGTTTTTTATTTACATTTAAAAAATATAATATTTTTATTTTTTATCTTTTTCTTCATACCTATTTCCTTCTTCTTTTTTTAAAATATTATTTATTTGATTTTCAATTGATGGATCACATTTTTTATCGTTTAACATTGTTTTTAAGCTTTTAATTTCAGTAAATAAATCTGCAGTTTGTTTTTCAATATTTTGTATTTTAATTAAGTTTGAATTTATTGTTTTTTTAATATTTGTTAATTTCTTTTCAAGAATAACTTTAGAATTCCTATAATCTAAAATTTGTGTTTCATAATTTTGAATCATAGTTTCCTTTTCTTTAATATTTTTATTTAAAATATTAATTTGATTATTTATTTCTGTATGTTTTAAATTTTTTTCTTTATCAATTTCTTCAATTTCTTTTTTTCTATTTTTTAAATATTTTTCAATATTAAAAACTTTTACTAAAAAGTCATTAAATCTATTTATATCATTATAATATTTTTCCATTATATTTATTTCTTCTTCTGTAAAAGAAGTTATTTCTTTTTTTATTTCATTTATTTTATTATCATTTTTTATACAATTCAGATCAATATTACCGTCAGATATTTTCTTTTTTATAGTTTTTAATTTTCTATTTTCTTCAATTTTTCTTTTTTTTATATTTTCTAAAAATTGATTATAAGCTAAAGTACTTTTTTGATTTATATTTTCTAAATTTTCAAAAGTATTTTTTATTTTATTAGAAACTACTCTTTGCCTAACAATATCTGATTCAAGTTCTTTAATTTTATTTTGTAAATTTAACTTTTCTGAATTACATCTTAAATGAGACATTTGAATATTTTTCAAATCTTTAATTTCCTTTTTCAATTCTAAATTTTCTTCATTTTTCTTTTTAATTTTTATATCTAATTCATCTGTTGTTATCTGAGTTTGATATTGAATTAATTTTTTTATTCTTTTATTATCTTTTAATAATATTTCTGATAATTTTTTTGAATTTTTAAGTTCACAATTTATAATTTCTAAACTTTTTGCTGGTTTAATAATTGGATTTAATAAAGCTATTCTACTTGAAGCAGATTTTTTTATTATTTTATCCATTTGATAATTTAAGTTTTGAAGAGAAGCTCTTAAATTTGAGTTTTTTAATGATAAATTTTTTACATATATATTTTGGGAATTTAGTTTATTGTTTAATTCTCTTATATTATATATATGATTTATTTTTTCATTTTCTATTTCTTTTTTTAATTGTTCAACTTCATTTAAATGATCATTATTATTTGTATTAACATTGTTATTATTACTATCACTATTTATATTATTTGTAGAATTCTCATCTTTTCCAATTTCTTTTTTTTCTTCTTCATTTTCTTTTTCAAAATATTCAATATTTTTTAAATTTTGTTGCATTGGTGATTGCATTTTACTACTTTGAATTTCACTAGTTAATTCTTCATGAACAATATCAAGATTGTCTATATTATTATTAGAATTCATTTTTTATTTGAATTAATTATTTTTTATAAAAAGAGAAATTATAAAATTTGAAATTAAGAGTGATTCATTAAAGAAAAATGTTAATTGAATGTTTTTTTTAAAAAAATATACTGAAAGATAAACCAAGAAAAGAATTATTAAAGGTGTCAAATTGAGTATATATATTTTCTAATAATGATTCAAATAGTGATTTAATATCAAAAAAAGGTTATTATTATATTGTTTCAATGTATTTAAAGAATAAATATTTATTATTTAGTTTATTATTGAATATCAAGAAATATATAAAACTAATTTTTCATTGCCTTTTTCAATTTAAAGAATTTAATAAAACATTGAATAAATTTTTAACAATTTAAATATTATATTATTTTTTTTCATAATTAATCTTTTTATTTTTCGATTCATTTTTGATTTTTAATCATTTTTAATATTTAAAAAAAATGGAATTAAATTATGATGAAAATTTAGATTTTGAAATTCTCCCTGAAGATTATCCTACTTATGATTTTTCATTTAAATTAATAGTAATAGGAAATGCAGGTAAAAACTAAAATATAATATAAAACATTTTAAATAAAAATAGGAGTAGGGAAATCATGTTTAGCAATCAAAGCCACAAAAAATATATTTCAAAATAATTATTTAACAACAATAGGATTTGAATTCTTTGGTTTCACATGTAAAATAAATAATAAAATAATAAGATTACAAATTTGGGACACTTGTGGACAAGAAATATATAGATCATTAATATCAAATTTTTATAAAAACAGTTCATTAGCATTAATAGTTTATGCAATAAATGAGTAAATCAAATAATATATATAATTTTTTAAATTAAAGTAAAAAAAGCTTTGAAGATATAGAAAATTGGGTTAAAGAAATGAAAGACAATGTGAATCCTGATATTAAAATATTTTTAATTGGAAATAAATTAGATTTAGAAAATGAAAGAGAAGTTGAAATAACTGAAGCTGAAAAAATAAAATCTGATTATGATTTTTCATTATTTAAGGAGACTTCGGCAAAAAATGGAATGAATGTTAAAGAAATTTTTGTTGAAGCTGCTAAATTATTATATAAAGATTATATTGAATTGAGAGTAAATGAAAGTTTAGAAGAAGATAATGATGATAATATTGTTATTTCAGAAAATATACATGAACAGCAATCTTCTTCTAATTGTTGTAATAATAAATAAATAATAAAAATTATTTTTAAGTATTTATTTTTTTTTTTTATTTTTTATCATTGATATATTGTGAAATTTGTTATAATTGAAAATAATATTTTATATAATGTTATATAAAATAAAGTTGTTAGTTTAAATTAAATAAGTGGATATTTATATTTTTTGTTGTTATTTCTGCATGAAAAAATTTAATCAAAATTTCTTTTTTTTATGAATTCTGTTTAGTAGACATTAATATTATTTCAAATATTATATGTTGAATAAATCCATATTTATTAATTAAATTTATTATTTTGGATGCATCGTTAAATAGAAGTTAATTTTTTCTTTGTGATTTGGAAAAGTAAAAATTAGAAAATTAAGAGTTTTATGATTGATTTATTGATAGATATTATATTAATAAATCATAATTTTATTATTAATATGAATTTTAAAAATTAATTTTTTATATTAATTAATTTAAAAAATATGATAATTTTATTTTAGACTTTTCTCAATTTAATTGGAAAGAAATCATTTGATTATTATAAATAAGATAAAAAAGTAATAATTGAAATACCAAAATTAATTGTTTTTTATAATAAATAAAATAAAAAAATATAATAGAAATTTTAATAAATTAATAATGGGAAAATGTGGATCAAAAGGTCATAAAAAAGGACAACCAATTGGTATATATAGATCCAGATCCAGAAAATTCAGAAATAAAACCAGTAAAACCAATAGTACCAGAAATAACAAATTTTTCTGATAAGAAATCAGAATTACAAAAGGAAAATTTATCAATTAATTCAAACCAAGAAAATAATATTTTTTTAATAAAATTTCCAGCTTCAATTGGTGAAATAGAATTACCGGTTTTTGTTAATAAAGATGAACAAATAGAAATTTCTATTGATAATAAATATCCAGACCAAAGATCTTTTATGAATGATAGAAAAATAAATTATAAAGGATGTGAAGATATTTTATATAAAAATAAAAATTTAGGTTCTATTTTTTGCAGAATTTCTTCAAATAGGACACTACATCATTTAGATGAAGATACAATTAGTTTTAAAGCTGATTCCCCAGGAAGTTTAATTTTGTCTTGTAATTTAGATTTAGATAATTTTTCTTATTATAATTTTAAAGGTTGTGTCCATTTAAAAATAAAAGGAGGTCAAAAAAAAAGTTATCTTGAATTATCTAGAAATTGTGATTATAAATTATCTAATTATTCTTCAGAAAATATAATAAATGAAAAAGAAGAACAAATACTTAGATATATTAATATGTTAAGAATATCACCTCAAAAATTTTGTGAAGATTATTTATATTATATAAATGAAAATGAATCAATTATTAAATTATTAAAAGAATGTACAA
>JAEEGL012484867.1_pt1 | contig 20166 bp, 6 predicted proteins | sample 9134231 | NCBI WGS metagenome assembly JAEEGL01 (sample SAMN16246548, study PRJNA631951) | gut metagenome | biome: gut microbiome; feature: rumen; material: fiber-attached | host: Bos | place: Iran: Karaj | collected 2018-10
GATGTCGTCGCTCTCCACCTGATACAGCAGGGCACCTGAGCTGACATCGAAGATGTAGGAGTAACCATTTTCCTTCGCCACGTCAGCGATGGCCTGCTTGGCACGGTCGATAATCGGCTGAAGCAGTTCTTTCTCTTTCTCCTGCAGACGCTGTTCTGCATTCTGGCGATAGGTATTGATACGCTGGTTGAGATCGGTAATCTCCTGCTCTTTGGTTTTGCGGATAAGGTCGGTCATCTGCGACTGGCGTTCCTGATAGTCGTTATATTTCTTCTGGAGTTCTTCCTGCATGGCCTTGAGGTCTCTGTCAAGGATTTCCACCTCTGCCTGGAAAGCCGCCTGGGCAGAGTCTTTGCCCGGCATAATCTGCATCAAGTCGGAAGAGTTGATGTGACCGAATTTTACCGTTTTCTGAGCAAACGTCGCCGTTCCGAAAGTGAACATTGCGACGAAAAGCAATAGCAATGATTTTTTCATGTTCGTACTGATATTTGATTTATTATTTTTTTTCGTTTTGGTCTTCGTATTCGTTATTGTTTTTTACGGGCGTTTCATTTCAGGATTGCCGACCTCCTTGCGTTTTGTCGTACCCTCTTTGTCGTCCGTCTTGTTGGCGCCCGGTTTGAAGCCCAGCAGGTCCAGTACCTGGTCGCTCACGTCGTACTTGGCGTTGACGTAGAGCAGCGTTGCCGAACCCGACTTGTCGAGGATAAAGGCGTAGCTCTTTTCGTTGGCGATACGTTCGATGGCGCTGTAGACGCGGTCCTGAATAGGTTTCATCAACTCCTCACGTTTCTTGTCAAGGTCGCCGCCAGGGCCGAAATATTTGTTCTGCAGCTCCTTAGCCTCGCGCTCTTTGGCCACAATTTCCTCCTCGCGTTTGCGTTTGAGGTTGTCGGGCAGCAGGTAGGCCTCCTGTTGGTAGGTCTTGTAGAGTTTGTCGATTTCCTGAAATTTGGCTTCCAGTTCCTTCTGCCATGCTTCCGACTGCTTGTCGAGCTGTGCCTGTGCACGGGCATAGTCCGGAATATTGGAGAGGATGTATTCCGTGTTGACGCAAGCATATTTCTGTGCTGCGACTGCCAGCGGGAGCAACAGGGCTATGACCAGAAGAAAGCGTTTCATTGTTGTGTTGCGAGGTTATAGAGATGTTTAAAAGTTCAAGAATTTTACAGTTTAAAATGTTCTCCAACAAAAACAATCATTTAGTACTGGCTAGTCGATGCTTTGTCCGATGGAGAAGTGGAACTGGCTGCCGCCGTAGGCACCGTCGAAGCCATAGCCCCAGTCGATACCTATCAGACCGAACATCGGCATGTAGAGGCGTACGCCCAGTCCAGCGGAGTTGTAGAGTTTGAAAGGTTGGAATTCCTTCACCGTACCCCATGAGTTGCCACCTTCCAGGAAGCCCAGCACGTAGATGGTGGCGCTGGCACTCTCGATAATCGGCTGACGCAGTTCGAGGGTATAGCGGTCGAAGATAGAGGCACCCTCGTCCGGGCTCAGCTTGGTGTTCTGGTAGCCGCGCAACGGGATGACCTCACGGCCGTCGAGCATCCACGAAGAGAGTCCGTCGCCACCGACATAGTAACGACCGAAAGGAGAGAGACCCACATCGTTGTTGTAGCTGCCCATATAGCCGAAGCGGAAGCGGGCGTTGAGCACCACGTCACCGATGATGTTCAGCATCCATGAGCCGCGGACATTGATTTTGTAGTATTCCAGCCATTTGTATTTGTCGCTGTTCTCCATGGTAGTGTAGTCCTTTCCATTGAGCAGCGAGTAGGGCGGTGTGACAAAGCCCACCACAGACACCTCCGAACCGCTGCGCGGATAGATAGGCGAATCCAGCGAGTTGCGGCTGATGCCCACACTATAGGAGAGATCGTTGGCATGTCCGTCGGTAAAGAAGCTGGTCAGATATTTATAGTTGTTCAGATTGTAGTGTTTGTAAGAGATCGCCTGAGAGAGGATGAAATAGTCGTCGGGCCATTTCAAGCGGCGTGTCAGCGAGACGTTGGCACCCGTGATGCGGAGGCTGTAGTAGTCGTCGCTTGATTTGTCCTGCCAGAAACCGTTGCTAAGCAGGTTGTGCGAGACAGAGACACCAAGCGATTGCGGGCGTTTGCCGCCCAGCCACGGTTCGGTGAAGCCCGCATTGAGGGCGTAGTAATAACTTCCATTGGAGACCGCGTTGAACACCAGCTTCTGACCGTCGCCGGCAGGCAGCGGGTTCCACGCCTTCTTGTTGAAGAGATTGCGTGCCGAGAAATTGTTGAGCTGGAGACCCACCTGACCGATAATCATGCCATTGCCGTAGCCTCCCTGCAGCTGCACCTGGCTGGTGTGGTTTTCCTCCACCTTATAAATGATATCGACCGTTCCGTCCTGCTTGTTGGGACGCGGTTCCGGGATGAGCGACTCCTCTTTAAAGTAGCCCAGCGTCACCAGTTCGCGGCGGCTTCGTATCACCGCGTCGCGGCTGAAGAGGTCGCCCGGCTTGGTATGCAGTTCGCGCATGATAATCTTGTCGTTGGTGATGGTGTTGCCCTCCACGATAACGTTGCGGATGCGCGCCTGCTTGCCCTCGATGATGCGGATTTCGATATCGATGGAGTCGTTCTCCACAGCCACCTCAACAGGCGTGGCGCTGAAGAAGAGGTAACCATTGTCCATGTACATCGAATAGATATCCGTGCCACTCGGGTTGTAGTTGAGGTTGGTTTCCAGCACTGTTTTGTTGTACGGGTCGCCTTTTTTGATGCGCAGATGGTCCGAGAGCGTCTGGGACGAATAGACCGTGTTGCCCGAGAAGGTGATGTTTCTGAAATAGAATGGACGGCCCTCGTAGATTTTCACCTTGACTTTGACGCGATCCTGTTTCTGCTTCTTGCGGGCGCTGATTTTCAAGTCGTCGGAAGCCACCGGCCATACCGTATCCATGACGATACGGGCATCGCGGAAACCCTGTTCGTTATAGTAGGCAATCACCTTGTCGAGGTCGTCGTTGAGCTCAAATTCCCTATATTTGGAGCGGGTCCAGAAGCCCTTGGTCCAGACAAACATCTTGCGACCGTAGCGCACATCGTGCGTATTGGTCATTTTGCGCAGGATTTTGTTGGTCGGGATATGCTCGTTGCCCTCGATGATGAGCGAGTCGATTTTGACCCTTTTGCCTTTTTTGATGGTATAGTCGACAAAGACATAGTTGCCTTTGGTGTTGGTGTCCTTAATCAGTTTTGTGGAGACTTCCACGTTGGTGTAGCCCTTATCGGAATAATAGGCCCGGGCTTTGTTGCAGGTGGTTTTCAGCATGTTTTCTGTCACCACATCGCCGCTACGGATATTGAATTCCTTTTTGATTTTGTCGGCATCGTTGCCGCTGACGCCATGGATACTGAAAGCCGTCATTTTGGGGCGGCCCGAGAGAACGATTTTCAGAAACACCTTATCGTCCTGGATGCGTGTAAGGAGAATCTGGACATCCTCGAAGAGCCCCTGTTCCCAGAGGTTGTCGATAGCCGTAGAGATTTTGTCGCCCGGCACCTTGATGACGTCACCCACCTGAAGTCCGGCAACCAAAAGAATCATCCGTTGGTCAAGATTGTCGGCATTCTCGACCGTGATGCCGCCAATCTCGTATGTCTTAGGTGTCAGATAGTCAATATCATATTCCTGATCATTGCCAATCACCACCTGTGCTTTTGCCGGAAGAGAGACCGCCAAAAGCAGCAGCAGGGTGACAGCAAAACACTTCAAATATTTCATCAGTTCAGTCAGTCTGTAGTTCGTCTTTAGCAAGTAATAACTAGAAAGTTTGATTAATATTGCAATGAGATGAATTTTTTTTATTTTGTCACTTGTTCGCCCGTTTTGCCGAAACGGCGTTGACGATGCTGGAATTCGTAGACAGCCTCATAGAAGTCCCCCTTGCGGAAATCCGGCCACAGCAGATCCGTGAAAAAGAACTCCGTGTAGGCCATCTGCCACAGGAGGAAATTGCTGACACGCAATTCGCCGCCGGTGCGAATCAGCAGGTCCGGGTCGGGCATATCCTTTGTTTCAAGATAGTTGCGGAGCGTCTCCTCGCCCACATCCGACGGTTCGAGACAACCGTCAGCCACATCGGTAGCCAGCCGTTTGAGGGCCTGCGCTATCTCCCAGCGGGAGCTATAGCTGAGAGCCAGTACCAGCGTGGTACCCGTATTGGCTTCCGTGTCGTGGATACATTTCAACATCGAAGCCCGCGAAGCTTTAGGCAGCCGGTCGAGGTCGCCGATAGTCTGCAGACGCACGTTGTTTTTCATCAGCGTAGGTGTCTCCTCTTCGACCTCCTTGATCATCAGTTGCATCAACCCTTCGACTTCCGCCCGCGGACGGTTCCAGTTCTCGGTAGAGAAGGTGTAGAGCGTAAGGTAGTCGACATGAAGTTGCGCCGCCGCCTCGACAGCATCGCGGACCGCCTGCATGGCGCTCTGGTGTCCGAAAAGTCGTATTTTAGACTGTTTCTGCGCCCAGCGTCCGTTGCCATCCATGATGATGGCCACATGCTTGGGGACGCGCGTCAAGTCGATATCTTCGATTGTTTTCATTGGGTTGAAGTTTTTCGGGTTATTTGTTGTCACATTTTTTCTTGACCATCCAGCCGAAGAGGAAGTCGAAACTGACCGAGACCGACACGTTGAAATAGGCAAACCAGTCGTCGAGCGAGTCGTCGCCGCGCTTGATGCCTGCAGCGTTGACGTAGCCCGGTTCCACCTCAGCCGACCGGTCGGCAAGGGCAGCGGCGAGGGTACCCTGGTAGTAGGAGAGCTGGTTGTTGTCGACATAGGTGGTGCTGACATCGTCGATGTAGTCCGTCCAGGTTTTGCGGAATCCGTATTCGGCACTCAATGTCAAATGTTTGGACGGATGGTATTTCACACCGACGCCAAAAGGCATAGAGACCTGCTTGAGCGTGTAAACCTGTCTGTCGGGAGCCAGAGGAGTCCCCTGCCCCTCGGTGCAGAGCGGCTGCAAGTCGTACCAATCCGATTCACCCGAGAGCGGGTCGGTATAGTACGCTTTCGGATTGTAGGCAAAGAAGCCCAAGCCGCCGAAGAGATAAGGTGTCCAAGGGTAATGGTCGTCGCGCATGCTGAAAGGGAAGAAATTGAACTCCACACGCATCGAGCCCTCCAGAATGTAAGACTTAAAACTCAGATTGCGGCGGGCAATATAGTCCGGGTCGCCCCCCGACACATGGCCATAATCGATATCGATGCGCAGGCTCCAGCGGTCGTCGAAATTGAGCCGGTAGAAACCGCCCAGTGCCAGATGCGGCTTTCCCAGCATGCTTTGATTGTTGAGATCGCCGATATAGTTCATGCCGCCGATGGTGTAACCCACCTCGTTCTGTCCCAGACGCGACTGCGCCACGGAGACCAGCGGGAGAAGCAGGAGAAGCAGGAGAATTTTTCTTGGCGACATGAAAAAATGGTTCTTATATGTTTAAATTTAACGCTTATTGTCAATCTTTCAAAACGTGAGGCTACGACAGATGCCGTCGACCTGCATCAGCAAGTCGCGCTTCATCACCATCTTGTTGCGCTGAGAGGGGGAATAGACACTGCCCACCAGTGTAACCACTGACTCACCGTCAGGCGACATAAAGGTGTAGCAGACGAAGGGGCCACTCATGTAATCGTTGTAAAGACGCCAGAGACCCCGTGTCTCCACCGCCTCGACATCGCCCAACATCACCTTGCGTGTATAGAAGAAGTCGCGGCGTTCGGTACCCTGATAGCTACCCTCGGCAGGACCCGGCACATAACGCTTCATGAGGGTATCCAGATTGTCGAGAATGGTAGCCTCTTCGAACGCCTTGGCATCACCCGCAGGGGCAGTATTGATATAGACATGCAGGCTAAAATCCTTGGCCTCCTTGCGCACCCACATAAAGTTGCCTTCCGACTTGGCGAAAGAGAACTCCTCCGGGATGGAGAGCGAGAAGCCATATTTCTCCTTAATCATATTGTTGAGCTTGACATTAGGAGTATGGGAGAAGACTTTCTTCATGCGGGCGTATTCCATGCTGTAGTATTCTTTCAGCAGCCGTTCGGCATTGGCCAGCAACATCGAATCGAGCGCCTGACGGCTGTCGCCCACAATGCGGATGACCACCTGCGGCTGCGACCACTTGTTGTTTTCCAGATAGACCTTGTTTTGACCATTGGGGTCGATTTCCAGCATCAAGATGTTGCGATGCGCCTGGAACATGCTGTTGCGTTCGAACGACGAGGGGGCAATCTGCACCACGTCGAAACGTGGTTCTGGCTGATTCAAACCATCCTGAGGCGTTTTAAAAATCGTATCAATTACCAGACGGGTGGTGGCATTGTACGTTTCGTTGGAAGCCACAACCATTAACTCCAGTGTTTTACCAGAAGAGCCCGGCTTTTCAGTCATTTTCACTGAACAAGCGCTGAATGCAAGCATAAAGCCCAGCGACACAGACAATAATAAAAATAGTTTTTTCATGTTCATTTGTATTTTGTTTTAATATATAAGGTTGATTTTAAATTTTTTACAAAAACTTCTTTTTTCAAAACAGACCTACAAAGATAGTATTTTTTCTTATTTATACGACTCCCACCAAGTAAAGAAGTCGCGGATGGCGTCAGCCACAGGCGTTTGCGGGAGCGCCAATTCGCGACAGGCTTTCCCGTTGCTGTAATATTCCATAATCATCAGCTGCCGCACATTGCGTGTACTCAGCTGCGTAGGGATATGGAGCCACCGCAGCGCGTCGCCGATTCTTCCCGCCACCGCCACCATCCAGCGAGGGAGCGGCACGAAATGTTGCCGATAGCCGCACACTTCGGCCTGCAGTGCATAGAAATCCTGCAGGGAACGATTCTCGCCCGTCAACAGGTAGCGCTCCCCGTTGCGTCCCATGGTGAGTGCGTTGACCACTGCCACTGCCGCGTCGACGACCGAGACAAAACTCTTCCCCCCCCGGGGTGCCGCCATCCAGCGGCGTTTATAAGCCGCGAGAAGCAGTTTCCCCGACGAGGGATGCGTGTCGTAGGCGCCCACCATAAAGCCCGGGTTCAGAATCACCATGTGGCGGTCGGGGTGCGACTGGGCCGCCTGCAGTATGAGACGTTCCCCTTCGCGTTTGCTCAGAGCGTAATAAGAACGGGTAAAGGGAGGTTCCATCGGCGATTGCTCGTCGGCCGGAAGCGTACGGGAACCCAACCCGATGGTGTTGGCGGTACTGACATGGACGAGTGTGGCGATGCCCGTTTCATCGAGAATCTGCAACAGATGTTCGACCAACTGTCTGTTGACCGGCAGATAGTCTTCGTAGCGCAGCAGCGACATATCCGTGGTACCCGCGCAGTTGACTACGGCGTCGCAGCTCTGTGCCGCCTGGCGAAGATCGTCAAGGCAGAGCAGCGAACCCTTCCTAATCGTCAGCTGCGGACTATGGCAAAACGCCTCGGGGAGACAGATTCGCGAGCCTTCGCGCACCAAGGCGACGACCGAATCGCCGCGTTCGAGGAGCAGCCGCAGAACATTGTGGCCCAAGAGACCCGTAGCACCGAGAAGAAGTATTTTCATGGGAATAATAACGAAAAAAAGCGCTCCCGCGTATGCAGGAGCGCTTTTTTATCAGTGTTACTCAAGAGGAGCACTTACTTCTTGACGATCTTACGTATCGTCACGCCTTCCGGCAAGGTGATACGCAAGGTGTAAGCGCCTTCTCCGAGGTTGGAGAGATCACATGTGTTGGTACCCTCGAAGGTAGCCACGAGACGACCGACGATGTCGAGGACTTCAACCTTGACCACATCCTCAGCGGTGATGGTGATACGACCGCGAGTCGGGTTCGGGTAGACCTTGATTTCGTCGAGCGAGACGACATCGATACCAATCTGGTTCACGTTGACGTGCAGGTAAACGGTGCTGTCGCATCCGGTAACTGCAGTAGCGTAGAAGATGTAGTCGCCGGCAGCCGTGATTTCATTGCCGCGGTAGTTGTACGGCAGTTCGGTGTCGTCGACAGTGATGGTATCGTAGACCTCGATGCTCTGGTTGACGGTCAGGTGGAGCGTTACAACGCTGTCGCAGCCGTTGGAGCCCGTAAGCGTGTAGGTCGGCTCATTGGTGCTTTCGGTGTAGTTGACACCGTCGATCCAGATGTAGCCGTCGCAAGCCACCTGCTCATCGATAGCAGAGGTAGCGTGGTTGATAGTGAGCTCGAGCGTCAGGACGCTGTCGCAACCAGCAGCGTTGGTGAGCGTGAAGGTCGGGGTATTGGTCGAAGCGGTGTAGGTAACGCCGTCGATCCAGGTGTAGCTTTCGCAGCCCGTTCTCACGTCGGTAGCTTCGCTGCTCAGGTTCACTGTGAGGGTAAGAGTAACATTGCTGTCGCAACCGTTAGCGGCGGTGTAGGTAGTGGTGTAGACACCCGAGGTGGTGTAGTTGACGCCGTTCCAGGTGTAGCTGTCGCAAGCCGTTTCGGTGATAGGATTGTTGCTCGAGTAGTTGATTGTCAGAGCGAGGGTGACAATACTGTCGCAACCATCAACCGAAGTGTAGTTGTGGACGTAGTTACCGCTGGTGTAGTAGGTGTCGTTATCCCAAGTGTAGGTGTCGCAAGCCGTCGTGGGCACCGTGATGGTGATTGCGGGAGCGATGGTGAGGTTGAGTGTCACGATGCTGTCGCAGCCCGTAGCCGAAGTGTAGGTGTGCGTGTAGGCGCCCGAGGCGGTGTAGGTGGTACCTTCCCAGGTGTAGCTGCCGCAGACCGTCATATCGAAGGAGCTGGAGACAGAAGGCGTGATGGTCAAGTTGAGGGTGACAACGCTATCGCAACCGTTAGCAGCGATGTAGTTCTGCGTGTAAGCGCCGCTGGCGGTGTAGGTGGCACCGTTCCAGACGAAGCTGCCGCAAGCCGATTCGCTGATGGTGGTAGCAACAGGATTGTTGATGGTCAGTGCGAGTGTCACGATGCTGTCGCAGCCGTTGGCGGCGGTGTAGGTATGCGTGTAGTTACCGCTGGTGGTGTAGGTAGAACCATTCCAGGTGTAGCTGCCGCAAGCCGTGGTAGCCAGCGTGCTGGTCTTCGGCTGGTTGATTGTCAGGGCGAGGGTGACAATACTATCGCAACCGTTAGTAGCCGTGTAGGTGTGCGTGTAGATACCGCTGACAGTGTAGTTGACATTGTTCCAGCTGTAGCTATCGCAAGCCGTAGCGCTGATGTTGTTGGTGATAGCGGGGTTGATTGTCAGGTTGAGGGTCACAATACTGTCGCAACCAGCCACAGAGCTGAAGTTCTGCGTGTAGCTGCCGCTGGTGGTGTAGGAAGCACCGTTCCAGTTGTAGCTGCCGCAAGCGTTAGCAGTGATGGTGTTGGTCACCTGCGTATTGATGGTCAGAGCCATGGTCACAACGCTGTCGCAGCCGTTGGCGGCGGTGTAGGTCTGCGTGTAGTTACCGCTCTGGTTGTAGGCAGTGCCGTTCCAGATGTAGTAGTTGCAGGCCTCAGCGGTGATGGTAGCCGTGGTGCTGTTGTTGACCGTCAGGTAGAGGGTATCAACACTCGGGCAACCGCTAGCAGAGGTGTAGGCATAGGTCTGCGTACCACTGGTGGTGTAGGAAGCACCATGCCAGGTGTAGCTGTCGCAAGCCGTCACAGTCTCGCTGTTGTTGCTGTTGTAGTTGACAGTAAGCGTCAGCGTAATCATACTATCGCAACCGTTAGCAGCAGCTTCGGGGAGGATAGCAACATAATTACCATTCTGAGTGTAGGTATTGCCATTGACCTCCCAGGTGTAGCTGTCGCAAGCCGTAGCGGTAACAACAGACTGGGCGGGAGTGTTAACAGTGAGGTTGATTATCTCGGTGCTGTCGCAGCCGTTGGCGGCGGTGAAGCTGTGAGTAATCACATCGCTATCGTCATAAGAGATACCGTTCCAAGTCAGGTAACCGCAGACGGTGGTGTCGATCGTCACAACCACAGGATTGTTGATGGTCAGATGCAGCGTGGTCGTGTGATTGCAACCGGCAGCGTTGGTCGAGACGAAGTTGTAGTCACCGCTGGTGGTGTAGGTCTCGCCGTGCCAGTTGTAGAAGTTGCAGTCTTCTGCAGTTTCTTCACTGGTGGTGCTGCTGTTGATGGTCAAGTGGAGGACATCCGTGCTCGGGCAGCCGTTGTCAGCCGTGTAGCTGAAATCGTAGTCACCGGTCTCGTAGTACTCAGTACCGTTCCAGACATATTTGTCGCAAGCGGTCTCAGTGTACTCGGTGTTGGTGTTGGTGTTGATAGTCAGCACAAGGTAGTCGGTGCCGTTGCAGCCGTCAGTCGTTGTGTAGTTATAGGAGTAGACACCGCTGGCGGTGTAGGTCAGACCGTCGCCGTTCACCCAAGTGTAGCTATCGCAAGCGGTCATCGGGATGTTGTTGATGACGCTGTTGTTGACAGTCAGGTGGAGGATATCGGTGCCGGCGCAGCCGTTACCGTCAGTGTAGTCGTAGGTGTAGTCACCCGATTCGGTATACTGCGTGCCGTTCCACATGTAGGTGTCGCAGACGGTCTCGTTGTATTCGGTACCGGCGTTGACGTTGATAGTCAGCGGCAGGATATCGATGGTGGTGCAACCGTCGACGTTAGCATAAGGAGCAGACTCGTAGTTGCCAGAGGCGGTGTAGACGATACCGTTCCAAGTGTAGCTATCGCAAGCGGCAACCTCGGCCAAGGTGTTGGTGAGGACATCACCAACCGTCAGGGTCAGGTTGTAGGTATGCTCGCAACCAGCATCGGTGGTACGGTGGTCAACGAAGGTGTATTCACCTGCAGTAGCCAGTTCGCTAGCAGCAATGTTGAAGCCGTTGGCGGTGTAAGCATTGCCGAGGCAGATCTGGTCAGTCAGGTTGGTAACCATCGTCGGATTGACGGTGAGGACAAGACGCTCATTGCTGATGCAGTTGCCGTTGGCGTCATTTTCAGAGACATCGTAGGTGCCGGCAACATTGTAAGTTTCGTTGTTGACAGGCCACTCATAGACTTCGCCTTCGCAGATTGCAATCTCAGTGACGGTCTGCGGGTTGATGGTCAGATAGAGGAAGATTGTCGAGTCGCAGCCCGTTCCAAGATTTTCGACTGTAGTCGAAGTCTGGACGCTCTCGGAATAAGTTCCAATAGTCTGCTCATTGACAACCCAGGTGTAAGGACCGCAGAAGACAACGGTGTCTCTATGGTAAGCGTGACCATGACCGATCGTCAGGTATAGCGTATCGGTGCTCTGGCAGTTGTCAGCATTTACATATTCACTTGTATACTCACCACTGGTAGTATAGGTGTTCGTGTTGCCATTGTTGTCCCAAGTGTAAGTCTCGCAAGCGACCTCTGTGGAGGCGTTGTGCGTTGCGTAGTTGATGGTCAGGTTGAGAACATCAACACTCGGGCAGTTGTTGGCATCAGCATAGTCGTATGTAGCCGTGTTGTTGTCAGCGTAGTACCACGTACCATGCCACTGGACGCTGTCGCAAGCCACAAGAACATCGGTGTGACCGCTGTTCTGGTTGACAGTCAGGTTGAGGGTATTGGTGCTCGGGCAACCGTTGGCAGCCTCATAGTCGTAGGTGTAAACACCGCTGGTGGTGTAGGTCTCGCCGTCACCACCCTCGGCATCTGTCCAGGTGTAAGTGTCGCAAACGGTCTTGTTAAAGGTCTCGTTGCTGTTGTTACGGATGGTCAGATGCAGCGTGTTGGTGCTCGGGCAACCTTCAGTTGTGTTGTAGCTGTAGGTGTAGCCTTCAGCCGGGCTGGAGGTGGTGTAGACCGTACCATTACCACCCTCTTCAGTTGTCCAAGTATAGCTGTCGCAAACGTCGACAGTGTACTCAGTGCTGGTGTTGTGGTTGATGGTCAGATTCAAGGTATTGGTGCTCGGGCAACCCTGTGCGGTGAAGTAATCGCGGGTGTAGGTGCCACTCTCAGTGTAGGTCTCACCGTCACCACCATTGGCAGCAGCCCAAGTATAGGTCTCGCAAGCTGCTTCGGTATACGTGGTGCTGGTATTGTGGTTGATAGTGAGGATGAGAGTAACAGTACTGTCGCAAATCAGCGGTTCACCATTGATTATGGTGCCTTCGGGGAAGTAAGCGGTAGCATTGGAAGTGCTCTCCGTGTAGACGGTGCCGTTCCATTCATAGCTATCGCAAGCGGTACGACGTTCGGTAGCGTAAACCAACGGATGCTGACGGACGGTCATGTACTCGATCGTACCGGTAGTGAGTGTATCATATACATAATAGGTATGTGCATGATCGTAATCGTTGGTAGCGGTACTAATGGTGTGACCACGCCAATTGTAGCTATCGGTGGTGACGCAGATGTCATCCGAAGCGTACTCTTGATAGTTGTTCACCAGATGGATGGTAAGATTGGTGATACCTTCACAGAACAAAGCAGTGTCGAAATGATATTCAACTTCAAGGTCAGCATTGACAAACTCTTGCTGTTGTGCAGCTGCTTCAGCAAAGTAGTATGTGGTGTCACGATAGGTATAAGAACCTTCGCTGACATTCACTGTTACCTCAGCATTGTCAACATAGCTCTGCGTCAGTGTCAGTGCCAGCATATAGATGCTGTCGAAGGCATTTTCACGTTCAATAGTGAGGGTCGGGTTGTAGTAGATATAGGTGCCTGTGCTAGTCTTGTAGAGAGGAGCAACGTCATCACTGTTCAGGTGAGCAGCACGTTCCTCATCGCTAATCCAGACATAGGTCTCGCCATTGCGCCAAGTGTAATCGTTGCAATTGACAACATTGTCGATACCCAGGAGGGCAGTACCCACGTTGAAGGTGATGTTGAGTGCACTGTCGCAACCAGCAGCATTGGTGTAATGCTCGGTGCGGTTGTAGACACCCTCACCAAAGAGCTCGGTAGCATTCTGGCCATAGTAACGATATGAACCGTCGCTGATGTAGAGCACGCTGTCGTAGCTGCTGGTGTGGTTGATAGTCAGGTGCAAGGTATTGGTAGCACCGCAACCATTGGCATCAGTTGTAGTGGCAGTGTAGTTACCCGAGGTGGTGTAGAGACGGTTGTTGATGGTCCAAGTGAACTCATCGCAAGCAGTCTCGGTAACCTCGACTCCCGTGGTGTTGACATTGATGGTCAAGTGCAGCGTATCAACGCTCGGGCAGTTGTTGGCATCGGTGTAGCTATACATGTAACCTTCAACCGGGCTGGAAGCGGTATAGGTGGTGCCGTGCCACTCGTAGCTGTCGCACTGGGTCAGTGTCTCGCTGGCGTGCGTAGCGTTGTTGACGGTCAGATGCAGTACGTCGGTGCTGGCGCAACCGGCAGCGCTGGTGTAGTTGTAGTTGTAGTTACCGCTGGTGTAATACTTGGTACCGTGCCATTCGGTGCTGTCGCAAACAACGAGGGTTTCTTCAGCATCGGTAGGCAGGTTGATGGTCAGGCTGAGCGTGTTGACACTCGGGCAACCATTGGCAGCATTATAATTATATGTATAAGTGCCACTGGTGGTGTAGGTCTGACCGTCGCCTCCATTGGCAGCTTCCCACACATAACTGTTGCAAGCAGCCTCGGTGAAGGTCTGGTTGCTGTTGTTGTTGATGGTGAGGATGATGCTGTCGACGCTGGCGCAGCCTGCATTATTGGTGTAGTTGTAGTAGTACACACCGCTGGTGGTATAAGTCTGGTTGTTGCGTGTCCAAGTGTAGGTGTCACAAGCTGCATCGGTATACTCGGTATTGCTGTTGTGGTTCACCGTGAGGTTCAAGGTCTTGGTGGCGGCACAACCGTTAGCATCGGTGTAGTTGTAGACAACGCCGTTGACGCTGTTGGTGTAGGTCTCGCCATTGCCAGCAGTCCAAGTATAGGTGTCGCAAACGGTTTCAGTAACCGTCTCGGCATTGACTGCACGCTGGTTAACCTTGAGGACATGTACCAGTTCGTTCAGGGTACCTTCGTTCTCTTTCTGTTGGAAGAAGAAGGTGTGACCCGGAGTACCGATGGCATAGGTCTGGCTGCTCCAGTCAATGGTGGCTTCATCAGCGCAGGCATATACCTCAGTGGTATCGTAGTTGTCAAAGACATTAATGGTGAAGGTGCGGAAATCGTCGCAGTATGCAACGGAACCAACACCCACTGTTCTGACGATCGGGGTTCCAATGCTATCGGCAGTGAAGGTGACCGTTTCGAGAGCAACGCCCTCAACAGCGCCGGCAACACCGTAGATGGTGTAGCTACCGAGGCTTACAGGAACGTTGACTGTCTCGGTGCTGGTAGTAGACTCAAGCAAGTTGAGGTGCAGCACATCGACGTGGGTCATAGCGCCATTGGCATCGAAAGTAGTATCGGTCGGGTAGGTGTAGATGTACTTGTTGAAGGTAGCATCCTTATACATAGCCATACCGTGGCTCTGGCGCTCACTCATCGGGATCCAGATGTAGGTGTGTTCCACACCGGCAATGGTCCAGGTGTAGCTGCCGCAAGCCTCGACGTTGACTTCGACAATCTGGTTGTCCTCCACAACGGGGATAATCAGATGCAAGTGGTCGATACTGTCGCAACCGAAGCGGTTGGTGAAGGTATGGTCGATAATGCCATCGTAAGGAGCCTCATACATAGTACCAAGGTAGATGTAGGAAGCGGCCTCATTGACAACGAGGGTGCTGTTGGTCTCGTCAGACAGGTTGATGGTCAGGTGCAGGACGCTGTCGCCCACACAGCCGTTGGCATCGGTGTACTGGAACGAGTAGTCACCGCTGGCGGTGTAGGTCTGGCCGTCGCCGTCAGTCCAAGTGTAGCTGTCGCAACCGTTGTTCACAGTCACCTCAGCACCATTGTTCTTGTTGATGGTCAACGCCAAGGTAACAACATGGTCGCAGTTATCAGCATTGGTTGTTGTCCAAGTGTAGTTGCCACTGGTGGTGTAGGTCTCGCCGTTGCCAGTGGTCCAGGTGTAACTATCGCAAGCCACCTCGTTAACTGTTTCGGTAGTGCTACTGTTGATTGTGAGGTTAAGAGTCTTAACATGGTCACAACCAGCTGCGTTGGTAGCGGTATAGACATACTCACCTGTTGTGGTGTAGGTCTGGCCGTCGCCATCGGTCCAAGTGTAGCTGTCGCAAGCAGTCTCAACGATATCTTCTGCTGTAGCATTATTGATAGTGTAAGCAATGATGGTGTCGTTGCCGTCAGCGTTGTTATTGTTCCAAACATCGCTTGAAGCGCCTGCTGCAATGGTGAAACTGGTATTACCGTATGTTGCGGTGTAAGGCAGCTCAGTGTTGCAGAGGACAATCGGATCAACCATAGTCAGTTTCAAAACAAGAACATCATAGCAACCATTTGCATCAGCAGGCAACTGGTGATAGATGTTGTCAACGCTCTGTGTGTAGGTCTCACCGTTAACCCAGGTATAAGGCTGGTTGGTGACAACATTTCTCTCGAACAAAGCATTCTGACGTACATTGTAAGTTACATGAGTAATACTATCACATCCATTAACAATTGGCTCAGTTCCCTCATAAAGAACATCGAAAGTATGGGTGTTATAGTAGGTCACATTGTCAGGACCGATAAAGCTGGTGCAAACATCGATGGTCTCTGTACCCTCGGAGGTGCCAAGCACGGTGAGTTCGAGAGTCTTGATGATTTTGCATCCTGTAACTTCGTCAGTCAATTCAGCATGGTCAGTGTAGGTGCCGGGAACATCAAATCTATTGCCGTTTGCATCCCAAGTATATTCATGACATGCGTCAGACACAGTCACTAACTGATGAATTATCGGATTGACAGTGTAGGTGATGGTCACAATACTGTCGCAACCCAAAGCAGTTTGCCAGTTAGCAACCAAGGTATTGGTATAAACAGCATCATTGAGGGCACCGGGGATAGTCAGGACGACATCGGCACCTTCGTGGTTGACGTCGGCAACGGTGAGCTCATACTCGCCGCTGGTCTCGTTGAGGACGAAGTCACTCTCACAGAAGGTCAGTTCAGCATTTTCGGCATAAACCGGATTGACTGTCAAGTTGACCTGCTTGGTCATCGGGCAACCGTCAGCGTTGAGTGCGCTATTGTCCCAAGTGTAGATGCCGGTAGCATAATCAGCACCGCTGAACACTGTATTGTTATCAGCGGTCCAACTACCGTTCTGGCAGATGGTAGCCACGTCAGTAACTTCAACGGTCGGATATTTCGGCGTGAGACGCAACACCTCGATGCTGCTGCAAGTCGAAGTGACGAAGCCTGCCTCTGCCAAGTCAACGCTCATATTGAACGGTGAAGCTCCATTGACCATATCAGCAGTGATGGTAGCAATCTCGAACGGATTGTTATTGGCATCAAATATGGTCCAGGTGTAAGGCAGACATTCAGTTGCAACCGTGGTATGATAGGTCGAAGGAGTAACCGTCAAGTGGATACGAGTCCACTGGTCTTGACCGGTAGTATTGTTACGCGTACGGAACTGGTAGTCGCCGCTTTCACGCAGATACATCGGTTCGACAACACCTTCGCAGTTCTCCTGGTTGACAACAACGTGGTTGTTGACGACATACTCGTCACAAGCCTCGACATCCGTCCAAGCAAGCGTATCGAGAACAGGATTCATGATGAGGTGCAGCAAGGCAATCTCGTTGCACTGGACATCGTTGGTGCCGGTAACAAACTGGATGCTGTCAGCGACATCGACATTCAGGTTGTAGGTACGGCCGTTGCTCCAAGTGTAAGTTCTTGCATCGCTTACACAATGGAACTCCTCGTGGTAGCTGCGGTAGTTGACCGTCAGGTCGAGCGTGACGACACTGTCGCAACCCCACTGATTCTGCAACGTGAAGGTAGGCTCGTTGGTCGAAGCGGTATAGTTGACACCGTTGAGAGCCCAAACAAAGTTGTCGCAAGCCGTCTGTTCATCAATACCAGTAGTAGCATAGTTGACGGTGAGGTTCAGTGTCACGACACTGTCGCAGTTCTTGGTGGTAGCCAAGGTGACAGGATATTCACCGCTGACAGTGTAGGTCTCGCCGCTGACAGGCCAAGTGTAGGTGTCGCAGACAGTCTGCGGAACCGTAGTAGCCTTGACGGGGTTGACCGTGACAGCCAGGTTGTAACGCACCGGGCACTCACCACTGTTGTCGATGTAGAACAGGTTGGTGTCGGCAGTAGCTGTACGGGTAATGTTTTCGAAGGTATAGCTGTCACCATAGCAACGCTCAATGTTGCTGTTCTCAACACCCATCTCCTCGAAAGTGAAAGTCAGGTGTACCAAACTATCGCATCCGTGGGCAATGGTGAAGTTCTGGTCGTAACTTCCGTTGGCGGTGATGGTCTGTGCACCCCAAGTGTAAGGATTGTTGGTGTAGCAGACGCTCAGTTCGTCGTTCAGTTCATACGAAGGATAAACTGTCACCGTAGCGGTGTTGAACTCATTGACGCAACCGTTCTGGTCGGTGACGGTGACGGTGTAAGCCATAGTAGCGGTGGCAGTAGCGGTGGCAGTAGCGGTGGTGGCACCGGTATTCCAACTATAGCTGTAGCCTTCAACCTCTGTAGCATTCAGCACAATAGCCGAATCGGTACAGGTATTTGCAACAGAAGCAGTAGCCGTCACAACAGGCAGCGGGTTAACCGTAACGGTGAATTCAGCCGTGGCGGTGCAAGCGCTGGTGTTGTTGGTGGTAGCGGTAACAGTGTAAGTAGTCGTAGCGGTGGGGCTGACGGTAATACTGGTACCAGTAGCACCGGTACTCCAACGATAGTTGGCATCGACATTGTTGGCATCAGTCACAGTCAGTGTAGCACTTTGGCCAGCGCAGATGACAGCATCGCCATTGATAGCGAGAGCGGGAACCGGAGTGGTCGTCACGGTGACCGAAGCGGGCAAGCTGGTACATCCAGTTGTCGGGTTGGTGGCAACAACAGTGTAGGTGTTGCTTTCGTGCGGATTGACCACGCGGGTGGCAGCAGTACTGTTGTCTTCCCAAACGAAGGTGGCATTGTTGACGTTGCTACGAGCCAACAGGGTCAGGTCTGTATTGTCGCAGTGGCCTGTAATCTCGGTCACTTCGTCACCACCCTTGTAGATAGCAGCCGAAGGAGCGGGATTGACCTGCAGAACGAGGATACCTGTCGAGTCTGCACCAAACTGAGAAGTCAGCGGTACAGAGTAGGTGTTGGTGGCGGTTTTCACCTCACCATAGAAATTCACCTCGTCACGTTCGCAGATAGTCTTGTTGTAAGTCAGGCTGTAAGTCGGGTGGACTGTCAAATTCAAAGCGTATTCGATACTGTCGCATCCAGCCACGTTGACGTATGTGTAGTTGGCTGTCTGCAGCAGGTCGGGTTCGGTGATACCCATATCTTCAGGATTGTAGTCCGCATAGGTGTGGGTAACATTGTTGGTGTAGGTAGTACCGTTGCGCCAGGTGTAGGTGCCGTTGGCCTCGAAAGTCTCTTGATGGACCTCTGGGTCAGGATTCGGGCACTCGCACTGGGCCAACAGTTTGAAACCACTATAAGCAAAGGCATTGTCAGCATCGGTGGTGAAGACAAGGGTTACATAACCGCTGTCAGCCCAGAGATTGCTGCCGGTCATAAAGTCGATGGTACCGTTGCCGGTATAGCGACCTACAAGATTGTTGGCGTTAGCGGCACCGCGGTAGACATTGAGGAAGTCATAGCCATTCTCAAGGTCATAGGTACCGGTAATATGGGCAACCTTACCAGCCTCGGCAGGACGGATAACATAAGTGGCGTTGAGACCGCCATGGTAGGTACCGTTGGTGGTATCGGGCATCACAAACTCGTTGCAGATGGACTTGGTCTCGCCATTGTCAGCAAGCATATTGATTTTCTCACGCAGTTTGACAGTGAGGTCATCGACATATGCAATATTGTAGCCTGAAGTAGGCTTGGGAGCCTTCAGGGCAATATAGCGGCCATTGCCTTCATACTCGCTGAAGTTTACTTCAAAGTACTCATAGCTGGTAGTGGTGGGAAGAACCGTTCCAACAACCTCAAAGGTGTTAGCGTCTTCAGGATCGCTCATCACACCGACTTGAATTGTTCCAACGTAAGTAGAAGTGGTGCTACTCTCACGGGCGTAGAAGCCAACAACTACAGTGTCGAGGTTGAAACCGAACTGCGGCAGGATAGCATACTGGTCGCCATAGGCAGCCGTAGTGTAGGTATAGAAACGCATGTGGTTGTTGCCACTGTGGCTATAGCTTGCACTATTGTAGGCAATGGGGTAGCCAGGATAGCCAGTGGTGGAGGTGCCGCTGGTAGTCGTAGAGGTGTTGATGTAGTCCCAGCAGTTGGGCAGCACGTGGTTGTTGATGGTGCTGCTGGTAGTGCCGGTGACACCGTCGAAATCCTCAACGAGCGGCAGATCCTCATACTGCCATGTGCCACACTGGGTGGTGCCGGTAGCGACAGCGCTCCAGGGGCTGTGGTCGGTATTGCTGCACTTGGCGCGGACATAGAACTGATATCTGGTTGAATGTCTCAAACCAGTAACTGCGAAGGCAGTGTTGTTGGTAGTCTCAATCGGAGTGACACGGTCGGGATCGAAACCTTCCAGACCGTAGACAACCTCCCAACGGGTAGCAGCGTTAGGAGTGTTCTCCGTCCAGCTCAGTGTAGCGCTGTTGCTGGTGGTACCCGTCACAGTCAGAGCCGAAGGAGCCCAGCAGGAAGGATAGGTATGGAAGGTAGCCTTAGTCCAATTGCTGTAGTCGTTCTCTCCACAGACGGTGCGGACATATACATCGTAGTCGGCATCGTAGTTGAGTTCGGCAGTAATATTATAATTGAATACATTATTTAAATTAGGAACAAGCGTACCCTGGTTGTCGGGGTTGAAGCCGGCAAGACCGTACTTCATCTCGAAGTTGCTGACCACAGGACGCAGGTCGGTGCGGGCAGTCCAGGTTACAGCAACGCTGTTGCTGGGGGTAACCGTAGTACCGACTGTTGCAGGAGCGAAACAGGTGACATCGGTGTTGCAGGGAGCAAGGAATGTAGTACTGATACGATAGCCTGAACGGCTGCTGGCGGTTAAAGCATCAACTTCACTTTCGGTAAAGGCCTGGTTGTCGCGATATTTCCACATAGCCATATTGGTCAACCCACTA
>JAEEGL012684908.1_pt1 | contig 20165 bp, 19 predicted proteins | sample 9134231 | NCBI WGS metagenome assembly JAEEGL01 (sample SAMN16246548, study PRJNA631951) | gut metagenome | biome: gut microbiome; feature: rumen; material: fiber-attached | host: Bos | place: Iran: Karaj | collected 2018-10
AGCAGTCTGGAACTCATCTGTATCAAAAACAGCAGGATCATATCCCAGGTCCTTTATTATATCTCTGCAATATTCATCTGTAAGTGCTTTATATGGGTAATCATTATGATAATTCTTCACATCTTCCCTAAAAAAAGAGAACGATGTGTTTTTACCATTAGGTGTTGTGTAGAAGGAACCTGCCTTGATAAGTTCCGGAGATATATTATCAGCATCTTCGTACTCCATATTGTTACTGAAGGATACGAACTGAAGCATATTAAAGTGCTTTTTATATGCTGCTTTAATAAGCCTTTTATTCAGCATACGGTCAAATTCTGCCTGAATAGTGCCTTCATTATTAGGCTTTTTAACCTCAAGAAAAGCCAGTGGCATTCCATTGATAAGAATATTGATATCCGGGCGGAATGAACCGTCGTTTGTATCTTTTTCAATGGTATATGGAAGCTCATCTACAACTGCAAAATCATTGTTATCCAAATTATCAAAATCAATAAGTTTTACTTCAGCAGTAACGTCAGTAAGCCTGGAATAAAAAGCTCTTCCAAGGTCATTATTTCTGATAAGGTTATGAATTTCCTTAATCAGCCCCATTATTTCTTCCTGTGTAAATTTACGACCATTAACCTTTTCCATAGATGCATGGAATCTATCAGTGAATATTTTAGTGTTAAAATCAATTACGCCCGTCTGGGTTGCCTTATTTATTGACTGATAATTGTAGCCTATCTTAATAAACTGCAATGTAGCAGGTATCTTAACCCTTGTGTCTTCATTAAAATGTCTCATAAACAGGAATCTCCTTTCTTGATAATTTAATTATGTAATACATGTATGGTTTATGCAATACATTTATGATTCAAAAAAAATCATCCCTTAGGATGAATCAATTAGTATCTTTATCATTCTTCTATATAGCTATACCTGTACAATAACTATATATATTAATATTGAACATATTAAAGAATAACCATATGAAATACTGACCAGCGCCGCTCTTTCTATCCTGTCCATTTTCTTCAAGAATACGCTCATAGATAGCCCCCTTAAGGTCGCCCTCCATCATGTACCAGTTCTCACCATCAACCATCTTGAATACTTCTTTAAGCATAACAGGACGGTTGATTTTGTTGGTAGCCTTTGTAAAGATGGTTCCAATAAGCCCCTCTTCATCAGAAAGGTCTTTTAAGATTTCCTCATACTTCTCAACAAGGTCATCGCCGCTTAAATCAACGATATCCTTCCACTTATATCCATCAGGGATAGAACTGCCAAGTCCGAGCTCTTCTTTCTCAGCATCCATCTTCAAGAACAAAATATATGTGAGCTGTGTAATATAATCGGTGAAGCCCACACCTGCGGATGCCATAACATTCGCTATGTCCTTTACCTTCTTGATAAGAGCTGATTCATTCTTTTGATTTGCCATTTTTTATGCCGTCCTTAATAAAAATTTTGCCATAATTTGCATTTCTGAGTCTAAGATAGGTGCGGTAAAGCTCACAACACCCCTTCTCCATAAATCAGTATTTACTGAATTAAGTTCCGGAGCAGAGATCGCACCGTCATTGATCACGTATTCTGCAATGGATTTCATAATATCAACCTGCTCTCTAGTAAGAACACGCTGATTTTGCCCGCAGTACAAGTTGAATCTCTGTGCATATCCGACCATAAGGCTGGAAAGTTTCTGACTCTTTCCGTATGCATATCTGACAATCTGTATCAGATTAGTAAGAGCATTGACATTATGTTTTATATCTAGCTCGTCAACGTTGCCTTCTTCATCGAGTATCTTATAACTCTTCCAAAGCTGATATACGCCGTACTGTCTATTTTCAGACATCAGTCTATCCCGAAGTTCCACAAGCATCTTATATGTGATGACCGTGTCTTCTGCATTATATATGATACGAAGAGCTTCTATAGAATCTTTGTTGTCGTTAATGTATTTCTCGAAGTTCTCAATATATCCTCTTGCGGTTTCTTTTGAAAATCCCGCATATATAACTCTATCCTCGTCCTGTATAGATACGGAATATCCTCTCTGCATCTCAAGCAACTTATTGCGGGCTTGAATGTTTTTCATGAGTATCGCAATAAGGGCGAGCCGGGCTGTATTATCTCCCGACGGGCTTTTATACTCGGTAAGTGTTCCACGCTCAAATGCATCCTGAATACTGTTTGCAAGTGTTCTTGGGGCAAAGCCATAATCATTGATAAAGTATTCCAGATGCTTTCCAAACATAGCATTATCTTCGTAGCGTCTATTTATAGTCGAGCAATAGTTTCTAAGAAGCATAAGGTTCTCATCACTTACTTCACCATGAGCTAAATGCTCCAGGAGTTGCACAAGCGACAGAGTCTTTTTGCCAGGTCCAGGTCCTGGCCCGGGAATATCATGATCATGTTCCGTAACACCAACAGCGTCTACTATGTAATAGCACTCCTTGGTATCAGCATTGGGCGTTACCTCACGAAGCTTATCATCTTTGATGGTACGGCATCCTCGGCCCTTCATCTGTGTGTACAATACATCCGAATTGACATCCCTCATGAAAAGCACTACTTCCAGAGGTCTCACATCCGTTCCAGTAGCAACCAGCGTGACCGTAACAGCGATACGGAAATCTTTCTCCGCTCTGAGGTCTCTTATGAGTGCATTTGAATCGCCGGCGGAATATGTAATCTTCTGAACAAAGTTTGCAGGAACATTTCCGTCAAACTCATTTTTAAATACTTCTTTAGTAACGTCCACTATCTCTGTAGCATGGCTATCATCCTTTGCAAAAATCAGAGTTTTCGGAATATACTCCCACTTCTTATCACGCTCAGGATACAAATCTGAATAGATAGCTTCTTTATATGCAGTTAGCACCTTCCGTATCTGGTCACGATTCAGCACGGAACGGTCAAGTGCTTCAGCGGTATAGATATAAGTGTTTTCGGCTTTATAAGTTGAAGTCGCTCCTGTCTTATGAGTTATCTCAACAACCTTGGAACCTTCTTCAATAGTCCCTCCATGCTCCGTTACTTCCGTTTCTATACGATAAACACGAGGCGGAACGTTAACGCCATCCACAACAGAGTCGTCATATGAGTAGTTCTCAACTATATTATTATTGAAGAATGCATACGCCTCAGGAGTAGGTGTCGCTGTAAGACCAAGCACCTTTGCTTCGGAGAAATAATCTAAAACTGCACGCCACTTTCCGTATATTGAACGGTGGCACTCATCGACTACGATGAACTGGAAGTAATCCGGAGGCAGCTTTAAATCATCCCCAAGCTGCACAGCCGGTTCCTCGTCCACCTTATCCTCATCCTTCTTTGCATCCTCATCCTCAGCATCCTCATTTCCCTCTGAAAGCAGCTGACCCGTAAGGACTGCAAACAATTTTTGAATTGTGGATATAACAATGTCAGCATCAATATCAGACTCTCTCTTAAGCCTCTTTATCTGATACAGGTTGCTCATAGGCTGCCGGTGCTCAGTTCTGTCAAACAGACTAAATTCAGATTCTGTCTGTCTCGCAAGATTGTTCCTATCCACTAGGAAAAGAACTCTCTTTGTGGATGTGTAGTTCAGGAGCCTATATGATGCCAAACATGCAAGATAAGTCTTACCCGAACCTGTAGCAAGAACCGCTAAGTTCTTCTTCTCTCCATTCTTCAGTGCGGTTTCAAGGTTCATCTCCGCATTATACTGACACTCCCTAAGACCCTTTCTCTGAAGGCATGGCAATGCTCCATACTCCGAAGTCTTGCCGATTATCTGAAGCATCTTCTTAGGGGAATGCATCTCTGGCAGTTCCGTATACTCCCCGTTTGGATCTGTAAGCATGTTTTTGTAGACTATCTTCTTTCCATTAGCCATGTATACGAGCGGGATAAGCTTTTCAAACCAAAGTCCATACCAGTTCTGCGGATGTGTCGCATATCCTTCAGCCTGCCCAGCAACCTCGTCCCCAAGGTTATTCTCTTCTCTCTTAGCTTCAATAACAGCGATGGCTTTATTGTCGATAAACAGAAGATAATCGCTTTCCGTATTGCCCTGCATTAATGCCTCTTTTACGGCAACAGTGCTCATAGGTATATACTCATCACGAGATACGATATCCCAGCCGGCATCATTAAGTTGCTTGTCAATTTTAATGCGCGCTTTTTCTTCAGGGAGCATAAGCCACTTATCCTTTCGACTATCAGAATTTTAGAATTTCCTTTTTCTTCTCATCAAACTCACTTTGAGTTATTATTCCATCATCAAGGAGGGCCTTCCATTTGTATACCTGATCCAATTGATGATCTGTAAGGTCTATGTTCATATTTGTGTTGTTATTGGCCTTTTTCTCTGTTTTTTCTTCAACTTTCCTGCAAGGATCGAGGATCTCCTCTCTGGATGCTTCTGCATCCTTAAGGTACACCTGTTCTTTTTCGTTATCCTCAACAGGTTCTCCACAAATGTTACAGAAAGAAGCTCCTTCAACAAGTATTGATCCACAGTGTTTACATTTTTGTTTATCTGATTCTTTCATCTCTTCTGAAGCAGCAGAGGTTTGCTTAGTTACCGACTCGTCGTTCGTATTTCCACCAGTTACTTCACAAGGAAACTGTATTGTTTCCAGGTGCGCAAAATCCTCTGGCCTAGAATAAAACAGAGACTTTCTGTTCCTGTAATATATGATATTAGGTAGCCCCCCTATCAATACCGCAACCAATGAGGAGATATCATCAGTATTTACTCCTGTACCCTCGCTTAGGTTTAACATTATAGCAAGTAAATACAACAATATATCTAATTCCCACGATATCCACAACATCCTATACGCTATGGGCCTGAATCCCCGAAGATTGATCGCCAATATAAGATGAACGCTGAAAATTCCACCCATATATATCCATGTAACAATCTGAGCCAAAATGCCTGTTCCAAAAGATAATACTGTATAAAAAATGATTTGAACCGCTAGAAATGCAACCCCTACCCATATGGCTATGCTAAAGAAATTATGCCAGTCAAGAGGAGCATTGGCCCATGTATATTTGCTCATGGTATGAATATCTACCCCTTGATTATTCTTTTCCTGCATTGCTTCCGGATTATTAATAGAGCTAGTATCAAATTTGTTATCCATATTTCTCCTTGCATTTCGCTTAAACGCAGCCATCTTCTAATAACGTTGCTCAAAGCTTTTTATATGAACTATTCAAATTCAATGCTTTCTATAATACTGTTAATTAAACCAATATTTTCACTGGTAATATAGAGACCTTCTAACTGTTCAGCGAGAAAAATATACTCGCGTCCATTGTGGTAGGTTACATAAGCCCTTACATAAGTAGCATCTGGATAATTAGTTATTTGTATTCTCGATGCCCATATTACCAAATATGTTTTTCGATTTAGAGTCTCCAATTTGTACCTGACGGTATCACTATCAGAAAGGCCGAATATCTTGATCGATACATCATTAGCTATTTCCCCCAGAGTCTCGTCAGATACAGTTCCCAACGAATATGTAGTTGGGCAGTCTGACCAGAATAGAGAGAATCTTTCCACACCATCGGCGGATATCGCATGCAAATGACAGTCACCGGTGCACCTGCTTTCTTTCTCTACTTTGACATCGTACCCGAGCTCATCCCATTTGTATTCATTTAGCTCACAAACTTTACTAACAATCCCCTCATCACCCGGTATGGATATTTTTTCTATTCCACTTGTTGGATATGAAAAATCAAATGTGTATGTATGATAATTGTACTGGTGTTCCTCATAAACAAGTTCCTTACTTGTTTTGTTTGCCTTTTCTGCTCGTTCATTCCTCGAGTTCACCTGGCGATGTCTATAATCCATTGCCATGCCTATGCAAACAAATACCGCAAGAGAAAATACAGTGATTAATACTATTAACAGCGTCGGAATCTTTCTCCCTTTGAAAATACGCGTTCCGCAAAAAGGGCAAAACTTACTATTATTGGGAATTCCTTTCCCACAACCATCACAATAAATTATTTTTCGTGATTGACTCTGTCTCAACATCTTATCTCCTGAATAAGTATTCCCTTAAATCAACATATTTATTTTATCATTTTGGTTCAGAAAAGTCTGCCAAATAGACCAATTTTATAGCAAAATTCACTAAAAAAGATTCTGCTTACACAGAATCTTTTCTTAATCTTTATAAGTCTAATAGCTCCTTCTTTTTCTGGATAAACTCATCTTGCGTTATTATCCCATCATCAAGAAGTTTCTTCCATCTTTTCACTTGATCCACCGTATGATCAGTAAGTTCTCTTTCGCTATAAGGCTTCTCTTCTTCCGGCTTTGCCGGTGTTTCCTTTATTGTTTCATGAATGGATTGGATCTCTTTTACCTTCGGTGTTTCATCTATGCCATATTGGGTCGTGTTTTCACTCTCAGATTTTGATTCTAAAGATTCACCACACATATTGCAAAATGTAGCGTCTTTGACAATAGCTGCTCCGCAATGTGGGCACTTGATTTCATTTTCATATGATGGGGCAGGATCAAGCGCACTGTTAAAAAGCTTTCTATACTCCCTCATCTGTTTGTACGTTCTAAACGTGTAAGGTGCGCCAGTTATTGTTAATATCGCTGAATAGATAGCAATGCCAATCATACCTCCCACATAAAAAGGAGGTCCAATAAAGGTAGATATAACACCGCCAACAACAAAAATCATAACATCAGCTATATATGCATTTGGTTGTAGCATTGGTGAAATAAGTATTGTCTCAATAATATAAAGGACCGTCCCAACTATTAAAGCCGGAACAGAGTGAAACCCAAACCACCCTATTAAGGCGATCAGTGAACCTGCTATACCAAGTATAAACGAAATCATTTTGTCACCCTTGTTCTGTATTATGGTTTGCAAACCTTACATGGAACGTATCCGTTCCCTTCAAGTTCTTCTTTACTATCAGAAACATATACTGCATTATCTGCGTCAGCATACCGGCAGCTCAATTTATGAAATTTGCCCGAGTTTGTATTTAAAGAATAGCTTGCCTGGCTCTTTGAAACCTCATTATACATAGGCTCAACATAACCAGAATCTTCCAACTTTTCATAGGCATATTTGTTTCTAATATTCTGATTAAAAAATGAACCCTTAGAGTCAGACGCTATCAATGCATCATACTCATCTTCAGGAAATTCATAATACGCATATAAGGCGCCATTACTTCTAAATCGAACTAACAATATTTCAGCGTTATCATATCCAACTTCAGCTATCATTGTTGATTCAACCTTCTTCATAGCGACAGACTGATAGTCAAAGTCATCTTCCGGATCGACTTCGGTTGCAGTAATTGTCACCGACGTATTCTTAGTTTGATCAGTTGAATTGTAAAACGTCTCATTAGATTGGGATTTCGTGTCCCCACATCCAATAGAAATCACAAATATCACTATAGATGCTAAAATCAGTTTTCGTTTCATATTCGAATTTCCCATTTTTTATAATGACGCTGAATTAGTAGCAAATCAATACAACCGAAAAGGTATTCTGATTAAGATTAGAATTTATCATTTTCCCAAGTCTTGTCTAATTTTTTCGATGATTGTTATATCTGCTGGCAGCCACCTAACAGAATCTAGTTCCTCTTTTTTTAACCACTTTGCCGCTTCTGCCTCAAGAAGTTTTGGCTCACCCTCCACTATCTCACACCAGAAGCAATCCATGGAAAGGTGAAACTCGGGATAATCGTATTCAATGGTATCTATAAAGTCGCCGACCTTAATCTCGGTATCCAACTCTTCTTCAATCTCTCTCTTGAGAGCTTGTTCTGGGGTTTCGCCGGCTTCGATTTTGCCTCCGGGAAATTCCCACCAATCTTTGTAATTACCGTAACCTCTTTGGGTAGCAAAAATCCTGCTGCCATCTCTGATTACCGCGGCTACTACACGGACAACCTTCTTATCCATAGTGAAATGCTAAACTCCTTGTCTTTCCATTCTTATGGCATTCTTGGTCATAAGAAGCATATAGCTACTGTATCTTCTATATCTGCTATCCTTTGTGTAATCCTGCTCATCACGGTAGATAACATCATGGACATCATCCACAAGTAAGTTGTTCATGGATACTCCAAGCAGTGAGCTGAGTGCCAGGAGGTTGTTAACTGATGGCAAGGTATGGCCGTTGAACCATTCATAAATTGCCTGGTTTGAAGAAATGTGGAGACAGTCCTGGATATCCTTAACTGAGATGCCTCGGATTTTGCAGAGGGTTCTAAGCCACTTGCCTGTCTTCACTATATCAATTTGCGGATATACGAAAGAATCTTTTCTAATCATTTCTTACCCTATAATGAAATCTTTCTCGGAGCTGTATTGTGAGATTACGTAGTTGCGATTCGTCTTCTCAATAATTGCGATTACCTGCTTAAGCATTTCGTCGGTGCCGTCGGTGTAGAAGACCTTCTCAGGTTCTGCTTTAGCGTTCTTCAGTGCGTAAAACTTGGCCACAACGATTGCATAGTAGCCTTCGGATTTCGCCTGGATGAACTGCTGCTCTAGCTGGTACAGATATACGATGCGGTTGACGAAGAACATGGCGATTTTGCCATCGGGCCATTCTTTGTAGCTGACTTTCGGGAGGCTTCCCTTGAGTTCGGAAAACTCCTTCTGGGTGTATTCGTACAGGGCTAAGGAATCGACTTCGGGATATGAGGCGAAATAGCGCCATGCCACGTAATAAAAGTCTCTGCGGGTGTTAAGGTCGCAGTTGAACTTTATGATTCCCGGGCCGCCGGTGCCCTCGTCGAGGTAGTAGGCTATCTGCTGGCCTTCCAGGTATATCTCGGCCTCCACATGAAAGTCTTCCATGCCCCAGGTGATGTTTATGTTCTTGAGTTCTACGCCAAATATCTTTGCCATTTATCCAACCATTCCTTTGAAAACTGGGTTTCTAATTAAAGAATAGTGAATGGTTGGGGGAAAGTCATCCAAGTGTTACTGGGATTTTGGGGTGGTTTATTGTTATTGTTTTTGCTTGGTTATTGCTTGTGTTTGGTTATTGCCTTTGTGTAACCGAGGAGGCGGTTGAAGACCTCGGCGTTGTGCTCAGCGATGCCTTCAAGGATTATAGTGTCAGTCTCATCGTTGAGGACGTGGATTTTGCGATGGCAGTTGGGGCAGATGGCTACTACATTATCTATAGTGTCTGTGCCGCCGTCGGCCAATCTTTTCACATGATGTTCCTCAAGATAGGGTTCGCCATAGTTGTCGATAAACGGCGCGTCTGCTCCGCACATCTGGCATTTGCCGTCAGCAATTTTCTTAACAGATTCCTTCAGGTACGCGTCCCTGTGATATACAGTTGTCTGTGCAAGTTTCGGCTCGTGAGGGCCAGATACCATCTGTGATTTATGTGCTAGCTCATTAATTGAGAGCTTTGCTAACTTAGCTGGGTCGGGATTCTCCAAATCCTCATCATCGTCGATAGGGGCAATAGGGAAGATCCATACCTTTCTGACGCGACCTTCTTCATCAGGTTGATCAGTTTGGTAAGGAGTATCGACAAGTTTGATTTGGCCTTTGAATGTGTATATAGCCTTCTCTAAAACCTCGAAAAGATAAACTGCCACACCATTTGTGTCAGAGTCGTACAGAGTCCGGTTCTGGTTTCCGTCAAGGACCTGATCTCCGTACTTTCCCATTCCAGTGTAGTGCAGCACTCCACCTTTCCATTTGTCGTGGTAGAAGGGCTTAGTCTGGTCGGAAATGATTACGAGGGAGCCTGTTGCTTTGGCTCTTCGCATTCCGCCCATGTTTCCGCACTTGAAAATCTTTTGAAGCTGGGTGTTTGTTACTTCGTCACCGATTTTGAGACCCGGGTCAAATGGCATGGGATGGGCTCCTTTCTTGGGTGTGGTTTATTTAGTTTTATTATAAGGGGTTGGGGGGAGATTTCCAAGTGGAGCTTGGAAGCGGAAATATAAATCTAATAACCAAATTTCAATAAAATATAATGGAAACAATTAGAGCTTGAACGTGCTCGAGAGCGTGAATAAAATATACGGTCAAATGAAGCTGCAGCATACCGGTTAACATGCTGCAGTTTCTTTTATACTCGTGGATTATCCATTAGTTGGGTTTATTTATAGTATTCTTAATTTATTTTTTTATTTTGAAAATTCAACACTAGTCAAGAATTGATTGAAAAGTCCTTCATAAACTCATCAATTTAGCGTGGCAACTTTTCTTCATACTGCGCGCAAATATGGTCTAATACCGTAACCTCCTCGTTGTTAGGGAAATCTGCGGGCGGTATTTTTCTTATCTTTCCCATCTCAAGTTTCCCGTCCAAAACTTCTTCGGCATCCTTAACAATGTTAGCAAATAAAACTATACTTTTCTTTTCTACAGCAAATATTGTTTTTTTCTCTTCTTGAATATAAGTATATTTCCCACCAAAGAACATTTTGTTTATCTTCTCAATATAATAAGCCAAAGGAACGTCCATATAAATATAGATAGGAACTTGTCTTACAATCTTTCTGACAGACTTCCACTCCTTGTACATGAGATTAATATTATAGAAGACAACCTTTCCTTCTATTCTATTTAATATTCTAAAAAGGATTTTGTGGTTATCATCTTGAAATCCGAAAATATGGTTAATCTTCCTGTCGTTTTCCTCCGAGCGAAAAGCTAGTGCTTGTATGTCTTCAAATCCCCTCAAATTTTTCATCACATAGAGAATTCTAGTACTAGATGAGTTCAATTGGTTAATGAATTCATCTTCATTACTCAAGAATACGCGTTCGAGCTTATTACTATCGTTTAAATTCATAGGCTGAGTCAGTAGTTTATCCACTCCCTCAGTCTCAGGAATTCCCACTGCACCTATACTGTCAGCTCGTCTAAGAAGTCTGGCCTTCAGTGGATTATTAACATATATTTTTTCAAGCGCTTTCATAGCCTCATCATGAATACGTTCTATGTCAAAAAAATTCTCATCCAAATCTTCTATAAGGGTGCTAATTCCATCACTTTTATTATTATTTCTAAATATATGATTTACCATTAAATCAAATCTTTTATTTGGAGAAAAGCGCATAATATTTTCTGGTTTTTCAATGAAACGTTTAATATCTTTTTCGCTTTTCAGCCTTTCAAAGTTTATTTGGCTCAAATCAACATTAAGCGCCCAATAAGCTATGTTTTCAAGCAAGTCTGCCAAGGTTTCTGCAGCTGCACCAGAATCGACTCTTCCGTTTATACAGCATAGCTTTCTGAAGTGATTATAATATGAATTGTTTCGCATTTTTAAATCTTCAATGGCCTTTTTATAAGCTGGGATGCCCTCTTTAGAGCACTTGTTTAGTAGCTCTACGTTAATTGCAACTTGCTCTTGCATTCTACTCAAATAAGGAAATAAACCATCTCTAAGAATCCTACTTCTCTCATCGAATAGAGCATTTTTATCAAGCATCATAAACAGCTGACCAAAAGTAGATTTGGCGTAAGTTTGACTGTGTGTAAATTCGTGTTTTAAAACATCTTCTATCCGTTCTTTTTCAATCTCAGTATCAATAACTATACCATTACTATACCTAAACTCAGCTTCATCCATCTTAGCACCTCCCAGTTACAGACCAGTATCTTTATTTTTTAGCTATAATTTTTTTCCTTCGCATTTTCCAAAACCCACTTACAAGATCAATATGCATATACGCGATCTCATTCGTATCTATGGCTCTGGAACCGCGGTATATTAAATCATCAATTAGAGCATTCCCTCCAGTGGATCTATATCATTCATGTTTTATATGACTCTATTATAATTCTATTCGCGTTCGCGAATAGTTTCAAGCAAAAGCGCCCCAATTTGATCCGTAATATGAACGTAATATGAAATTATAAATTTGTAATATGAAATTTTAACTTCAATCAAGGATATATTCGCCACCTATAAAGTCTGGTATGGATATCGTCGCATACATTGTTCCTTGAAAATGTAGATATTGTTGTTTCCGAGAAGATTGTTCAGCGCAATATAAATAACAAGTGATTATGATAAAAATATCTCTACACCAAGGCGCATCCTCAATGTAGAGATATTTTTTCACTTATTTATCCTTTAGCCGATATTTCCACCCTGGCCAGCATCAATATTTTGAGGGTCAAAATCAGGATCAAACATGATTAATCTTTGTCTTAACTTGTCTTCTCCTCTGGTCCCCTCAACAAGGCGTACAAATCCAATCTTGCCAATAATTCGACTCTTTTCGTATTCTGCTTTATTTCCCTTATCCTTATCTTTTTGTAACTGCTGATACCTTATATAATCCTTCGCCACATTATTGATAAATGTTCTTCCAACCGATAAATAATTGCCATTTTTAGAAGCAACAATATTTACCCCAAGATATCTGATAAATGAGTGTTGGGAGTCGAAATTAAAATATACCTTCTTTTTGTCATTTGATTTAAATCCGCATGATGATAATATTTTTAACAGTTCCTCATCAACTATTTTATAGATGTCCTCAGGAATACCTGCCTTACATGAAATCAATATATCATCAGCATATCGCGTGTAAATCAAGTCATAGTTTTTGCAAAGTTCCTCAATCCTCTCATCGCAGTTCTTCATACAAATATCTGAGATAATCGGTGATACAACAAAGCCCAATGGTAATTGTCCATTATAAAAAGCGCATGAAATAATAAGCTTTACTGTATCCGAGTATTTTGTATCAACATCAAACTCACTCAAAATATACTTAGTAGCTTCATCTAGCGAAATTGAGTTGAAAAACTTTGTTATATCATACTTGATAAACCCTTCACTTTGGATATGTTTCTTAACGCATGTCACAATACTCTTCCCCTTCTGATATGCATAGGATGAAGTATGTGGTTTATATTTTTTGTTTATGCAATCTAAAAGTTTTTCATGTAATCTTCGGGCTTTTTCTCCGGTATCTGATTCCTGATATGTAACAATTTCTCTTTTTTTCTTTCCGGATTTTATCGATGTAGTCTTATAATAAGAACTCGGATTACAACTTATATCCTTCACCAAATCCATTTCCTCATCCGAAAGAGGAAGTATTTCAGATACGTGTTTCTTAATATCTATAGTATCTATTATTTTTTTGATAGGTGATTTGAGTAAAGAAAGCCTAGGATAGTCAGAACATGTGTTGAAGACGTGCAAAAACTTCAATATATGAAATATCAATTTTTGGTCTTCATCTTCTTTAAGTACAGTCTTAAGTTTAACTTCCCTGATTTCCGAGGTGTTTACGTATTCTTTCGATTTAACTAAGTTATAATATGCCTCTTTGACTTTATCAGTAATTACATCAACATCAAGTTTTGTAAAATCATCATCCCTTTTATTAAAAAAATCAGCATATTCCTCAGAAGCAATGGCTAATGTTACGTAGAACAACAGTCTAATAGAGGTATTTATAATCAGTGTGTTTTCGTCAATACAGAATGTGATGTGATAGGGAGTTTGCGGTCTTCCAGTACCCCTGTCGACTTTCAATGTCTGTTTATCTTTTGAACTTAATTCTCTATCATCTCTAATAAGTTCTTGAATATTTGTTGGAACCTTGTTGTCAACAAATGAATATTTCTCAGAGACAAAATCTGTCGATAGGGCAGACCTTGTAACACGGGGTCTATACTCCAATACAGTTGTGCGATTCTCATCAATCTTAAGGGCAACTTTCTTAACGAAATATCCAACATTATATTTGTAAACATCTTTTTGCTTTGGAATAAAAACAAAAATCTTGTTCATATAAGCGCTGCTCGAAAAGATACCTAGTTCGGCAGCTGACGATAACGTGTCCAAAAAAATGTAGGTTCTATACGATACGGCTGCGCAAATCTCTTCCATCAGCTTTATACTGACGCTGGGATCTTTAATATTATCCTCTGTCAAAAAGTGATCAATAATAAGCGGAAGACAATTATTCTTAGACTCAGATAAAATGAAGCTGCTCAGTATTTTTCTTCTATCTTTGCCATCAGTTTTTTTATAATATGGACCGCAAAGAAATAATAATGGTCTCTCTATAATGATGTTTTCTAATAAACAGTACTCTTTCATTTTTGCACAAAAAAAAGAATCCTACAGTAGCTAAGGAAGCAAGAAAGTTGGTGAGTGAGCCCCGCGAGCAAATGCGGCGAGCGGGAAAAGCGAGCGAACCAAGTTTCTTGGTTCATTTGCTGCTCATTAAATGCTCCTTATAAAAACTTCGTCATCGACGAATACTAGGATTCTAACGACATTATATCGTTATACTCTCCTTCCGTCAAATAGTATTTTTTTATTTCTCCGTTTTCATCAGGCATATCTTCAAAAAGGAAAATGTCGGAGTCTTCATCATATTTCCACCCCTTATTTGCTAAAACACGATGATTTTCCTTTTTAAGAGTTAAAGCTTTCATCAATCTCAAAATGCCATCCTGATATTTTTTATTCACACTGTTTTCAAACATGGCATTACTTTTTACCTGTATAACATTTAGAAGGATAAAAAGCTTTCTATAGGATATAGCCATGGCTCCATCTTGGGAATCAACACTTGCGTCTATACCAGGATTGACGCAATTTCTAAGGGAATAATCTATGCCTCTATACTCAATTTTATCCTTTTCATCAGGGACCTGAATCTGTCTCTCTAATAGATCCGCAACAAAACCTTCTCCTTCTGCAGCCGATACTTTGACTAATAATTTATATATTTCTGGTATTGAAAAATACGCATTTTCACCACCATCTGTCAGGTAAAAATAATAGTCGCTATTCGAGACCTGAACCCTCATCTCAACTTCAATATCTTCTGATTTAATCTTTATAGATTGAACCATTCTATAATACTGACTTTCAACTTCATACCCTTTTTGATCCTCATATTTTTTAATTTCTCGTATCCTGTCTGTTCTGAAAATTGGCAGGAGTTCATTCATCTTATCCATATACTTTATTCCAACTTCTCAGCTTTCTGGTTATTTCTTTAGGTTATCAAAATACCGCCGAAATTCCTTTAATATTTTTTCAAAAGATTCTTAGAAAAAAATGCCTTCTATTTTTTCATATTCCTCCTCTTGTTCGTCGGCATATGTCTCCCACTCTTCCACAATCTCATTTAGCTTCGTTATTATTCCATCATCATCCACTTTAACCCCTTCTTCATATGCTGCATCTATGCCGCCGTCAATATCATTTGTTATACCGCCATAATTAATCTCGACTTTTGCATTTGCCTTTTTTTCATCAGCGGAGTTCGTCAAATCTATCATTATCCAATCTGAATCAAACGATCTGGGGTCAATGTCCAGCTCCTCGAATTTCAATATGTATATTACACCGTCTACAGAAGTCAAAGAAACACTTTTCCCGTATCCGAAATCTTCAAAGTCATCCTCCGCGTTTAAAATCTCCTTCCCTTTTTCTTTTATCCAGTCAACTAATGCAATAACACCACATACATCATTTTCAAACGGAACACCATAAATTGATTCTATCTCTGTAAAAGCATCTTGGAGAGAGTCAAAATCCAAACAAGAGACTCTTGGTAAAATATCATCCTCATATTTGAACTTAATGTCACTTATTTTATCTTTAACACTGTCATACCTTTTCGAAAGCTTATCCAATTCTTCCATAAATGGTGAATTATCCAAGCCATCTTCGGCCATAGCCTCAAATTCTCTCAGGGAAGAAAAGCCGTTTCCTTCTCTAATCGTGTCCTCTAAATCATGATGTAATTCTAATTTATACTCCTCTTCCTCATACTCCAATGCTTCTCGTAATTCTTCGAATAGCTTAGCATTTTCAACATTTTCTTTGAGTTTTGATTCAATCAATTCGGATAATGAATTTACATATACCACGTTGTTATATAAACTTTTTTTCTGTAAATCTTCAACAATATCCGGATGAAGTATTCTTGTCTCCGAATTTGAAGCAGAAAAATCTTTATAGTTTCCCGTCACAAAGAAAATACAATCGTCGTTTTCTATCTTTATAAAATTACCAAGATTTATTAAGGCCTCAGCAATTGTCGCATCTCCATATGATTCTTTTGCAACCTTATGGAATGGAGCTCGTTGATGTATTTGTCTATGAAAAATATTCGGAGCAAGAGATAAATCGTCTATAATGATACTATTTTTATGATTAAACAAATTCTTTATAGCTTGCAAAACATCTTCAGCAAACTCATCATAGTTTTTGTCATAGAAATCTCTTGCTTTTCTTAGCTCAGTTAATGCATTCTCTTTATTTTCATCTATGTCAAATTCAGGTGCGCTAAGCGTGGATATCCCATATAGATTTTCAACAACTTTGATGGATTCCTCTATATTCTTTTTAACGTTTTCGATTTCTTTTTTTAGGTGTCTGTTTGTTTCAGTTATAACTATTTCTGGAACCACCATTTTAATCTCATCATATTCGAGCAATTTGCAAAATTTGTCCAAAAGCCTTTTTCTAATATTTTTCCTTCTGTCAACCACCATATCAATAATAATATTTGTATCCAGCAGAACATAATTTGTCATTTTCAGCATCCTCTTAATCTAAAAATATGTTATTTTAATTATCTTATTCCCCACCACATCCACCGTTCAAAATCACCAACCGGTTTCCTGTGGAACTTAGAACACTGTTTATATTTCATTTATTTTTTTATTTGGGATTATTAACGGATTTTGAGATATTTGATTATTACATGCCTTTGACATAGAATCGCCAAAAGAACAACCCCTTCTCCCCATTTACGTTTTTCGCTACTTTTTGCAATACATAAGTTTCTCCTATAAATTATATTCGCATTCGCGAATAGTTTCAATGGAATTTTTTGACAATATTCTGTATAATGCAACAATTTTTGAGCTATTAACTTTAATAATTTTTGCAGCAAAAAAGGTCCTGCTTTCGCAGAACCTTTTCATTCATTTAATAGAGATAATCATCTCTTGTTCTTCTTGACTCCTCTTCCTGCCTAACCTTTTCTTCCTCACGGCGATATTCACTGTCATCCCAATTAAATGTGTATTCGCCACGAGTCCAGCTAAAGCCGTCACGGTCAATCTCTTCATATTCTCCGGAGTCATAGTTAAATGCCCATTTTGACATGACTAAGCCTCCTCATAATGCTCCAAGACAAATTTCAACATCTTGTAAGCAGCCTGTTTTTTTGCTTGCTTCTTTGAGGAATCCACAGAAGAAAACGAGCGTTTTATTTCTTCAATTTTACACTTGGCGCTCCACACAGGATTACCGTCCTCATCGTGGTTTTCTTCAAACTCGTATGTTGGTATTGAGAAGTAATCTCTTCTGGCCAATATCTCCAGCTGACCTATAGCATCCTCCGTATTGGGATTATCTATTTCATCCTTTATCGAATAAAGCAATCCTTCGTCTTCTAAGTACTGATAGGCTCTTTTACAAGCAGCTTTTCTTGCCTCATTCTTGGACTTTCCATACGCTTCAATTATTTTGAGGTCATCTCTAAGCTTTATTCGGCACGCTTTATTACAATTGTTTAAGTTATAAGTGCCTTCGGGGTCCGCATAAATAACGTTTTCCTCTTTGAAGTACCAATGCCTGGATACTCCACCATCGAAATACATAAACCAAGGAACAGCGTTAATTGTTCTTGCCTCCCATTCATAGATCAAACTAACATAATCTGCTTCTTCGTCATCCTCTATAAATGAATCCGGAATAAGCATAATCTCAACCACATTTTGTATTGCTTCAAAATCCCAATTACTGTCCAAAGCAACCGCGCCTAGAATAGCCTCAAACAAATCTTCTTTTACAGATAATTGCTGAGCTATGTCTTTTTCCCTATCACCCTTACCCATAATGAGATACTGCGCAAATCCGAGCTCATCAATTCTTGCTGCAAGAGCTTTCTTTTCAACCATTCTTTGCTTAAGTTTGGTCAGCTCACCCTCACTCAGCTTACACTCAAATTCCTGTGGTTTTTGAGGGACACGAGCGAACTTTGGAAGCAACTCCTGTATATGGAGGTCTGTTCCAAATCGTTTTGTAAGGTATCTTACAACTGCGATATCCAATACCTTATCACCAATAAACTCCAACACTTCATTGTTCTGGCCACCGTTTTCTTCTGTGTAAGACTTTCTTGTAAAAGCTTGCTTTAACAGTGCAGGATTCTTGAAGCTATAGCCTCCAATCTGCTGAGATACGAGATTCTCAAATAAGTTTTCTTTTTCGTTTTTTCCCATAAAAAATGCCTTTCTGTAAAATTTACTGAAAGGCGTGAATGCCTAACACAATAAGACTACCATCTAGAAAAGTAATCACCTGTGTTAGGTAATGAATCTTAAATTTTGTCTTCTGCTTGTAGGGATTTACTAAAGCACACTTGCATATGCAGAAATAAATGCATGTAAACAGATCAGAAAATTTAAAAAGCATCACGCCTTGTTATTTGGTTGCATCTATATAGTACAGCTAATTCCACATAAACGCAAGGGAGCGAGTTTGGTTTTAAACAAAAACAAGAAGAACTCATCGTTCTTCTTGTATAGTGACAGGTGGGGACGCAGATTGTTGCCTCAAATTTATCCTAATTATATGATCAGTCTCATTTTCATATCAGCGCATTTTATCTAGTTTATCTATAGCATCTCTATACTCCTCTTTTTGTTCATTGATTATGTTACGTACTATCATGGTTTGTTCCAAAAAATCATTGTACGTTTCGCAATCGATGTACAAATATTTAATGCTATACTCTCTATCAGCAATGGTGTATACACGAAAAGGAATAGTTGCATGGCTAAAACCAAAATTTGTGTCCGCATAGGATGCTGAAAATGTAGGTTTATTATCACTCCAAAACCATTCACTCGGACATATCGTTCTCAATACTTGCCTTGTTCCATTATTGCAAATGCATACAGTAAACCTATTTTCCTTAAATTGTTTCAGGCACCAATCAAGAAAGGCCTCTGTTCTTTTATTATTATCTAAGTTTTCCCTCATCTCGCGAACGATTCTTCTCATCCGCTCTTTCCTGCTAGGATACTTTCTATTTCTAAACATTTTCAAATAGTCTGCCTTTTCCTTTTCTGTCAACGGGTCAATTAAATCCTGAAACTGGCATTTTAACACTTCCGTGATACCAATAATTTGAGTTTCAGTCTGTGGGCTGGCGGCCCCCTTCACCCAATTATTTACAGCGTCAATCCCTGTGTTTGCATGCCCTGCTATTGCTTTGCAAATCATTTTCACCGAGCAAGGTGGCTCCGTTCCCTCACATTCTGATATGTATTTTTTTATTCTTTTATTAAATTTTTCGAAGTTGAATTTGAAGTAATAATCTCCTCTTCTGTATGCTTTCATTTTTTCCTCCTTTGTTTTTTCTCAGGGCAGCAGATTCAGGGGGCAAATGCCCCCTGTCTTCTGCTGTTAAGCTTCATTTTTTTCTCAAATTCAATGTGAAGCAACGTAAAGTAGGACCGCGCAAACAATTAATACAGCCGCGATCTTTGTACAGATTGAAACAATCTTCCCTAAAATTTCATTCATAAGTTTTTTCCTCCTTTATTTTTATTTAAAAAAAACTCCAGCGGAAGCCAGAGTTTTTTAAATCAAATATTAAAATAAAAAAAGAACCCGTGTGGATTCTTCCTAAAACAGCATACTATCCCTACCCTGTGTCTCTAACCCTATTCGGGATTTTTTAAACCTAAGAAACCATAAAAAAATAAGAATATAACCATATGGTACGAATTTACGTGCCTAAAGTCAAGCCCCAAACAAAATATAGATAAACCTCTCCTCTCAATAAACCAACCCGTCAAAGGAATTTTGGGGAAACAACATCGTAAATATATACAAATTTATTCTATGTCGCGACCGGGTCAGAAGCAACATTTTTTTAAGTAAAAAAAATATTTCACTCAACAGTCCAACACCTCACGTCCAATACGGCTTCTGATCCCTATGGCTATACCCTTGCATCTTCACCTTGTACTCTTCCAGGGTCTGTTCGTATTTTGAGAGAGTCGCTGTTTTTACCATGCCGGTATTACGCATGACTTCCAAGGCAGCCTCAAATTCCTTAAGGTTGGCCTGGGCGTTGTCCTTATAGTTATTGGACATATTCATTTCAAGACG
>JAEEGL012392954.1_pt1 | contig 20164 bp, 14 predicted proteins | sample 9134231 | NCBI WGS metagenome assembly JAEEGL01 (sample SAMN16246548, study PRJNA631951) | gut metagenome | biome: gut microbiome; feature: rumen; material: fiber-attached | host: Bos | place: Iran: Karaj | collected 2018-10
ATGCATCTGCAACGCAGACATTATTTGCTCATGCCTAAACATGATCGTAGATAATAACGGCATTCAACTGTAAAACAGTTGGGTGCCGTTTTCTGTTATTATGGAGGTGATTTTATGACTATTGAAAAATTGCTTGAACTTATTAAGGAATATAATCCTGAAGAAGTAGATATTATTAAAAGAGTGTATGAGTATGCTGATATGCTACATAAAGGGCAGTACCGTCAAAGTGGCGAACCATATATTACACATCCATTAGAGGTAGCATATATTTTAGCTGAGATGCATGCCGATAGAGATACAATATGTGCGGGACTTTTACATGATACCTTGGAAGATACAAATACAACGAAAGAAGAGATTGCAGACCTTTTTAATAAAGAAATTGCCAATCTAGTTGATGGCGTCACTAAATTATCAAAAATGAATTTTTCTACTAAAGAAGAACAAAACTTAGCTAACACAAGAAAAATTATTACAAGTATTACAGATGATGTTAGAATAATTATTGTAAAATTAGCCGATAGACTTCATAATATGCGAACTCTTGAATATAAAACAGTATTTAAACAAAAAGAGAATGCACTTGAAACTATGGAAATTTTTGTTCCGCTAGCTTATTATATTGGTGCATATCGTATAAAGAGTGAATTAGAGGATTTATCACTAAGATATCTAAAATCAGATAAATATGAAGAAATATCCAATATCAAAAATAAAATAGAAAAAGATAGCAATGAATGTTTAACAGAAATGATGTTAAAAATAAAAAGAATTTTAGATGCTGAAAATATTCCTAATGAAATTAAAATCAGAACTAAAAATATTTATGGTATTTATAAAAGACTATCAGAAGGTAACAAATTATCTGATATTCATGATCTATTATCACTTAAAATAATGGTTGATGAAATTAAAGATTGTTATCAAGTGTTATATTTAGTGCATAAAGAATATCATCCAATAAATGAAAAATTCAAAGATTATATTACTAATCCTAAAACAAATATGTATTCATCTCTTCATACAACTGTTTTTGGACCTGGAAATAGACTAATCCAAACCCAAATAAGAACATTCGATATGGATAAAATAGCCTCGTTTGGATTAACTGCTTATTGGGATATCAATAAAGGAGAAGCTAGAAGAGTAATGCAAGAAGACTTAAAAGGTAAATATCAATTCTTTAAATCACTAACTGAAATAAATGCTATGTTTGGTGATAACAAAGAATTTGTAACACAGGTTAAAAATGAACTATTTTCAGACAAAGTATATGTGTATACGACAAAAGGGGTTATTATTGAATTACCCAAAGGATCAACACCCATTGATTTTGCTTACAAGATCCATACAGATATTGGTAACACAATGGTTGCAGCCGTTGTCAATGATGAATATGTACCAATAACCTATACATTACATAATAAAGATAGGGTAAAAATAATTACAGATCCATTATCGTATGGGCCTAGGGAAGACTGGATGGATATAGCAAAGACAAGTTATGCTAAAAGAAGAATAAAAGAATTTAATAAAAAATAATAGAAAGAAGGAGTGAAAAAATGTTAAAAGAACCCAATAGTTGGAAAAAACCTGAAAAGCACTACATGGAGGTGCTAAGCAATCCGTGGTACAAAGTTCTAGTCAAGTTACAGAATTTAGTATCTTATGAAACAATGAAATTCTATGAAAAGAAAGGAATTATTACAATGCATCTACCTGTTACGACGGGATCTATATCGAGTCCAATGGGTAGAGGAAGCGATTCTTCTCCAGTAAAAATTGAAATTCAAAACATTAAAATGTATTTAGCAGATTCAATGCAATTTATGTTAGAATATGGCTGTAGATTAAATGATAAGGGAGTTTACTATATTATGCCATCATTCAGAGGCGAGAAAGCCGATGAACGCCATTTATGCCAATTTTATCATAGCGAAGCAGAAATACCTGGAAAACTAGAAGATGTTATGAAACTAGTAGATGAATACATTAAATATCTATCAAAAAAAATAATTAAAAACTTAGGAAATGAATTGAAAAAGGCTGTTGGCGATATCTCACATATTGAATATATAGCAAACTATAAAAAAGCATTCCCCAAAATTACTTTTGATGAAGCAGAAAAAGAACTAAAAAAACTCCATCCTAAAACAATTGATAAATACATTAAATATGAAGATGGCTGGAGAAATATAACGCGAGAAGCAGAAAAGGAACTAATTAAGTTATATGGTGGAATAGTCTGGATTACCAATTATGATGATTTAGCAGTACCTTTTTATCAACAATTGGATAATAAAATAAAAGGAACTACTAGAAATGCAGATCTACTAATGGGTATTGGAGAAACAGTTGGCTGTGGTGAGAGACATACTAACGATGAAACATTATTAAAAGCTATAAAAAGACATGAGGTAGATCCAAACGATTATAAATGGTATATTGAAATGAAAAAACATTTCCCAATTCAAACTGCTGGCTTTGGAATGGGAATTGAAAGATTCTTAATGTGGGTAATGAAAAGTAAAGATATAAGAAATATGGAAATATGCCTAAGACACAACGGAGAGGATGTTTATCAGTAATTATTAAAGTGTTATTTAAAAGGTGGTTGTATGAAAAAAGAATTGATTATAGATTGTCATAGTCATATAGGGAAAGACTATTATTGGCGCGATGCTAATATCGATGAATATAAGCAATTAATGGAAAGTCAAGGAATTGACATAGCCTTCTTAATGCCTGTTCCGGGACAAGTAATTCCGGCCAGCCCAGATAAACGTTATTTTATTTGGCAAATGGATGAAAATATGAATATACATTTTAATTCTGAAGATGGACTAAAGGAAATGAAGAACCCGTATGCTAAAGTAAATGAATATATAGCAAAGGTAATATCTTCAAATAACGGAAAAGAAAAACTTAAATTCATTCCATTAATTCATCCAATATTAGATACGCCTGAATATATTGTTTCATTAAAAGACCATTATAACCCTGTTGCTCTAAAAATACACGGAGTAGCCTGTGGAATAGGCCCAAAAGACATAGGAAAGGACATTATTAAAGTATTAAGACAATTAGATTTACCAATAATTGTTCATACCGATTATTGTGAAAATCCTAGAACACCAATTGAACATATTAGACGTAAGAATAATCCATATGATTGGGCAATGTTCTTTATAGAAAATGATTTAAAAGGATATCTTACACATGGCTGTAGAAATGATTTGAAAACGTTTAAACTGGTATACAAATATGATAATTTAGTAGTGGGAATAGGCCCTGATTTAAAAATATCCAATGAAAGACAAAGATGGGTAGATAAAATAGATATGGAATATTTAGATATCATTAGAAATGAACTACCAATCGATAAAATAATGTTTGATATTGATTATAGTTGGAATATCGATTACAATAATAATATAGATTATGGGGCAGTTGAGAGGTTGTCAAAATATTTTCAAGGAGAAGAAAAACGTAGGATTTTGTCAAAAAATCCAGAAAGATTTTTCGGTTTAAAGGAGAGGAAATATAATGAAAAGAATTAGTTTAGAACAAATAGGTTTAAAACATAAAGAAGAAATTTATAGAATTAAAAAAGAATATGACAATAATAAAGAAGATTATAATGGAGCATTCTTTATTAAAGAATTTGAAGATTATGATAAATTAATAAGTGGATTAGACAATTATGCTAAAGGTATTATGGATAATCCTAATTATGTACCATATACATGCTATGTTGCTGTTACCAAAGATGGTCAAATTGTTGGACTTGGATCATTAAGACACGAACTAAATGATTATTTAGTAAAGTTTGGCGGTCATATAGGATATAGCGTGGTACCAAGCGAAAGAAAAAAAGGATATGGTACAAGAATTCTAAAGTTACTTTTAAAAGAAGCCAAAGCCAAGGGAATTAATGATGTACTAGTAACTTGTTCTGAAGATAATATTGGATCAAAAAAGGTTATTGAGAATAACAAAGGAGAATTAGAAGATAAAATAGAACATGATAACAAAGTAACATGTAGATACTGGATTAGAATGTAGGTGATAGCTATGCTATTAATTCAAAATGCAGAATTATATGGCACAAATGTTGACATATTATGTATTCATGACAAAATTGCTAAAATTGGCGATATTGATTATAGATTACTAAAAAAAATATTTAATAATGACGATATTGTAGTATTAGATGCAAAAAATCAAAAGATTATTCCGGCTTATATAGACAATCACGTTCATATAGTTGGTGGCGGTGGCGAGGATGGATTTGCATCTAGAATAAGTGAAATAGATATTGATGATATATTGAAATATGGTGTTACTACAGTCATTGGTGTTTTAGGAACTGATACAGTCACTAAAACAGTTGATAATTTGGTAGCTAAAACCAAAGCCTTAAACGAAGAAGGAATTACTGCATTTTGTCTTACTGGAGGGTATGAATTCCCATCACCAACCATAACTGGTAGGATACAAAAAGATATTACCTTTGTTAATGAAATAATAGGCATAAAAACTGCTATTTCTGATCATCGTTGTTATAATCCTAATTACGATGATTTAGTAAAGATGATATCTGAAAGTCGTGTTGCTGGTCTTATAGCTAAAAAGCCTGGAATTGTAAATATTCATGTTGGATATGGTAAAGGTGATATCCAGGATTTGTTAAAAATAATAGAAAATACCAATATTCCAGCAAGAAATATATTTCCTACGCACGTAACCAAGACAAGTGCTATTATGGAAAATGCCATAAAGCTTATGAAGATGGGGAGCTATGTTGATGTTACAACAAACAAAAGTAGCAAGGAAACCGCCGAAAAAATTAATTATATGATAAATAAGGGCGATGATTCAAAAATTACTATATCATCTGACGCTAACGGCTCTTGTCCAATATGGGAAGATGGCATTTGTAAAGGAATGAGCGTTTCAAACATGTCAGGATTACACAATCTTGTCAAAGAACTAATAATTAATTACAATTATCCATTAGAAAAGGCCATTTCATTTGCTACAACTAATCCTGCTAATTTATTACTATTAAATAATAAGGGTAAAATTGAAGAAGAATACGATGCTGATATGTTAATATTGGATAAAGATTATGAAATAAATCAAGTAATATGCAAAGGAAAAATAAGAAAAAGAAAGATGTGAAAACAAAATGCAAGATAACTTAACAGAACTAAATGAACTAAGGAAAAAAATATTTCAAGAAAAAAAATACCTTAATTTTGAACATACTATAAATAAAATGATGATACCACAAGTATTTGACTTAAATAATTGTATTCCAGAAGTATTTAGTGATAAGAATTATGATTCAATCAACAAATTTGAGTGTGGTGAATACTTAGAATTATATAAGAAAATAAAAGAAGATATCATTGATTTACCAACTGATGATAATCCTGTTATTGTAGTCCATCCTTTTTATCCAATTATTCGTCACGCTAATTTTCTAGCAAGTGATATTGAATATTTGAATACTTATATTGCGTATGAACAAAAAATGATAAAATTACTAAAAAAATCAAAGCAAGATATAATTTTATTTGAAAGCCCTGATAGCTTTGCAAGATATACATATAGTTTTTTAAAATATAATAGAATCAAAAAAGTTATATTGACATATCACTCACAAGGTAAAGTTTTAAATAAAAATGATTTAAACAGTCTAAATATAACAAAAGCAAAAATAGCTGGGTGCTATGGCAAGCATTGTATTAGCGATGTTGAAAAAGAACTTTCTGGTATTAAAACGACACGTATAGATGGTTTGATTATGGAAAGGTTTAAATAAAAATCAGGGGGACATATATGAATAAAAATATCCAACTACCAGATTATAATCGAAGTATTTTATCAGTAAGTTCATCAATAATGAAATATTATAATGTCAAGTCAAATTATAAATCTTTAATCGAACTAGATAATGTTCTAAAAAAGAAATATCAAAATGTTGTATTTATTATTTTGGATTGTGTGGGTAAAAATATTGTTGAAAAAAATTTAGATAAAGACTCAATTATAAGAAAAAATTTATTAACTAATGTAACCACTGTTTTTCCATCCACAACAGTAGCTGCTACAACTGCATTTCATTCATGCTTGTCACCATTAGAAAGTGGTTGGATAGGATGGATGCCATACGTGAAGAAATATAATCATATAATCGAATTGTTTACGGGTGTCGACTATTATACAAGAAAAAAAATAATCAATAATCCACCAGATGAAGATCTAAGATATGAAACAATTTACGAGAAAATTAGTAAGGCTAATAGTGATGTCAGAATTCATCAATGTTTTCCCAAATTTGCAGAAGGCGGTTCCAAAACATTTGAAGAATTATGTCATAAAATAGAAACAATATGTAGCGGGAAAGGAAAGAATCTTATATCTGCATATTGGGATAATACAGATAAAACTATTCATGAAAATGGCACTAATAATTTAGCAATAAAAAAAGCACTAAAAAATATTGATGATAACATTAATAAATTATCAAAAAAATTAACCAATACAATTATAATTATTTCATCGGATCATGGGGCAATAGATTTAAAAGAAGTATATATAGATGAAATACCCGAAATTAATGAGTGCTTGTTGATGCCACCAACTATTGAGTCCAGATTTATTAGTTTTTTCATAAAGAACGGTATGAAAACAAAATTCAAAAATGCAATAGAAAAGCAATTCCATGGAAAGTACAAAATGTATACAAAAAAACAATTTTTAAAAACTGGTTTGTTAGGACACGGTAACATTCATAAAACAATTGAAGATTATCTTGGAGATTATATATTAATTATGAATTCAGATTTAAGCATTAGATATCACGGAACAGGTAAAATAAAAAAACATTTAGCAGATCATAGTGGCATAACTAAGGAAGAAATGCTTGTACCAGTCGTAGCAATTGAATGCAATAATAAAAAATAAGTAAAGAATAGTGTAAACTGTTCTTTCTTTTTAATTTTTATGTGCTATAATATATCTATAAGCATAATATGCTAACAATGGGGGAGACACGAGATATAATGAAAGTATTAACAAGAGAACAAGTAAAAAAAGATATTTATGAAAACAGAAACCATTCATGGATAGATGAAATCTATGAAAGACACAATGGTGAATTAGACAGAGCTATTTTATACTATTTTGGGAAAAATATAACATACAAGACATTTTTTGAAGAATCAATTAATTTGGCTAAAGCAATGAAGGCAAATGGTATGAAAAAAGGCGACGAATTTATCGTATGCATTGATAGAATACCAGAGTCTGTTTATTTGCTTGGAGCAGCTAGCATTATCGGTGCAAACATAAACTTCATTTCAGAAAAATTTAATGGGGAATATATTGAAACTATAATAAATAATGCTAATTCCAATATCATTTTTATTCAAGACAATAAACTTGATAAATTATCAAAAGTATTGTCTAAAGTACAAGATCATAAGATTGTTACAGTATCGCATAGAAGATCATTACCAGAAAACAACCAATATGAAGATATACTAAATAGATTCTATGATAATAGAAGTGATATCGTCAGTGATTATACAAAATATGATGATTTTATAGAAAGTGGAAAGAACTATTCTGGCCAAGTACATGAAAAATGTGGTTTAGATGATGCGTTTACTACAACATATTCCAGTGGAACAACCAAGAAAGGCTACCCAAAAGGAATCGTTCATGTAAATAAACATTATATAACTATGGGAAGATATCATGACCCAGAAGTATCTGGATTGCCATCACTTAAAAATTACACAACATATTCTAATATACCATCATATTCAAATAGTTATTTGTTATCAACACTATCTGATAATTTAATACTTGGTGGTAAAGTCATACTCGATCCAATTGATACGCCTGAATATTTCCTAGTTGGTTCAAAAATACATAAGGCACAAGTAAATATTGCAACAACAACAACTTGGCTAGTTAGCGTATTTGATTATTATTATGGGGACAAGTATGGAATAAAGAAATTACCGGATGCATTATTTAATTTCGTAGCTGGCGAACAGTTAAGCGCTGGTGAAGAAAAGTTTATTAATAGATTTTATAAAGATGCAAAATGTGGGGTAAATATAACACATACACCGATGTCTATTGCTAAAGCCTCTACTGCAGGAGCAGATTGCGAACATGGAAGTATTTTTATAAAACTATTCAGGGCATATTTTAATGAGGCTCCATACAGAATTGGTAGAAAAGAACCTGTTGGCATGGAACCATACGATTTTGTCGATATAAGGGTACTTAGACGAGATGGCACATATTGTAATCCATTAGAACATGGAAGAATTGTGGCAAACTCAGATTGTAACATGAAAGAATATAGTCATGATGAAGAGGAAACAAAAGATTTTTATATTAAGGACGCATTTGGCATAGTTTGGGGAGATATGAAAAATTATGGTTTTCTTGATGAAAAAGGAAATGTAAGCATGAAGGGAAGATACAATACAGACGCATCAATTCCGTGCTATAGAATAGCTGATGAAATTTTAAAAGACACAAAAAAGATTATGTCATGTGAAGTCGTTTGTATTGAACAAAATGACGCTTACATATATGTAGCACACATAGTACCACAATATGGAACTACATTCAACCCAGATAAAGTTTTGAATAGTGCTATGCAAAGATGTATTGCTGAATTTGGAAATGGCATGCAAAACATATTGTATTTTAGAATACACGATCATAAAGAAAAATATCCAGTTTCTGATAGTGCAAAGAGAGATATACTAGCATTAAAAGCAGAAGGATTAGAAAAAGTATATGATTATAAACATGAAGATAAAAAATCAAAAAAGAAAGTAAAGAAAATAAGCAAAGAGCATAATTAGAATATGCTCTTTTTATTTGACATTGCATTAATATTTTTGTATAATTTGTATAGTAGGAGTGATATGATGGTAAACAGTTTTTCACTAGTATGCATGAGTGCAATTTTTATATTTATATTGATATTGTATTTTACAAGCAAGGAGCATCTTAAAACTTTAGAATTACGATTATATAAGTTTTTGCTTTTATCAAATTTTGTTGGCTTATTATTTGAAATGGGTTGTACACTAACTATTAAATATTTGCCCGAATATTCACCAATAACAATTGCCGTCAACAGAGCATATTTAATGTATTTTATTTTCTTTGCTACGACATTTAGTATTTATGTTTATTACGTATCAGAAGGTAAAGAAAAATATGATAAAATGTATAAAAAATTTGGCAAGTTTATATATGCTTTAATTGCTATTCTTTGCATGGCTGTCTTGGCCTTACCAATAGAATTAAGCTATGGAGAAATGGTATATTCATATGGCATGGCAGTTGATTTGATATTCGCATATGCATTTATTAACATTACAATATGTATAATATTGCTTTTAAAAAATATTAGGAAAATAAAAGATAAAAGATATATTCCATTGGTAATATATATATTTGGTAGTGGAGTTGTAGGATTTGTTCAAAAAATGAATCCGGCAATGACCTTATCAACAACCATGGATGCTATAGTATTATTTATAATGTATTTTACAATCGAAAATCCAGATATTAAACTGCTTGAAGAAACACATAAATCAAAAGAAATATCAGATGCAGCTAATGAAGAAAAAACAATGTTCTTATACAATATGACACAAGATATTAGAAATATTACTAATGATATAAATGATGATGCAGACTTAATCCTAGAAAGTAAAGATGTATCTGAAATGCATGATGGAGCAAGAGATATTAAAGCATTAACATCTAAATTTACTAATATGACTAATGAAATATTAGATGTATCGAATGTCGAAGCAAGCAATTTAAAAGTATATAATAGTAAATACAATATTAAGAATGTTCTAAAACAATTAGTAAATGTTTATACTGATATATGTAAGAACAAAGAATTAAAGTTTAGAACAAATATTGATCATGATATACCAGAAAGTTTATATGGAGACTCTATTAACTTAAAAGAAGTATTAAATACTGTATTAAGTAATAGTACTAAATATACTGAAAAAGGATACGTTGAATTTACTGTAAATACAATTATTAAAAGTGATATATGTAGAATAATATTTACTATTGAAGACTCTGGTACTGGTATCAAAAGTGAAGATATCGATAAAATAAAAGTTGACAATAAATCCTTGGCTAAAGCTAATAGATTACTTACTATGATGAACGGAGCTATGATGATTTCATCTGATTATGGCGTAGGTACTAAAGTAAAAATAATACTAGACCAAAAAATAGGCGAAGAAGAGCCTACCGAGGCAGCCAAGTATGATAGTGTATTTGATAACACATCTATTTTAGCTATTGATGATTCTGAAGCAGGGCTTAAAATAATTGAAAAATTATTGAAAGGAACTAATGTATTGTTAGATATGGCTAGTACTGGTAAAGAATGCTTAGATAAATTAAAAATAGGTAAATATGATTTAGTTTTGTTAGATGAAGAACTATCTCAAATTAGTGGTGCAGAATTATTAAGTAAGATTAAAGAATTAAGAAACTTTAAGACTCCAATTATATTACTTACTAAAGATAACAGTTATGAATATAATGAAGAGACAGAGAAACTTGGCTTTGCTGATTACTTGTTAAAACCGCTAAAAAAAGAAGACTTAATAGAAAAAATTAATAAATATACTAAAGAAGGTAAAAAGTAATTTTATCTTCTTTTATTATATTGATTTTTTATGTTTATTACTATATACTTAAATTAGAAAGGAGTATGTTATGGAAGGTTTAGTAACATTAATAATTTTATTTGTAATTATTGCTATTTCGTCAATTAGACAAATAGACCAATATGAAAGGGGAATTCTTTTTAGAAGAGGTAAATATACTAAAGTTCTAGAACCAGGATGGCACATTATTTGGCCTATATTTGAATCTTGCAAAAAGATTGATATTAGAACTAGAGCTGTAGACGTTCCTGAACAAGTAGCTATTACTAGTGATAACGTATCTATTAAAATTAATGCTGTACTTTACTACAAAGTATTTGATGCTGGTAAAGCACTATGCGAAGTAGAAAACTTTAACTATGCCGTAGGCCAACTTGCTCAGACAACTATGCGTAATGTTGTTGGTACAGTTACATTAGACCAATTACTAACAGATAGAGAAAAAATATCTGCAAAAATTTGTGAAATAATTGATAAAGCAACAGATCCTTGGGGAGTAAAAGTAGAAAACGTAGAATTAAAAGATATTGCATTATCCCAAGAAATGCAAAGAGTAATGGCTAAAGTAGCTGAAGCTGAAAGAGAAAAGAATGCCGTAATTACTAAAGCTGAAGGAGAAGTTGAAGCTGCTAAAAACTTAGCTGAAGCTGCTAACCTAATGGGTAATACTCCAGGAGCTCTTCACTTACGTACTTTAGCAACAATTAATGATTTATCATCAGACCAATCAAATACTGTTGTATTTGCATTACCAGTTGAAGTTTTAAGAGCCCTTGAAGGAATGTCAAGTAAAAAAGACAAGTAAAATCAAAAGATAGCTTTAGCTATCTTTTTTTGTGTTAAAAAGATGTAAAATTATATCTATAAATTTTTAAATGTGATAGAATAGAAAAAGAAGGATTGAGGTGAGTAACATGGCCGACAAATTACAAAAACTATTTAAAGAAATAGAATTACCAAGTGAATTAATACCTTTCTTTAATAATGCTAATGTTGAAAAAGTAATTGTCAGTGACAACAAGAAAAATCTAGAATTTGTTATTTCGACAGAATCCTTATTACCAGTTGATGTATATAATAATGTTTTGTATAAATTAATATCTTGTTTTAATACGGCAAAATCCGTTAAATTAACTATAAAACCAAGTAATATTGATGAATCTAAAATAGAAGAATACTATCTAAATATTATGAAGAATATTAGTTTAGATAGAAAGAAATATAATATATTTACCGATAGAAATGTATCTATTAGCGATGGTACTATTAAAATATCTGCTTTTAACAAAGTAGAATGTACTGATTTATTAAAGATAAAAGATGAAATTATTGATAAAATGTATCATTATGGATTTGATATAGATGTAGATGTTGATTTAATGCTTGATGGAGATAATGATATAAAAGCTAAAGTAAATGAAGAACTAGAAAATACATCTAAAATACCTATTATCAAAGCTAATGATAAAAAAGAAGAAAAAGAAGAAAAGAAACCTCTTTTCCGTAGTAAAAAGAGTAGTGAAATAACTCCGATAAAAGATGTTATATATGAAGTAGATAATATTAACATTAAAGGATGCATTTTTGGCATTGATTATTTTGAATCTAAATCCGGATATAAAATTATTACTCTAAAAGTAACTGACTATACAGATAGTATGTATGTTAAGATGTTTACTAAAGATGATGATGAATATGGCTTAATAAAAAAGTTACTAAAAGAAGGATCTTGGTATACATTCTATGGTAAAGCAGCTATGGATAAATTTGCTAATGAAATAGTCTTTAATACAAGATATAAAGATGTTGAATTAGTAGATTCTCCACCTAAAAAAGAAATTGTCGATAATGAAGAAGTAAAGAGAGTAGAATTGCATGCTCATACGATGATGAGCCAAATGGATGGTTTGACTAAAGTAGACTTAAGTAAGCATACTTGTGAGTTAGTAACTAAGGCTATTAATATGGGATATCGTGGCGTAGCTATAACAGACCATAATGGCTGTCAAGCATTTCCAATAGCATATTCACTTATAACTGAACATAATAAAGGAAAAGATCCCAAAGATTGCTTTAAAGGATTATATGGTGTAGAACTAACTTTAGTTGATGATACTGTCAACATTGTCGTAAGACCTACTGATACTCCGCTTGAAGGTACTACTTATGTTGTATTCGATACCGAAACAACCGGATTTAATGCTGGCGGAGCCGATCAGATGATTGAAATAGGTGCCGTAAAAATATGTAATGATGAAATTGTTGACAGATTTGATGAATTAATTGATCCAGGAAGACATATTCCTGATAAGATAACAGCCTTAACCTGTATCACTGATGATATGGTAAAAGGAAAAGATAATGAAGAAAATGTTACTAAAAGATTTTTAGAGTGGGCCGGTAATTTACCAATGGTTGCTCATAATGCTAAGTTTGATATTTCATTTATCGAAATGGCTATGAAAAAATATAATCTCGGAACATTTGAAAATACGGTTATTGATACCTTAGAATTATCTAGAACAATTGATCAAGGATACGCTAGACATAACTTGTCAGCCCTTGTTGCAAGATATAATATTCCATGGGAAGAAGATGCTCACCATAGAGCAGATTATGATGCTGAAGGAACAGCTAAAGTATTTGCTAAAATGTTAAATAAACTTATTGGTCAAAATTATAAAACGATAAATGACTTAACAAAATTAGTATCTATGGATGAAATATATAAGTTTGGTAGAACTTTCCATTTTAATGCTATAGCTTTAAACAAACAAGGATTAAAGAATTTATTTAAAATGATTTCTTTAGCTAACACGACATATTTATATAAAACTCCAAGAATACCTCGTAGTAAAGTTAATGAATTAAGAGAAGGTTTGCTTATCGGTAGTGGCTGTTATGAATCAGAAGTATTCCTTGAATCACGTAGTAAAGAAGGGGAGGAACTTACTAATGTTATAAACTTTTATGACTATGTTGAAGTACAACCTCCGGAAGTATATAATCATTTAATTCAAACTACCGATTTTGGAAGTGTTGAAGAATTAAAAGAACATATTAAAAAAGTTATTAGCGCTACGAAAGAAGCAGGTAAGATAATTGTTGCTACTGGTGATGTTCATCACTTTACTAGAGAAGATAAAATATACCGTGAAATAATTGTCAATCAAAAAGTACCTGGTGGTGGAAGACACCCACTAGCTAAGAATAATATTAAAAGTATTCCATCACAACACTTTAGAACTACTAGAGAAATGTTAGATGATTTTAACTTTTTAGATCCAGATACAGCATATGAAATAGTAGTTACTAATACAAACAAAATATTAGATATGGTAGATGTTATTGAAGTAATTATTGATACTGGTGGCATACCATTTTCTCCAAGAGTAAAGAGTGATGATGGAAAAAGTTATTTGGACTGTCCTAGAGTAGTTACTGATCTTGTATATACTAAAGCAGGGGAATGGTACGGTAGTCCACTTCCATATAATATTGAAGAACGTATTGCTAAAGAATTATATGGTGATATTGTTCATAAAATATATGAAGAAAAAGTAGATCCTAAATTATCTGATGAAGAAAAAGAAAAAGAAATATTTACTAATGTTCATAATATAGTTATTTCTGGTTTTGATGCTGTTAAAGAATTAGTAGGTAATTATGTTAAAGAAAAATGGACTGAAGAAGATGGAGAACTAAATTATGAATCATTAGAAAAGAAAATAAAGAAGTCTTTGGGAGGAATCATTGGTGGAGGATTTGATCCAATATACCTAATTGCTCAAAGATTAGTAAAACACTCTAATGACGATGGCTATTTAGTAGGTTCCCGTGGATCTGTTGGGTCATCTTTCGTAGCTACCATGATGGGTATTACGGAAGTTAATCCATTGCCAGCTCATTATAGATGCCAAAAATGTGGCACAAGCATCTTTAATGATGATAAAGGTAATAGCTTAGGTGCTACTTATTCAAGCGGTTTTGACTTACCAGATAAACTATGTCCAAATTGTGGTAACCCAATGTATAAAGATGGACAAGATATGCCATTTGCTACCTTCTTAGGTTTCAATGCTGATAAAGTACCAGATATCGACTTAAACTTCTCAGATTTAAATCAAGCATCAGCTCATGAATATACAAAAGTATTATTCGGTGTTGATAACGTATATCGTGCTGGTACTATTGGTACTGTTGCTGATAAAACAGCTTATGGTTTTGTTAAAGGATATTTTGAAGATAAAGGTATAACAGATAAGAGAAGTTGCGAAATAGAAAGATTAGCCGTTGGATGTACTGGCGTTAAAAGAACAACCGGACAGCATCCGGGCGGTATTGTCGTTGTCCCTGATTATATGGATGTATCTGATTTTACACCATTCCAGTATCCCGCTGATGATCCAAGTAGTGCATGGAGAACAACCCATTTTGATTACCATGCTATTGACCAAGATTTATTAAAACTTGATATATTGGGTCACTCTGATCCTACACAATTACGTCTAATACAAGATTTGACTGGTACTGATATCTTAAAAGTACCACTAGATGATAAAGAAACGATGTCTATATTTACTAGCACAAAAGCCTTGGGAGTAACACCAGAACAAATAATGTGTAAAACAGGAACTCTTGGTATCCCAGAATTCGGTACACCATTTACTATCAGTATGGTGGAAGAAACCAAACCTACAACCTTTGCCGAACTAATTAAAATATCTGGTTTATCACATGGTACTGATGTATGGCTTGGTAATGCTAGAGATTTGATTGTAAATAATGTTGTACCATTTAAAGAAGTAATTGGTTGTCGTGATGACATTATGGTTAACCTAATGTACCGTGGCATTGAACCAATAAAGGCCTTTAAAATAATGGAGTTTGTCAGAAAAGGTAAAGCATCTAAAGATAAAGATACTTGGGCTGAATATGTTGATCTTATGAAAAAGAATAAAATTCCTGACTGGTTTATTGATTCTTGCGCTAAAATCAAATACATGTTCCCTAAAGCTCACGCTGCAGCATATGTTATCAGTGCCTTTAGAATAGCTTGGTATAAAGTTCATATGCCAGCATACTATTATGCATCTTGGTTTTCAACAAAGGCTACTGATTTCAATATTGAAGCCATGATTAATGGCTATGATGATATTAAAAAAGTCCTAGAAGAAATAAGCGAAAAAGGATACGATGCTACGAATAAAGAGGCTGGCGTTGCTGAATGTCTTCGCCTTGCTCTAGAAGCAACAGCTAGAGGTATTAAAATAGCTAATGTTGATTTATATAAAAGTAAGGGCATGACCTTTACTGTTCTAGATGATAAGACAATTGTTCCACCATTTAGGGCAATTGATGGGTTAGGGGATGTCGTTGCAAAGAGCATCGAAAAAGAAGCCCAAAAGCATCCATTTATCTCAATTGAAGACTTTCAAAATAGATGTAAAGTATCGACAACTTTAATCGATAAAATGAAAGTAATGGGTATATTTAAAGATATGCCAGAAACAAGCCAATTAAGCTTGTTCTAAAATAACAAAAAAAAATAGCAATATGTCAAAAAAACTATTGCTTTTTTTTAATGTTTTTGATATCATTAGATTATAGAGTAAAGGAGGACATAGCATGGAAAACAAAAATGGAAGTATGGTCTTTTTAGGAGTTATCGGTGTAGCTACATTAGTAGTTGCTATCATCGGTGCAACATTCGCGTTCTTCAGTGCATCAGCTAGTTCAGAAAATGGTGCTGTTACTGCAGGAGCTGCCAACATAAGTTTAGGTTTTACCGACCAATCTTATAGGAACTTAAAAACGCATTTAGTTCCAGCTAGTGAAAATGTTGCTACGTATGCAGCAGTATCACAAAGTGGTACCGGTGCTACAGCTAATCAGCAATGCGTTGATGACAATACCAACGAAGTATGTAGTGTATATGAATATACAGTAACCAACGATAGCCCATCGACTATAACTATTACGACTACGTTAGAGGCTGTAACCAACACATTTACAACTACGAACTTAAAGTATAAGGTATATGCAGGTTCAACGGATGCGTCTGCCAACCTAACTGGACTAAGAGCCGGAGTTACTAAATTAGCATATTCTGGTACTACCGCTCCAACTCCTATAATTGCCGCTACTACAGTTCCGGCAACTGGCGCTAACAATAAGCACACATTGGAGTTAGGCGGCACTGGAGTTACAGAAGTAACTTTGAATCCTAATGAGTCTAGGACCTACACAATTATTATCTGGATTCAAAACTTAGATTCTGCACAAGATGCTGACCAAGGTAAAGCATTTGCCGCAACATTGTCAATTGATTCAGGTAGTGGTGAAGGTGTCTATGGTGTTATCAGCGGAGTAAGTGATTAGTACAAAAATAATTATTGGATGATTTTTCATCCTTTAATTTTGTAAAAAAGAATTTAATTGTAAAAAAACATTGCAAAAAAATACAAATTTTGATATTATTAATATAGTAAAAGGAGGATACAATATGGAGGAAAAGAAAAAAAACGGAAGTGGAATATTTCTAGGAGTTGTTGCTGTAGCAACACTTATCGTAGCAATCATCGGTGCAACATTCGCATATTTCTCTATTAGTTTAACTAGTGCTGAAGATGCTGTTAATGTAACTGCCTATGAATATGCGGTAACATTGTCTATGTCAAGAGTATATCCTGCTGCAGGAAGCAATGAGGAATTAATTCCATTAGATCCAGATGGAGATGTAGATGGAGCAACTGGTACATATACTAAAAATTTATTATATGCCCTAAACGTTGCATCTGATAGATGCGTAGATGTACCGGGTAATAATCAACCAGGTCACATGGTATGTGCACTTTACAAACTAGAATTTGAAAATACTAGTGCTTCAGCTATTACATTTAATGGTGTTGTACACACAGTATCAAATACAGCATCAGCTACTAGATCAGGTGCTACACCATTTGTTAATTTAACGCTTCAAGAATTAACTGGTGATATAAATAGCTTAGAACTTCCACAAGGAATTGGTCCAGTTAACATTGTTGCAACTGCTGCTCCAGCATCATCAAGTGAGGGAGAACAACCAACGAATACTGATATTTCAATTGGTACAGTTACCGTACCTGCAAACTCAACTGCTGAAGGTAATGGCGTATATGAAAAATATCTTGTCATTTATCTAAACGATGAAGGAGAAGATCAATCTAATGAAATGGGAGCTTCATATACTGGACAGTTAATTTATAGTTCAACTGGTAACTCAAGTAGATTAACTGGTACATTCTCATTATAGTAAATAAAGCGAGTAATCGCTTTTTTTCTTACTCAAATTTTTCAAATAATATTGAAAAAAAGCAATATTTTTGTTATCATTAAATAAGAATAGGTGTGATAGCGATGAACGACAAAAAGAAATCAGTTGCTTTAATTGGATTAATCGTCGTAGCTGCCTTGATTTTAATAGTCATAGGCAGTACTTTTGCATACTTTAGTATAAGTTTAACAAGCGAAGAAAATGCAATTTCACTTCGTGCTGCTGAATTTTCAATCGAACTTGACGACGATACATCGCTAATCAAAAGCCAGCTTATTCCATCCATCGAAGAATATGTAGATAGGGCTAGCGCTAGAGTTGATGGAAGTGGCAATTTTCTTAAACCATATGAAGATCAACAAACTGGTGAATTAGTTAAAGCGGGAACAACATGTATTGATGATAATACAAATGAAATCTGTAGTATCTACACGTTCACTATCATTAATCGTATGACAGATTATGATTTGCCGTTATATATAACACTAAATCCTAGTGTAAATACATTTGCAAACCTATATTTTAAAGTATTAGATGAAAATCTAGATGAAGTAATTAGTGCAACCCATCTTGTCGATGATAGGCCATATACTTTAGATGCTAATGACAATCCTGTATATGAAGCAAATAGCACTATTTCTCCGATTGTCTTAACAAACATTAATACTACGTTAGCAAAGGCTACAAATGATCAAACACCTAGTACAGTAACATATCATATTGTTATTTGGATTATGGAAAATAATGAAAACCAAACTGAAACCGATAGTGGTAAATTGTTTGCTGCAACTCTAAAAGCACAAGCAAGCGGAGCTAATGGTAGAGGAATAACTGGTGTTATTTCAGCATCAGGTACTGATGGTGGTTAAAAAGCACTTGAAATTAATAATAAGTGTGTTATAATAAGATTAGTTTTCGGTTTATAAGTGACAAATAAATATTAACGAGACTGACAATTTATGAAATTTAAAAAGAGCACGAAAGTGAAATAAGGTGGTACCGCGGCTAGTGTCGTCCTTATGCGATTACTTTTCGTGCCTTTATTTTTTGGAGGTAATATTATGAAAGAAAACATTTACAGAAGTATCTACTGTGGTGAAGTAAATAAAACACATGTAGGTAAAGAAGTTCGCCTTGCCGGATGGGTAGAGCAAATTAGAAACTTAGGAAGTTTAGTTTTTATCACTTTACGTGATGAAACAGGCCTTGTCCAATTAATTAGTGAAGATATTGATAAGTTTAAAGACTTAACTAGAGAAAGTACAATTACAGCTACAGGAACGGTTAGAAATAGATTAGATGGTATGGTCAATCCAAATATGAAAACAGGTGAAATCGAAGTGTTGATTTCATCATTCGAAGTGTTGGGACCAGCTCTTAATGTCCTACCATTTGAAGTTAGCCGTAGTAGGGAAGCGAATGAAGATACAAGACTTAAATATCGTTATCTAGATTTGAGAAATCCTGAAGTACATAAAAATATTTTGTTTAGAACAAAAGTAATAGACTTTATTAGATCAACTATGAAGGGTATGAATTTTACTGAAATAAATACTCCGATCATATCTACATCTAGTCCGGAGGGGGCAAGAGACTTTGTAATTCCAGCAAGAAACTTTAAAGGTAAATTCTATGCCTTACCACAGGCACCACAAATATATAAACAATTATTAATGGTATCTGGATTTAATAGATATTTCCAAATAGCGCCATGTTTTAGAGATGAAGACTGCCGTGCTGATAGAACATTAGAGTTTTATCAATTAGACTTAGAAATGAGTTTTGTAACTGAGGAAGATGTTTTCGAAGTTGGTGAAACAGTTTTCTATGAAACATTTAAAAAGTTTGGCGATAAAGAAGTATCACAAAGACCTTTCCGAAGGATTTCATGGGCTGATGCTATGGCTAAATATGGTTCAGATAAACCAGATTTAAGAAATCCATTAATTATCGAAGATATAACTGAAATATTTAAAAATACTGAATTTAATGGCTTTAAAGATAAAAAGGTTAAAGCTATTAAAGTTGATACTTGCGATAAACCAAATTCTTGGTTCAAGAAACTTGAAGAATTTGTTATTGAAAAAGGTGG
>JAEEGL012839998.1_pt1 | contig 20164 bp, 17 predicted proteins | sample 9134231 | NCBI WGS metagenome assembly JAEEGL01 (sample SAMN16246548, study PRJNA631951) | gut metagenome | biome: gut microbiome; feature: rumen; material: fiber-attached | host: Bos | place: Iran: Karaj | collected 2018-10
AAAGACCGGACGAAGCAGAATGAAGCATCGCAGCTGAACATTCAAGTTGACGGCGGACCGAAAAGAGTTTATACTTGCTTCGGCCTGTTCCCGATACTTTAATTCTGGCATCTGCCGTAAGACAATATGGGGAATCAAGGCCGGAGAGGTAACATGATCAGGGTAAAAGAAGTCAGCACGAAGAAGGAACAGAAGGAATTCCTGGAATTCCCGAACAGGCTCTACAAAGGAAATCCTTATTACGTGCCGCCGCTTTACATGGACGAGAAGAAGATCTTCCGCAGCGATTACGTCTATTACGACACCTGCGAGGCAGTATATTTTCTCGCGACGGACGAAAGCGGCAGGACGGTAGGCCGGATCTCCGGCATCCTGCAGCGGGCGGCGAACGAAAAGTACGGACAGAAACGCGTGCGCTTCACGCGGCTGGACGCAGTGGACGATGAGACGGTCTTCAAGGCGCTTTTCGATGCGGTCGAAGACTGGGCCCGCAAGAAGGGCATGAATGAGATCGTTGGCCCGCTCGGTTTTTCGGATCTGGAGCGGGAAGGCATGCTGATCGACGGATTTGAACATCTTGCCACCTTCGAGGAGCAGTACAATGCACCGTACTATCCGGTACACGTCGAAGCGCTCGGCTACGAGAAGGAAGTGGACTGGTTTGAATCGATGGTCCGCGCGCCGAAGGATTACGACGGCAGCCTGCACAAGATGTCGGAACGGATCATGGAACGCTATAACCTGCACTGGTTCAAGGCGAAGAACGTCAACGACTTCATTGAACGCTACGGCGACCAGTTCTTCAGCCTGCTGGATCGTTCCTATGATCTGATCTACGGAACAGTGCCGTTCACGGAAGGCATGAAGAAGATGATGATCGACAACTTCAAGCTGATCATCCAGCTGAAGTATGTGGCAGCCGTTCTGGATGAGAACGACCGGATGGTCGCCTTCGGCATCTGCTTTCCGAGTCTTGCGAAAACGATGCAGCAGGCTGGCGGAAAACTGCTGCCGAAAGCCTGGCCGCAGCTACTGAAGGCACTGACGAAGCCCGACATCGTCGACTTCGGTCTGATCGGAGTCGATCCTGAGTACCTGAACCGGGGCGTTTCAGCCTGCATCGCGGCACACATCATCGATCTGTTCGGGGCACAGCCTTACGTGGACCATGCCGAAACGAACCTGAACCTGGAAGACAATTACGCGATTCGGAACCTTTGGAAACGTTTCGATTCGACCGAGCACAAGAAACGCCGCTGCTACGTCAAGAAGGTGGCGGAATGAGAGGGAGGAATGAACATGGATAATTTTGAAAAAGTCAAGGAACTTCTGGTCGACCAGCTGTACTTAAGCGATCCCGACGCCGTCACGCCGGACGCTGAGATCAAGGCGCTCGGCGCCGATTCGCTGGACATCATGTCGTTACTGATGGCGATCGAAGACCAGTACGGCATCAAGATCCAGGACGACAAGCTGGCTTCATTCGTGACGGTCGGTGACATCGTCGAGTATCTCGAAACGCTGTAAATGAAAGAGGCGGCCCATGCCGCATCGGATGCCGGAGGCTTTCCGCCTCCGGCTTTTTGCGTTGTCAGGCACATGAAAATAGCGATTGAATAATGAAAAACGCTGTGTTAAAATGAGATTAAGAATAATTAAAGGAGGACGGATGCATGAAAAAAGCATTATCTCTGATCCTTGTACTTGTTTTGGTCACATCATCGGCATGCATCCCGATCATCAACGGGCCGACCGGCTCTGAGAGCGAATCGGAAGTCACGACTGCTGCACCGACGCAGAGCGAGACTGTTGCGCCGACGGAAACGGTAACAGAACCTGAAACGGAAGAGTCGACGGAAGCGCCGGCGACGGAGAAACCGACGGAAGTGCCGACAGAAGCACCGACGACTGAAAAGCCGACGGAAGCGCCGACGACCGAAAAGCCGACGGAAGCGCCGACGACGGAGAAACCGACAGAACCGCTGCCGCAGACCATTGAGGAACTGACACCTTACTTCGAGAGCTTCCTGAACAGCTGGGGCGTGAACGGCTTCCTGCACGGCGTCTTTAACGACGTCACGTTCGGATGGGTGGAAGAGGTCGCGATCCAGCTCGCCACGCAGAAGGGCCTGGACGCATCAGCTTACATCGACGCGATCAAGAAAGACGGCACATATTACGAAGACGCGCCTGTTCTGAGCGTTTTGAATGCCGACACGTTCCAAAACTATATTCTGGAAGTGACAGGGCATAAAGTTTCGGAATTCCGCCAGAACACGCTGCCGCTGTATCTTTTGGGCAAGAGCATCTATTACATGTACTCGGGCGACACGAATTACCGCGAGATCAAGGTCACGAAAGTGGAGCAGCTGGAATCCGGCAATTATGCGGTCTACTATCAGGATGCGCTCGGAAGCGACTGGGATTTCTCCGTGGCCTGTCATGAAGATGACTGGAACCACGGCTTCATGTCGGCAAAGGACATGGTCGCGGTCCTGTCCTACAACAAGAGCAACGGTTCCACGCAGCTTGTCGCGAACGAGTTCGTCCTGCCGAAGAACCATTTGGAAATGGCCCCGTACATAGAGCATTTCCTGTTGATGGCCGGCAATAACGGCGTCCTGCGTACGCAGTTTGGTGATCCGCGGGATATCAAGCTCAGCGACGTCATCTACCAGCTTAAGGACCCTGCGCTGGATTCGGAAACGGTATTCGATGAGATCCAGAAGGCTGGCTTCGACACAACCGATACAGGCGCTTCCTATACGGCTGAAAAGTATCTCGACGGCGTCCTGAAGGGATTCACGGGCTATGGGCTGAAGGACATGCGGTCCCTGGATGATCCGCTGCAGACGAAAGGCGGCATTTATTTCGTCCTGCACGGAGACACGAATTTCCAGCCGGCCAAGGGAGATGAATGGAACCCGGTCGTGAAATATGACCTGATCATCATGCACTATCACAGCGAGTGGGGCGATTGGGGCTATTTCGAGGGCGTTGGCCATGATCCGGCCGATTACACGAATTACCATTACAGCAGCGAGATGACGGCGACATTCGAATGGACGCCTGAAAAGGGCCTGTTCATCACTTCGAACGTTCCGGGCCTGTAAACCGTATTTAAACATCATGCACTGCAGCACGCGGCAAGTCTGAAAAATGTTGCCGCGCCCATGAAGGCGTCCCGCCGGACTCATCCGGCGGGACGCTTTTCTTTGCTTGATTCATAGGGCTTCGGGTGGTATGATAAGTGTCAGATCATTATGCACGACGCAGGAAAGGATCACATGAAGCTCATTCATTGCGCGGATCTGCACCTGGACGCGAAGATGCAGACGCATCTGCCGCCTGAAAAGGCGAAGGAGCGGCGGCAGGAAATACTGAATACGTTCGAGCGCATGACGGACTATGCCGTTCGTGAAGGCGTTTGCGCGATCCTGATCGCGGGTGACTTGTTCGATACGGGGACGATCTCAGCCGCGACAAGGAACGTCGTGCTCTCGCAGATCGCGAACCATCCGGGCATCCGGTTCTATTATCTTAAGGGGAACCACGGCCGGGACAATTTCTTATCCGGTCTTGAGCGCATCCCGGAGAATCTGAAGCTGTTCACAGGCAGATGGACGTCTTATGACGAAGGGCGCGTGAAGATTACCGGCGCCGAACTGGAAGAAGCGGACAGGGCAGCGCTTTATCCGTCGCTCGTGCTTTCGCCGGATGCTTATAACATCGTCATGCTGCACGGACAGGAGGCATCTTCTTCCGGCGGGGATCGGGCGGAGATCATCGATCTTCGCGCGCTTAAAAACCGCCACATCGACTATCTGGCGCTCGGGCACGTGCATGCGCCGAAACTGGAAAAACTGGACGAGCGCGGTGTATACTGTTATCCTGGCTGTCTCGAGGGGCGCGGCTTTGACGAATGCGGGCCGCACGGCTTCATGCTGATGGAGATCCCGGATGCGGGAGAGGCGAAGATGACGTTCGTGCCATTCGCGTCCCGGACGCTCCATGAGGTGGAAACGGACGTGAGCGGCTGCATGACTTCCTTTGAGATCGCAAGGCGGATCGATGAAGCGCTGGAACGGGAGGCGGTCCCGGACAGCGACATGGTCCGGATCGTCCTGACCGGCCGCGTCGACGTCAGCTGCGAGAAGAATCCGGCATATCTGACGGTCCGGCTGGACCGCTATTATTTCGTAAAGATCGAGGACAGGACCACGCTGGCCGTCCGCTTTGACGACTATGCGAAGGACCGGTCCTTAAAAGGAGAGTTTTTCAGGACCGTCATGGCGGAGACGGAGCTGGATGAAGATGAGAAGCTTCGTGTGCTGCAGTACGGTTTTCAGGCGCTTTCAGGGGAGGAACCGTCATGAGGCTGCTTTCCTGTCACATTGAGAATTTCGGCCGGCTGACGAACTTTGATTATGTTTTCGGAGAGGGGATCTCGCAGATCTGCGAGGAGAACGGCTTCGGGAAATCCACGTTCTGCGCGTTCCTTCTGGCCATGTTCTACGGCTTTGAAGGCGACCGCCGGCACGGACTGAACTCTGAAAGAGCATTTTACGATCCCTGGCAGGGCGGCGTTTACGGAGGTTCCGTTTCTTTCGAGACGAAGGGAAAACGCTACAGGTTCGACAAGACCTTCGGAAAGAAGGAAAGCGAGGACACGTTCGAACTGTACGATCTCTCCACAGGGCTGAAAAGTTCGGATTATTCCTCCGGGCTCGGACAGGAGCTTTTCGGGATCGACCGCCACTCCTTCATGAAGACCGTCTTCATCGGGCAGGATGCCCTGAAGACGGAAGCGACAGACCGGGTGAATGCCCTGATCGGCAACCTGTCGTCTGAGGAAGGGGACATCTCGGTTTATGAAAAGGCAGACAGACTGCTGAAGACCGTGCTGGATGGTGAGACACCGAAACGGCGTACCGGAAGGCTCTATGAACAGAATGAACGTCTGCAGGCACTGAAGACTCAGGAAGCGAAGGGACCGGCGCTGGAACAGGCACTGACGGAGGTCCTTAATAAGCTTCAGAAGACAGAGGAACGGATCGAAGAACTCAAGGCCGAAGGCGCCAAGGCGCAGAAAACGTTCGAGGACGCGGTCTCGTGTGCGGACGACAGACGCCAGATGGAGCGCTTTGAGGAACTTCGAATGAGCGCTGCCGCCAAAGCGGCCGTGACGGCGGAATACCGGAAAGCTTTTCCGAAAGGCGTGCCGGAGCAGTATGAGATCCTGTCGGCGCTGAATGCGGCTTCGAACTGCAGGCAGGATCTGCAGAAAGCCGAAGAAAACCGCTTAAGCGATGCGGAAGCAGAGCGCCTTAAGGAAGATCTGGAGGCGTTCAACGGCGTCCTGCCCCCGGAGGAGGAACTGAACGAAGCGATGGCCTTCGAAAGCCGGTTGGAAACGGTGCGTGAATCGATCCGCATCCACACGCTGACGCAGGCCGAGAAAAAGCGCTTCGAGACGCTGTCGAGAGCATACGGGACTTCGAAAAAGGACCCGGCGCAGAAAGCCCGGGGCAGAAGGCTTGCGGGCGTCGCGCTGACATCCGCGGGCGTGATCCTGTTCATGCTGTCGTTCTTTCTTCCGGCATTTTTGTCCCTGAAGCCATGGGACTACGCTGTATCGGGAGTCCTTCTTCTTTTGGGCGTGATCCTGATGCTTGGCGCAAATGTCCGGCAGAAGAATGAGGAAAAAGAGGAATGGACGGCGCTGAGCAGTAAGGCCGGAGCCGTTGACGAAGAGGCGCTCCGTTCGGAAGAAGAAACGTTATCAGGGCAGATCAGATCGTTCCTGAAACGCTTCGGAGCCGAAAGCGCCGACACACGGTTTTCGGACGAGCTGCTGTACATTTCGCGGCGGGCATCTTCATGCGAGAAGCTTTTGAAACGGCAGGAAGCCTTTGAACAGGCAATGAGGGAAGCCGGATACGAAAGGAGCGCGCTTGATTCGTTCTTTGCAAAGTACGGACTTTCCAGGGAAGAAGACGCGGGAAGCATGCTGAACGGTCTGCTGACTTCCAGAAACGCCTTGCTGAACGCGAAGAAAAACGAAGATGATGCCGCGTCCCAGCTTGCGGCATTTGAAAAAACGCATGATATCGAGGCAATGAGGCGATCTGCGGCAAATGCTCCCGAAATGAGCGCGGAAGACGCCAAACAGGCCATTTCCGCTCTGTCGCAGGCACTGGAGGAGACGCGGAAGGAACGCAACGCCCTTACAAGACAGCTCGAGGATCTGAGACAGGAGCAGGAAGCATGGGAGGAAGGACATGCGGAATGCCTTCTGCTGATCCAAAAGCACGCCGAAGATACAAAACGTTACCGCCTGATAGAAAAGACGAGGACGCTTCTTTCAAAAGCCAGGGATGCGATGACGACCCGGTATTCAAAGCCTCTTTTGGAAGCTTTCAACGGATACCTGACACAGATGACCGGAAGAGAAGAACCTGGTTATTCGCTGAACGCAAGGAGCGAGCTCTCTCATGATGAGAGCGGAAGGAAAAGAGAACTGGCGACTTTTTCGAAGGGCTATCAGGATCTCCTGTCTTTATGCCTGAGATTCGCCTTCATCGACGCGATGTATCCGGAGGAAAAGCCGTTCGTGATCCTGGACGATCCGTTCACGAACCTTGACACGGAAAAGACCGCGCGTGCCCTTCTTTTTCTTGCAAAGGCTTCCGAAACCTATCAGATCGTCTATATGACCTGCCATGAATCGCGGGAATTCAGATAAAAAGATCCGCCACAGAAGCGGCGGATGCCAAAAGAGGAGAAAAAGACCATGAATGTACAGTCCGGTCTGTGGATCGCAGCGATGCGTCCCGTTTTGAAGCAGCTTCTGGACAGCCTGCTTCAGAGATACACCTATGCTTCGGTCCTGGCCTCCGACGTCGACGCGAAGGATTACTCCGTGTCGGCACGGGGCACATCGATCGCCGAAAACGATCGGTTCGGCAAGCGCGGTTTCGTCGTCCGCGTCTATGAAAACGGCGGTTATGCGGAATACAGCGCGAACGCGCTGGACGAAGACGGCATCCCGGTCGTGATGGAGCACATTGCAAGAGAACTGCGAAGCGCAGAGAGATTCCAAAAGTATGAGACGCCGGTCTCGGCCGACGAGCCGCTGACGTTCGTCAAGTCAACTTCCTTTGAGACCGACCCGAAGGCACTCGGCGACGAAGCGATCCTGACAAGGCTGAACGGGATCCGCAGAAAGGGCCTTTCCATGGACGGGCGTCTGCTTGACGTGAACGTGCGGTTCTCCTATCAGACCTATCACAAACTGTTCCTTTCAAGGAACCGGGATCTTGAACAGAACGTGATGTGGACGTCTGCCGCTTTAGTCATGATGGCGCGCAAAGGACAGGAGATCAAGGATTCCTACCGCTCGATGTCTCTTTTGGGCGGCGCGGAACTTCTGGGGAGCGTAGAGGAAAACCTCGGCGAAGCCTGCAGGACGGTGATCGATCTTCTGGACAGTGAGCCATTAAGGCCCGGCGAGTACGAATGCGTCTGCACGCCTGAGGTCACCGGAATGATCGTGCACGAAGCATTCGGCCACGGCGTCGAGATGGACATGTTCGTCAAGGACAGGGCGCTTGCGAAGAACTACATCGGCGAATACGTCGCCTCCCCGCTCGTCACCATGTACGACGGCGCCGCAACGGGCTACGAGGATGTTGCAACCTACTTTTTCGACGATGAAGGCAATACGGCGAAAAACACGCTGATCATCGACAAGGGCATTCTGAAGACCGGCATCTGCGACGAAGTCTCCGCAGCACGGCTTCATACCCATCCGACAGGGAACGGACGAAGGGAAGCCGTCGATCACAAGGCATATACCCGCATGACGAACACCTGGTTTACGGAAGGCGAAAGCACCGTAGAGGAGATGATCGCAAGCGTGAAGGACGGTCTGCTGCTCGAAGAGCCGAGCTCCGGCATGGAAGACCCGAAGAACTGGGGCATACAGTGCATGGTGAGTTTCGCCCGCGAGATCAAAGACGGGAAACTGACCGGCAGGGTCTTCTCGCCGATCGTGCTCTCGGGCTATGTGCCGGATCTGTTGAAATCCATTTCGATGGTCTCTGAGCATGCCGGTCATTCCGGCGGAGGCGCCTGCGGAAAGGGCTGGAAGGAATGGGTCAAGGTTTCGGACGGCGGTCCCTGGATCAAGGCCAGGATCCGTTTGGGCTGAGGAGGTGCGAAGATGATTGAAAGAATCCAAGAAGCGCTTAAGCAGGAAGGCGTATCAGTCTGGCGGATAGAAAAGACCCGTGAGGAGCGTGCCGAGCTGTATTTCATCAAAAAAGAACTGGATCAGCCGCGCTTTGCCGACATCACCCGGTATACCGTGACGGTTTTCCGCGATTTTGAGGAGAACGGCACGAATTACCGCGGCCAAACGACCGCGAACGTCGCACCGGGCATGACGGACGAAGAGATCCGCCAGAAGATCCGGGACGCTTATTTCGGCGCCGCCTTCGTGAAAAACCCGTTCTTTCAGATCGCCGATCCCATCGAAGAGGACTTCAAGGCTTCTGCGTCCGATCTGAGCAGACTGCCGCTGCAGGATATTGCGGCTGCTTTCGCTCAGGCGATGCTGGACGTTCCGTCCGACGAGAACGCGTTCATCAATTCCATGGAGATCTTCATGCGCAGATGCAAAACGGAGATCGCCGCATCGAACGGACTGCACGTTTCGTTCGGCACCGACAGGGTGAGCGGTGAATTCGTGACCCAGTGCAAGTCTCCCGAGGACGTCGAACAGTACAGGCAGTTCTCCTACGACAGCTTCAATCTGGAAGGCGTGAAACGGAAGATCGCGGAAGGCATCGAAGACGTGCGTCTTCGCGCAGGGGCAAAAGGCGCTCCGAAAAGCGGCACCTGCAGCGTGATCCTTAAGGGCGAGCAGGTCGGAGAACTGTTAAGCTACTATCTCATGCGTTCTGCCGCGGCGATCATTTATCCGCACTACTCGGACTGGAAACCAGGTGATACCGTGCAGGAAGCGGCCGCAGGATACGAAACATTGGATCTGACGCTTACTGCGACCGAACCCTATTCGGATGAAGGCATCCCGATGAAAGACAGACGGCTCATTGAAGGCGGTGTTTTAAAGACGCTGCACGGAGGGACGCGGTTCTGCCGCTATCTGGGGATCGAACCTACCGGCGATTACAGAAAGCTGTCGTGCGCCAACGGAAGCATGTCCTATGAAGACATGAGGAAGGGACGCGTGATCGAATGCGTGTCGTTCTCTGATTTCCAGACCGATTTCTTCACGGGGAATTTTGGCGGCGAGATCCGCCTGTCGTTGCTTCATGAGGACGGAAAGACGGTCCCCCTTTCGGGCGGTTCAATCAACGGAAAACTGGCCGACGTGGCAAGCAGGCTCGTGTTCTCGACGGAACGGTATGAAGACGAGAATTATGCGGGACCCTATGCGGTCCTCATTCCCGACGTACCCATTGCCGGGCAGTGAGGATCCGCAGACAGTAAGATGCATCAACGCGATAAGGAGAGACAGAAATGGATAAGATCGAATACAAACGGATCGACGGCATGAAGCTTCCTTGCTCCCGGATCTTTTACGGTGCGGGATGCGACATGATCCAGACAGGAGAGGATCATTCGGACTTTCTTGAGAAGATCTTTCAAACAGGCATCAATACTTTCGATACGGCGCGCCGCTACGGGCTTTCCGAGAAGACGCTCGGCATCTGGGTCGATAAGAGGGGGCGGCGCGATGACCTGGTGATCCTCTCGAAGTGCTGCCATCCGCTTATGGACGGCACGAAAAGGGTGAACAGGGAAGCGATCCTTGAAGACTATGAGATCTCCAGAGGACTTTTGGGCTTCGATTTCATCGACATCTACCTGTTGCACAGGGATGACCCGGAAGTATCCGTCGGTCCGATCGTCGAGACTTTGAACGAGATGAAGGCTGCAGGCAGGATCGGCGTCTTCGGCGGTTCAAACTGGCAGATCCCGCGCATCGAGGAGGCAAACGAGTATGCCTACGCGCACGGTCTTGAAGGATTTACGGTCTCTTCGCCGAACTTCTGCCTGGCGGATCAGATCACGGACATGTGGGGAGGCGGAGGCGTCGCGATCACCGGGCCGAACCACGTGAAGGAGCGCGAATGGTACGTGAAGACGCAGATGCCTGTCATTGCGTACTCCTCTTTAGGACACGGCATGTTCACAGGCAGAATGAAGGCATCCGACGAGCAGAACGCCGCGCGTTTCCTGGATGAATTCGCGTTGAAGGGCTATGCCTGTCCTGAGAATTTCGAACGCCTTCGCCGTGTCGAGATCCTCGCAAAAGAAAAAGGCGTGAAGGTCCCCCAGATCGCGATGAGCTGGCTTTTTAAGCAGCAGGTCAACGTTTTTGCGGTCGTTGCGACGACGAGCGTCGGCAGGATGCAGGAAAACATCGACGCCTTGAAGGTGGAGCTTTCAGAACGGGAATGCCGGTATCTGGACCTTGAGTCCGACACTTTATGAAACAGACGCCGGTTCAGTAAAAGAAAGGCGCAAATATAAAACACCGGCGGCAGAAGCCGGCAGAAAAGGAGCAGACCATGGAGTTTTTATCGGTTTTTTCAGAGGAATTCAAGCCTTACGGACAGATCCTCGAAGGCTACGACATGTCAGAACTGCTGGAAGCGATGCGTTCGATCCCGCTTCCGGAATCCGGCACGGCCTATCAGCCCTCGATCGCTTCCCTTGAGTATGTGAAGTTGTTCGGAAAGCTGCAGAACAATTATTATGGCGGCATGCCGGTGCAGCTTGGCATGTGCTGGGGGCACAACACGAAACTGAACTGTCTGGAATATCACCGCGACAGCGAAGTCAACGTCGGTACGGACGACTTCGTGCTGCTTCTGGCAAAGCAGGACGAGATCGAAGGCGGAGTGCTGGATACCGCAAAGGTGAAGGCGTTTAAGGTGCCCGCGGGCGTTGCGGTAGAAGTGTATGCGACGACGCTTCACTATGCTCCCTGCCACCTTGACGAGGAGAAGGGCTTCCGCGTGGCTGTCGTTCTGCCGCGAGGCACGAACACTGCCAGGCCCGGCATCGAAGTCTCGGGCTTCGAAGACGGTCTGCTGCGCGCCTGCAACAAGTGGCTGCTGGCGCATCCGGATTCGCGAGAGGCAAAAGACGGTGCGTATATCGGATTAAAGGGTGAGAACATCGACATCTGCAGGTAAGAGAGACGGCGGAACGGCCATATGAAGGAGGAACAATGGTCAGACATATCATTTTGTGGAAACTGAAGGAAGAGATCCAGGGCGAAGAACTGGAAAAAGTGAAGAACGGCATTCAGGAACACCTGGAGGGCTTGAACGGGGTGATCCCCGGGCTTTTGTGGATCATGGTCCGGAAGACCGGCCTGCCGTCTTCGAAGAACGCAGACCTGATGCTGGATTCCGCTTTTGAGTCCGAGGAGGCCCTGAAGGGCTATGCGGTGCACCCGGCGCACGTCGAGGTCGCAAACACTTACGTTCGTCCGTATACTGCATACAGAAGCTGCTTCGATTACGAGGTCTGAACAGAAGAACTTCATCAAGAACGCCAAAAGGCGCCGGGAAATCCGGCGCCCTTTTTGATGCGCAGAAACAAACTGAGGGAATGCCTGATCAGTCTTAGCGGAGCACTTCCGCATAACGCAGCTTCAGCATTTCCATCAGTTCCTTTTCAGGTTCGGAGAACTGCGAGCCCTTACGGAAAAAGATCGTCTGTGAGGCCGAGATGAAAGGACGGATGCGGAATCCCGTCAGAAGTGGGTGCTGGCGGATGACGTCCCCCGGCATGAACGTAAGCCCGATCCCTTCCTCCGCAAAGCGCAAAGGCGTGGAGATCGAAGCGCATTCCATCATGACTTTGGGCATATAGCCTGCTTCCAGAAAGCAGTTCAGCGCTTTTTGGTGCATGTAGGACAGACGGTTCATCAGAATGAACGGCTCATCGCGGAACAACTGCAGGTCAACGGCCTCCCAGGCCTTATCCCGAAGGCCGAGCCTTTCCAGCAGCGGATGATCCACAGCAATCGTCAGCATCATCTCGGAATCCGGAATGACGCGGACGCAGTCCAGATCCGGCTGCTTCGGGATGTCTCCGAAGAATGCCAGATCGATCTCGCCGCTTAACAGGGCGTTTTCCAGGACACGCGTATTGGCTTCCAGAAGATGGATCGTGACGTTGGGATATTTCCGGTGGAAATCGGGAAAGACGTGCTCAAACGTACGCTGACCGCCGTTAACTGTGATCCCGATGGCGATCTGCTGGTTTGCGGTGTCCCTGTAAGCCAGCATGGTATGCTGCATCTCGTGGCAGTCCGCAAGGATCTTTTCCACATAATTCAGATAGATCTGGCCCTCGTGCGTAGGCACCAGGGATGAAGTCAGCCGCTTGAAGATCGGGAATCCGAGTTCCTTTTCCGTGTTCAGCAGACTGTAATTCAGCGCGGAACGCGTGATGTAGAGCTTTTCCGCGGCTTTTGTGATGTTTTTTTCTTCGGCGATCTTCTGAATATAGATCATCTGGCGCAGGTCCATGGACCGATCCTCCCAAGGGGGTGTGAATTTTACTATACAGTTTCTGCAAAATAACAAATCTTCCTTGTCAAAGTATATTCCCTTATAATGTGAGTGTCAAGCAGAAGGAGGGCTGAGAAATGCAGTTCTTAACGGATTTCCCGGGCAGGATCAAAATTAGAAAAGCCGTATTCTGGAAGCTGAATCCGCTTCCTTTGCCTCGCCCGTTCAAGGATGCGACCGGCGGCATCCGGAAAGCATCTCTCTTCGGTGACTGGGTGCAGTTGTACGATGAGGACGGCACGATGGGAGAAGGCCCCTGCACGGAACTGATGAAGGACTACTTCATCCCGATCCTGCTGAAGTCGGAGCCTATGACGCTGAATCAGCTGCGAGAAAAACTGTTCTGGAGCATCCGCAATTTCGGTTATCAGAGTTTCCATGTGCGGGAGCTGGGATCCCTGGACATGGTCCTGTGCGACCTTCTGTCCGTGAGGGCGGGCATTCCTCTGCACAGGATGCTCGGAGCGACGCAGGACTGGTCCAATGTCTACAAGGGCGGCGGTTCTGTATTGCTTTCAGACGAAGAACTGGTGGAAGACATCCTTCGCTTTAAATCCGAGGGATACCGGCAGACCAAGATCAAGGTCGGCGGGACAGAGGACTGGCAGGACGACATCCGCCGGATCGGGAAGATCCGGGAAGCGGTCGGGGATGATTTCGGCATCGCGGTCGACGCCAATCAGAAATGGGACGTCCGGACGGCCTTCGACTTTATTGAAGAAGCTTCCGCGCTGAACGTCTCGTGGATGGAGGAACCGATCCACGCTTATGACATGAACGGTTTGAAACAGCTCCGCACGATGCTCGACGATGCCGGCATCGGCGTGCCGATCGCGATGGGTGAATCGGTCCGCAGCTATTACGAATTCGAGCAGTATGCCGACCACGGCGTCGATCACATCCAGCCCGCAAACGCGGCGCTCTTCTGTCTTGATGAGTATCTGAAGGCAGACAGGCTTTCGAAGGCGCTGGGACTGAAGATCTCATCAGGAGGCATCACATTCATCAATGTGGCGCTCGGCGCATTATACGGGCCGGAAGGGCTGATCGAGTATCATCAGCCGATCATGGAGGTGCTGGTCCCGTACATGTCGGTGACTTCCCGTGTGCAGGACGGCAGATTCTATCTGCCGGATCAGCCGGGCATCCCGATGCGTATGGATCTTGAGCATCTTGAAAAGGACGGACTTCTTGCGGGAAAGACCGTTCTGACTGATTAAGTATTGACCGGACAGACTGAAGCGTTTTGCGTGTCTGTGCCGAGGCAATAAAAAAAGTGATGAAGCGGGTTTCCCCGCACAAAACAAGGAGGAGTAAAAAATGAAGAAGATCATTGCGGTTGTTCTGGCGGCAGTGCTTACGGCAGGAATGCTGGCAGGCTGCGGAAACAGCAATAACGGCGGAAGCACGAATACGGTTCCGAAGAACGTTGAGATGATGGTCCCCGCTAAGGCAGGCGGCGGAACGGACGGCATGGCGAGAGCTTTGGCAAATGACGTCATGGCCATGAGCGGCTCCACGCTGACCATCATCAACAATTCCGACGGTAACGGCGTCGTTGCGTGCGAAACGGCAAGAAACGCGAAGAACGACGGTTCCACGCTGCTGCAGTTCCACACCACGATGCTGATCAAGACCGCTTCCGGCATCTATGACAAGTCCGCGGCGGAAGACTTCAAGGTCATCGCGGTCAGCAGACCGACCGAGGCTGTCAGCTATGTGCTCTGCACCAAGTCCGATTCCCAGTGGGATACGCTTGACAAGTTCCTTGCATATGCCAAGGAAAACGAAGTGAAGATGGGCGTTGAGACCGGCGGCATGGTCCATATCCTGACCGGCATTCTTTCGAATGCGGCAGGCATCAAGGTCAAGTACGTCGACGCCGGCACGGACACCGAAAAGATGCAGGCGCTTGTCGGCGGCACCATCGACGCGGTCCTCGTCAACGTCAACCAGGCTTCCCAGTACATCGAAGCAGGCAAGGTGTTCGGTCTTGCGGTTGTCGGCGACGGCAAGAAGGAGACCAGGAGTTCTGTCCTTCCGGACATCAAGAACTTCGAGGAACAGGGCGTGGAAGGCGTGACCTGGTCCATGTACAACTTCATCCTGGCACCGAAGACCATGAGCGACGAACTGGCGAAGAACATTCATGACCTGTATGCGGCAGCAGCGGAGAGCGAGGCCGTGAACAAGGTTCTTGAGCCGGCCGGCATGGCAATGCGCTTCATGTCCTATGAAGAGGGCCCGGAAGCCATCCGCAAGATGCAGGAAACATTGAACAAGGTCGTCGAACAGCTTGGTCTGAAGCAGTGACCTTCATACAAAGAGGATGACAGGGGTGCATCTTGACGGTGCACCCCGTCTTCATCGGGAACGGAGAATAACATGAAAATCAATCGAGACCAGATAACCGGAGCCGTGATCGTTCTTCTCGGCGTGCTGGTTTTCGTATCCATCAGTTCCTATAAGGTGCCGTTCACCCTGTCTTATCCGGGCCCGCGGGCTCTTCCGGGACTTGCCGCCGTCGGCTTCGTCGTCTGCGGCGCCGGCATCTTCATCAAAGGCTGCATGAACAGGGAAGGCGAGAAGCCTTTCCTTGACAGAAAGGGCTGGCTGAAGCTCGGAATCTCCGTGGCGGCCCTGATCGCGTATGTTGCATTGATGTACGTGATCGGTTTCCTGATCCCCACGGCGCTTTTCCTGTACGGCATCAGCACCTATTATGCAGTCGGCTACAACACCAAATGGTGGCACCGGGTGATCTTTGCCGTCGCGACGACGGCGTTTCTGTACCTGATGTACCAGGTCGTGTTCGGCTACCGTCTGCCGACCGGTATTCTTTTCGGGTAAGGAGGGCTTAAGATGGCAGCATACATCATTTCTCAGTTAACGAGCCCGCTTGGGCTTCTACTGCTTCTGGCGGGCAACGTGGTCGGCATGGTGTTCGGCGCGATCCCGGGTCTGAACGGGACGATGGCCATGATGCTTTTCATGCCGATGACCTATACGATGCAGACCGGCCCGGCAGTCATCTTCCTGATGTCTCTGTGGATCGGCGGCTGCTCCGGCGGCTTCATCGGTTCGGTGCTTCTTGGCATTCCCGGTTCACCGGCTTCGGTCGCGACCTGCTTCGACGGTCATCCGATGGCAAAGAAAGGCCAGCCCGGCCGCGCGCTCGCGATCGGCATGTGCGCATCGTTCTTCGGAACGGCGGTCAGCGCCATCGTCGCGGCGGTATCTGCAAAGGTCATTGCGGACGTCGCGTTCGCGATCGGTCCGTGGGAATACTTCGGGCTTTGCTTCTGCGCGATCACGCTCGTGCTTGCGATCTCCAAGGGCAACATGCTCAAAGGACTTACAAGCGCCTGCATCGGCCTGCTTCTGGCAAGTGTCGGCTTCTCGCCGATCGATGCCCAGCAGCGATTCACCTTCGGCAGCATGTACCTGATGGGCGGTCTCGGCATGACGGCAGTCCTGATCGGTATCTTCGGCGTCAGCATCATGATCCTTGCTCATGCGAAGGGATTTGATCCGCTGCCGAACGTCGATTCAAAGATGGTCCGCGGCATCGGCATCAAATTGAAAGACATCTATGAGCACATCCGCACGATCATCCGATCGTTTGTCATGGGCATCGTCATCGGTTTTTTGCCGGGCATGGGCTCCGGTCTGTCGAACCTGGTGGCATACAGCTCTGCAAAGAACGCTTCCAAACATCCGGAGACATTCGGACAGGGTGATCCCGACGGCATCTGGGCGCCTGAAGTCGCGAATAACGCGTCCATCGGCGGCGCGATGATCCCGATGGCAGCCCTCGGCATCCCGGGCGACACGTCCACCGCATTGCTGATCGGCGCCCTGACCGTTCACGGTCTGGAAATGGGCCCGATGGTCTTCAGAAACTCCGGCGACATCGTTTACATGATGTTCTGGACGGTCGCCGTCTGCGCGCTGATATGCTTCTTCCTTCAGATGATCGGTATGCGCGTTTTCCCGAAGATCCTGAAGATTCCGTATCACTACATGTATCCGGCGCTTCTCGCGATCTCCCTGATCAGCGCCTACACGGACTCATCCAGCCTGGTCAAGTGCGTGATGTTGCTCGTGTTCGCTCTGGTAGGCCTTCTGATGGCCTACGGCGGGCTTCCGCAGTCTCCGCTGATCCTGGCTTTCATTCTCGGGCCGACGCTTGAGAAGAACATGCTTCAGGCTTTCCAGAACACCGGAACGGTCGCGACCTTCTTTACGCGCCCGATCTCCTGCGTGCTGGTCATCATCGGCATCCTCTGCATCTTCTCGCCGATCCTGAAAGCCGTCTTTTCCAGAATCAAAGCCAAAAAAGGCAAGTCACCGGGGACAAAGACCCGATAACGCGCTATAATGAAAAAGACAGCCGGCGGCGGCCAAGGCCGCCGCGGCCGTCGGACAGGAGGTCCCTTATGCCATTCAAATGCAGCCCTGCTTACAAAAACCCTGTGGAGACCTTGTGTCACAGGCCATGGGAGCTGGCGGTCAGACCCTTTCAGGTCTCACCGCAGACTTATTACGTTTCCGGACAGAAATGGGTCGGCGCGTATCTGATCGATACAGGAGAAGGCCTGATCCTGCTGGACACCGGGATCGCTGAAAGCGTGTATCTGCTGCTGGATTCCATCTATCAGCTGGGTTATCAGCCCTCCGACATCAAGATGATCCTGATCAGCCACGCACATCTGGACCATTTCGGCGGCGCGGCGGCGCTGAAGGCGCTGACGGGCGCACCGCTGTACATGTCGAGAGAAGATGAGCGGTTCATGCGGGAATGTCCCGAGGAGACCGAGCTTCCGCATGATCTGTGGCATGTGCAGCACATTGAAGTCGACCGCTACTTCGACGACGACGTGCCGATCTGTCTTGGAAACATTTCCATCCGGACGATGCTGACGCCGGGCCATACGGTCGGCTGCACCAGTTTCTTCTGGAAGGAGAAGAATCCCGTAAACGGACAGACCTATACGGTCGCCATGCACGGCGGCGTCGGCTCGAACACGATGAATGACCGATACTATGAGACTTCCGCGTATCTGAAGCCTGCGCTCAGGACGCGATTCCTTGAGGATGCCGGTAAACTGAAGAGCATCCATGTGGACATCGCGCTGCCGAGCCATCCGAACCAGATCGAGATCCTGGACCGGGCCGGCACTTATACGCATGAAACGCAGCCGTATCTGGACGATACGGTCTGGGCGGATTTCATCGAGGAACGCGTCCGTCAGGTACGGGTGCTGATGAAATGAGAGGAGTAATTATGTTCCCAACGATCGAGAAAATGGAGATCTTTCCTGTTGCCGGACACGACTGCATGGAACTGAATCTCTCCGGTGCGCATGCACCATATTTTACACGAAATGTCGTCGTGCTGACGGCTTCCGACGGGACCGAAGGCATCGGCGAGGTGCCCGGCGGCGAGAAGATCACGAAGACGCTGGAAGATATCAGGCATCTGGTGATCGGCACGAGAGTCGTCGATTACAAAGCGACGCTGAATAAGATCCGCGCTTGGCTTGACAAAAACATCAAGGACGACGTCCGCGGCCTGCAGACATTTGATCTCCGGACCGGCGTGCACGTCGTGACGGCGGTGGAAGCGCCGCTTCTGGACATCATGGGCAAGCTGCTGGACGTGCCTGCGGCCGCACTGATGGGCGACGGCGTACAGCGTGAGCGCGTGCGTTTCTTAAGCTATCTCTTCTATGTCGGCGACCGGAAGAAGACGGACCTGGAATACGAGTCGGAAGAAGACAGCGACTGCGACTGGTACCGGCTGCGTCATGAAGAAGCCCTTACACCGGATGCGATCGTCGCGCTGGCAAAGGCGACCCACGAGAAATACGGCTTTGAGGATTTCAAACTGAAAGGCGGCGTGCTTTCGCCGAAAGAAGAAACAGAGGCCGTAAAAGCTATCAAGGAGGCTTTCCCGGATGCGCGCGTCGATCTGGATCCGAACGGCGGCTGGAGCCTGAAGGAAGCGCTGGAAGTCGCACCGGAACTGAAAAAGGTCCTCGCATACATTGAGGACCCGTGCGGCGCCGAGGACGGCTTCTCGGGCCGTGAGATCATGGCGGAGTTCAGAAAGGCCACGATGATGCCGACTGCGACGAACATGATCAACACCGACTGGAGACAGATGTGCCATGCGATCGCGCTGCAGTGCATCGACATTCCGCTCGCCGATCCGCATTTCTGGACGATGGAAGGGTCTGTGCGTGTCGGCCAGCTCTGCAACGACTTCGGCCTGATGTGGGGCTGCCATTCGAACAACCACTTCGACATCTCGCTTGCCATGGTCGTGCAGTGCGCGGCTGCGATCCCCGGCAAGATGAACGGCATCGACACCCACTGGATTTGGCAGGAGGGAAGGGAGCGCCTGACTAAGGAGCCCCTGCAGTTTGTCAACGGCTGCATCGACCTGCCGAAGAAGCCGGGCCTTGGCGTCGAGATAGACCGCGGGCAGCTTGAAAAGGCGCATGCACTCTATATGGAAAAATGCTTTGGAAAGGGCGCAAGAAACGACGCTGTCGGCATGCAGTACCTGATTCCGGGCTGGACCTTCGATCCGAAGAAACCCTGTCTGGTACGGTAAGGAAAGACGGCGGTCATACGATCACACCCCTGAAAGACAGGAACACCGCCGCTTGCATCAAGCGGCGGTGTCTCTTTAAACGGCTTATCGCCGGAAGGGATCAGATCAGCACTTCGACGGAATCGTCTTTATCGACGAGCTCCCCCTGAAGCCCGAGGACCGACAGGTTCTCAAAACGCACGTTTCTCGCGTTCCGCATGTAGAAGCCGGCGCCCTTCATGACCGGGCAGTCGTCCATCATGGCCGGCGTGTCGGGCTTTCCGTCCTGCGTCATCTCGACGCGGATGTCGCGGAGCGTGATCCCCTCGACGGGGCGTTCGGGCAGGCCGTAGAAGAAGCCCGCGCAGGCCGTGGAGTTCCGGATGGACACGTTGCAGATCGACACGTCCTTTAAGGCCGGCGTCTTCTCCGTAATAGGCTGAGGATCTTTCGAGCGGACGTAATCGGTCTTGCCGCCCGGCCCGCAGTGATAATACATGTTGAACACGAATGGGCACATGACCCCGTCCATGATCAGGTTGAAGACCTGCAGTCCCTCCACTGTGCCGCCGCGGCCCCTGCGCGTCTTTAAGCGGATGCCCCGGTCGGTCTCGTAAAAGACACAGCCGTTGACGACGACGTTTCTGACGCCGCCGCTCATTTCGCTGCCGAGCACGATGCCGCCGTGGCCGTGAAGCAAATGGCAGCCGGAAACGATGATGCGCTCGCAGGGCTCAAGGTTTTCCGAGTCCTCCGTTGCGGATTTTAAGGTAATGCAGTCGTCTCCGACGTCTACCGTGCAGTTGACGATCTTGACGTCCCTGCAGCATTCCGGGTTGATGCCGTCGGTGTTTGGCGAATCCCAGGGGTTCTTGATCGAGATCCCCTGGACCGTGACCTTTTCGGAATGGAACGGATGGACGGTCCAGTAAGGAGAGTTCAG